>OBLT010001529.1_pt1 | contig 14725 bp, 14 predicted proteins | sample 1518721 | NCBI WGS metagenome assembly OBLT01 (sample SAMEA3539307, study PRJEB22396) | soil metagenome | biome: tundra; feature: field; material: soil | place: USA | collected 2010-05 | depth 0.15 m | reverse complement strand
GCTCACCGCCAACCGGATAAACCAGTTCAACGCCTCGGGACTCTATCCTGCCTTCGACAGTGGCTCCTGTTCTCCTCGACCAGCGCTTAGCTATAGACCCTTGCTTGCCCTCTCAAACTCACCTCGCGGTTGTTTGAGTGACTTCGCTTGAGCCCCGGACGCCGCACCAACCGGAAAAACTTCAGAACGTGTCAAAGAACGATTATGGTTTTACCACGCTCAATTTTTACGTCAATGGAATTTATGCGTCTGTAAGTTCTTATTTTGCAAGCGAGTGCAGCGGGTTCACAGGAGGGTGAACCGGGAATGGTGCAGTGGGATGTGCGGCGGTACTTCAGCGCCTGTATCCATGCGGTTTTGCGCGGTTTCGGCGGGGAAGGCTTTAAGTACTCACAGGTCGATGTGATTGTGCAAATCGGCACTTTGGGCGCGTAGATATTGAGGAGACGGTGGCTCTGACACCCTGGTCCGCACGCCAAGAGTCCTTTCGCTGTCGACCCGCGGGCGGGGGCGCCCGCGCCACACGAGCTCACGCTACAATACGGGGTCTTATTGTGGAGGCATCTTCATGCATAGCAGGCGAACGTCTACGATTGCCGCCTTCATTTGTACTTTTGCATTGGTCGGCGTTGCACTTGCGCAAGGCAGCGAAGAGAAGACCGCAAAGTACATGGAATCGGTGCGACATCAGCCCGGACTGCTGCTGGCTTTCCTGCAACAGATGCCCAAGGGCGGCGATCTGCATGTTCACCTTAGCGGCGCGATTTATGCGGAGAGTTTCATCGACTGGGCCTCGGAGAACGCGCTTTGCGTCGATCGCACTACGTCGAAGCTGATTCATGCGGCGTGCGACACTTGTGAGCCGTATAAGCCGAAGCCGTCGGTGCGCTGTGCCTATCAGGACCACATTCTTTACGACCAACTGATTGACGCGTGGTCGATGCGCAACTGGCACGCGGCCGAAGAGTCTGGCCACGATCATTTCTTTGCTACGTTTGACAAGTTTGGCTCGGCGATGGAAGGCCATGTCGGGGACGCTTTTGCCGAGGTCGCGGCGCGGGCGGCGGCCGATCATCTCCAGTATGTCGAAGTGATGCACACGGCGGATGGGGGCCGGGCGGCGATTCTGGGCACCAAGACCGGGTGGGACGACGACTTCAACAAGTTTCGCGACAAACTTCTGGCTGGCGGTATGGCGGATGTCGTGGCGGCGGTTCGCACCCAACTGGACGCCGATGAAGCTCGCAAAAGAGAAGTGCTGCATTGCGGCGCGCCGCAGGCTTTGCCTGGATGCGATGTCACGTTGCATTATCTCTACCAGGTGCTGCGCGGGTTGCCGCGTGAGCAGGTGTTTTCTCAGATACTGCTCGGCTTTGAGCTCACGAAGATTGATCCGCGATTTGTCGGCTTCAATCTCGTGATGCCGGAAGATTACTACGTGCCCATGCACGACTTTGATTTGCATATGCGGATCATTGAAGCTCTGCACAAGTTTTATCCGGCAGCGCATGTGTCGTTGCATGCCGATGAGTTGTGGATGGGGCTGGTTCCTCCGGAAGGCTTGCGCTTTCATATTCGCGAATCGGTGGAGCGGGCGGGGGCGGAGCGGATTGGGCATGGCGTGGCGGTGATGAGCGAAGATGATCCGATCGGGCTGCTGAAGGAGATGGCCGCGAAGAATGTGCTGGTCGAGATTTGCCTGACTTCGAACGATGTGATTCTGGGGGTGAGTGGGGATCGGCATCCGCTGCCGATTTATATGAAGTATGGAGTGCCGGTGGCGCTGGCTACGGACGATCTTGGCGTGTCGCGGAGTGATATGACGCATGAATATTTGCGCGCGGTCGAGAGTTATGGCTTGTCGTACGGCGAGGTGAAGCGGATGGCGCGTGAGAGCCTGGAGCATAGTTTTATTCCAGGGGAGAGTCTTTGGAGCGATGGCGCATTTCGGCGCGCAGCGGCTTGCGCTGAGGAGAAGGCGGCGGGGAACCCGATTTCAGAGAAATGTCAGAAGTTTATTGGGGCGAATGAGCGTGCTTGTGTGCAGTGGCAATTGGAGCGTACTTTCGCGGAGTTTGAGAAAAAGTTTTAGCGTCGGTTAGTCACAGCCTTTTGTCGGTGCGATAGACAACAGGTCCTTCGCTTCGCTCAGGATGACAATTTTATTGAGCAATGAGTTCTTATGACGACAGATCTATTCACCCGCGCTGAATCCGCGTCAACTTTCATTCGTTCTCAAACCAAGCTGCGCCCGCAGATCGGGCTCGTCCTCGGCTCCGGGCTCGGATCATTTGCCGACGATCTCACCGAGGCGGTCCGTATTCCTTATGCTGAGATCCCGGCATTTCCGCTCTCGACTGCGGTGGGGCATGCTGGGCAGCTTGTCATTGGTAAGTCGGGCGACATTCCCGTTGCCGTGATGCAGGGGCGGGTGCATCTCTATGAAGGGTATTCGGCGGCAGAGGTCGCGTTCCCTACGCGGGTGCTCGGGCGGGCAGGCATACGCGCTTTGATTCTCACCAACGCGGCGGGCGGAATCAATGTCGAGTACGGACAGGGCGCGCTTGTCGTCGTGCGCGATCACATTAATCTGCAAGGGCAGAATCCGCTGACGGGGGCGAATGATGAGCGCTTTGGCCCGCGCTTTCCGGACGTGAGTTACACCTATTCCAAGCGCTATCGCGAGATTGCGCTGGAGGAGGCGAAGAAGCTGTCGATTCCTCCGCGCGAGGGCGTGTACGCGGCGCTGGCGGGGCCGAGTTACGAGACTCCGGCGGAGATTCGTTATCTGCGCACGATTGGCGCCGATCTGGTGGGCATGTCGACGGTGCCGGAGGCGATTGCCGCGCGTCACATGGGGATCGAAGTTTTGGCAATTTCCTGCGTGACAAATATGGCGGCGGGGATTTTGGACAAGCCGCTCGTGCACGACGAAGTGCTCGAGGTAGGGCGGCGCGTGATGGGACAGTTCGTTGCGCTGTTGCGGGCGGTGCTCCCGCGGATCGCAGGTGAACTGGAAATTTCAGCCAAGTCGCACTAGAGCTTTTTGTGCCGGCAAGTATGATTCTCTTTTTCTTTCATGCTGTGCCCGGAGGTGCTTCGTCGCTTTGAAGAAGCAGAGATTTCCGCAGAGGAAGAAATCCGATCAACATCAGGACGGAGGCAATCAGCATCCAGTTATCGAGGTCCCAAAAAATCAAAAACAGCAGGCATCCGGCGACGATGCACACTGTCGACCACAGCGGCGCGACCTTTGTACCGAGAAGGGTGAGGGCCTGTACCGCCAGGCCGATCATCGTCAGTTTTGCTAGCGTTGTGGTGACCAGGAAAGCGCCTTGCGGAGCGGTCATGGCGGCGAAGGTCGCGGTTGCTCCGGCCAGATGCGACGGGTCTACGAGGCCGAGGCCGCGGCAGAAGGCGGTCCACATGCCGAAGACGCCTCCCATGTAGATGGAGCCGGTGATCGTAATCATCATGCCGACCGCGCTGGCGAGGGGACGTGCACGGCATCCGAGAAGATAAAGAGCGAAGGCGCAGAGCGGAAATACGGGGAGCGCCAGATAGCCGATCATGTGGGGATCGTGCAGCAAAGGCCAGTCATTGTGGTGGGCGATCAGGGCAGCGACTACGCTCTCCGGTGAACGAGGTACATAATGTGTTCGGAACTTCAGGAAGTCGGAGAAGTGGCGGAAATGCAGGATGAAGACCAAGCCAAAAACGCAGGGAAAAACGAGTAGGGCGGTCGCGAGGGTTTTTCGAATCGGGTCGGTCGAAGATGTTGGCGTCATGACGCCGATGCTATAAAAGGTGCGCCCACTGGACAACAAAAAAGAGCGACGGACGGCACTTATCAAACATAAATCTGTAAGTGTCTCGCAGGTTCGCGGAGATCGTAAGAAGAACGACGAGCGCGTGGTACGCACGCGCCAGCAGCTCGACCTGGCGTTCGTCGAACTGCTGCACCGGCGGGCGTATGGAAACATCCGCGTCAGCGATATCACGAAACGGGCCGGCGTGGGGCGAGCTACTTTTTACGCCCACTATTCTTCGAAGGACGAATTGCTGCGGTCGCAATTCGAGCGGATCGTCGCTCCCATGCTGGCGATCACGCCGAGCGACGCGTGCCTGCTCGATATATCGGCTTTTTTGGCGCATGTGCAGGGCATGCCCAGAATCTACAAAGCTCTGGTTGGGGCGGAGGCAGGTGCGGGCCCACGCATCATGCGGGATTGTTTTGAGAAACGCGTAAGCCAGGCGCTCGACGCGCGAGGCGGACGGTTGCAGGCCGATGATCTTGCCCTGCAGAGAGCCATCGTCGCGCGCACCGTAGCCTCATCGCTTCTGGCGGCCGTGGAGTGCTGGGCGGAAAGCAATATGAGCCAACCGCGGCAGGAAGTGCAGACCATTTTCAGCAAACTCGTGGGCGGCGGACTCTCGGCTTTGAAAGCGCCAGCCTAAGATCGATGACCGATCGAAAGCGACCGCACCGGTGAATGCTTTCGAGAACCCGGTTGACCGCCCCTGCCATCTTGACTATCTCGCTTGAGCCGCCGAGTCCTTGCGCGGGATGAATACCGGTTGGGGAGGATCAATGCTGTACACTGCCGCGAAACTTCCCTGATTGATGGCGAGGCTGGCGCGTCCGCGCGAATCGATATAGAGCAAGGGCTGCTTGAGTGGGACATCGCTGAACGTCCGGACGAAGGGCATCTCTACTTCGCGACCGGCGATGTTCAGCTTCACCTTGTCGCCGTGGCGATAGCCTAGTTTCATGAAATCGTCGGCGCTGATGTTGGTGACGATGTTGCCGAAGGGTCCATCGAGCGCGATTACCTCGCCGGCGACACCTTTGCCGTCGACCATCGTGGGTTTCAGGTCGAGGCGGACGAGTTTTGCGACGGGCGGTCCGACCTGAGTCCAATCGTCGCCGCGCGCGATATGCGCGCCTACCGGCGAGAAGATGTCTCGTCCATGAAACGTCGAGGAAATTTTGGCGCCTACCATCCATGCCGGATTGGTGATCTCGCGAATGCCTTCGATGCCATCGCGGTCCTCAACCATCGTCATCAGGCCGTTATCCGGGAGCACAAAGAATTGCCCGCGCTTGGATTTGACTACTAGGGCCTTGCGCGAACTGCCTACCGTGGGATCGACGACGACCACAAAGACCGTTCCGGTGGGAAAGTACGGGGTGGCGCCGAAGAGGAAGCGGGCGCCATCGCGAATGGAAAAAGCGTTGACTTGATGGGTGAGATCGACAATGCGGAGATTGGGCGCGATGCCGTACATGACGCCTTTGCAGAGGGCGACAGAATCGTCAACGATGCCGAAATCGGTCATGAATACGACGGTGGGCGGCGGGACGACAGAGGATTGCTGCGCGACGAGTGGCGCGAGGGCAAAAATAAAGTAAAGAGACAACAAAGCGACAGTTCGCTTCGATATTCGCAAGATTCGCATAATAGCCAGGTCTCCGCCAAAGTTCACGATCAAAGTTCACGATCAAAGATCACTATTCTACTCGTGCTGCGAAGCTCCGAACGGAGGAGCGGCCCAACTTTGCCTTCCCGCATCTATAATCTTTTCGTTCATTCTTCGTCAAAAAATCAGGAGAAAAAGCAATGTCGAACGTGATTCCCGAAAAGTATGCCGACCTTTTTCAGAAGCGAGCTTTCGCCAGCCTCGGTACCCTTATGCCCGACGGACGGCCGCAGGTCACCCCGGTGTGGTGCGATTTCGATGGGCAGCATGTGATCTTCAACTCGGCGCGCGGACGCCAGAAGGACCGCAACGTGAGACGCGATCCGCGGGTGGCGCTGGCCATTGTCGATCCCGATAATCCGTATCGCTATATGGAGATCCGCGGCACGGTGGTCGAGATCACCGAAGAAGGCGCGGGCGAACACATCAACAAAATGGCCAAGAAATATATGGGAGTCGACAAGTATCCGTATGGACAGCCGGGCGAGGTTCGGGTGCTGTATAAGATTCGCCCGGAACATACAACGGTGATGGGATAAGGAGCGCGACCCTCAAGGGGTGTGTCGCATGCATTCTGGGGTATCTACCCGATGAGAAGCCTGAGATGCGGGGCAGAGCCCCGCCACCACACGAGTTAGCTGACGCGACGAAGGTCGCGATCGACATTGGCGTGCTCAGAACGCGCCTCGCCGGTTGCGGAAATATCCTGCGCTCCGGTCGCTTCGAGAATGAGCTTTGCCCGCTTGGTCGAATCGGAGGTGTCGGAATGGACGGATAGCAGGATGCCGCCGTCTTTGACCCGCCCTTCATACCGTTTGGCTTCATATTCGGGTATACCCATCCCGACCAGAGCGCCGGCAACGCCGAGAACGGTGCCGGCAACTCCAGCGCCGGCGAGCGCCGCCATGATCGGGCCGGCGGCGATAAACGGGCCCAGACCCGGTATGGCGAGAGCGCCCACGCCGAGCAGCCATCCCATGGCCCCGCCCAGGACAACGCCGGTTCCGGCCCCGGCGGTAGCTCCTTCCGGCGCTTTGGTTCCTTTTTCGTGGGCAAAGTCTCTTGAGCCGGCACCTTCGGGGAAGAGGACGGAAATATCCCGATTGCTGAAGCCGGCGGCCTTGAGCCCATCCACTCCGCTTTCCACGTTGGCGTAGCTGGGGTAGATACCAAACACTGCTGTATTTTTTTCAGACATTGTGACTTCTCCTTGTGTCGTGGTGGTTCTCGGTTAGTCTTTTGGTTGGATGTCCAGTTCGCTGGTCACCTTGTTTGCGCCGGCAATCTCCTGCGCCTTTGCCTCGATGGAGCGCTTCTCCTCATCCGAACGTACTGGCCCTTTGAGAGTAACCTGGCCGTTCTGCGTGATGACCTTCACGTTATGTGCGTAGGTGGAAAGAGTCTTGTCGTTGGTTAGAGCGCGTCGAATTTGCCGCGTGATCTCGCGGTCCGGTCGATTGTTTTTTTGTTGGCCGGCGGTAGGTTCGTTTCCGTTCCGGTCGCGTTGATTGACAGCCGTATTGTCGGCTCGTCCGTAGCTATCCTGGCCGGTTGGCGGTTGCGCATTGAGTATGCTCGCTGCGCCGAGGCAGCCCATCAAGACTGCTGTTCCCGTCCATCCTTTGATGCCTTTGACGTTCATTGAAGACCACCTCGACAATTCAGACTTAGAAAAACAATTCTGAGGTGCCGTCGACACAAAATGCTGCCACGAAAGTCGAAGCACCATACCTGACTCCCAAGATATGTGTCTGGGCCATACGTTGCCATCCTGTCGAAGCCTTAGTAACTCCGCAGAATCTCTGTACCTGCATCTCTACCGGCGGTAACCGGGATGATTCGAAGGCGCCCAAACCGAAAATCTACTGCAACACGGCAGCGCTTGCCGCCGCCGCCACGACCAAAACTAATGCGACCACAATCGCCACTCCGGTTCCCAGCAGCAGAATCTCACTCAGCAAGTCAGGTTTCAGTAACTCATCTCTGCTCATGTTGGCTCCTCTTTTTCTGCTGTTTGTTAGACGTTGGAAGAGTTTGAAAGGGTGAGGCCCGTACCATGAATGCGCGTGCGAAGTACAGCATTCACCGTATGCGGCGGAGGGCTGGAATCAGCTAGGCTGCTGCGTGGCTTGATTCTTTGGTTCGCTCAAGGAAAGGGGTTCGCATGCTTTGGACGATTTTTGTAATTCTGCTGGTCTTGTGGTTGTTAGGACTGGTCAGTTCTTACACATTGGGTGGCTACATTCACATTCTGCTGGTGATAGCGATCGTCGTGTTGGTCGTGAACTTGCTCACGGGCAGGCGGGGCGCAATCTGAAGTAGAGGTCGGAGTTTTGCCAGGAAGATTATCTGGACTGGCTTGTAGCGAGGTCTTTGTGTCCGAAATCCGTGCCGAAGTGAGGCTCTGACTTTGTCCCGGTCACTTTGACGGGCAGTTCGGTGCCGGCACCGTTCTTACTGAAGAACGGGTCTACCGGTTTCAGCAAAATCGACTTCCATCCCGCAACCATGTGCGAAAGTCTTGCATCCAGGCGCGCCTTGCCATGAAACTCGAACTCGTTTCCATCCAGACTATAAGTGCCGGTGAGATTAACTTGCGTGCCGGGAACACGGAACTGCAGTTGCGAAAAAGTAAGACGCCCGTCAGCCAGGCTGAAAGTTCCCCCTAAGTCAGATGGTATATTGTCCGGGGCGCCGTCCTGTGCCTTTTTCGGCTTACCCTGGCTTCTCATACTCAAGGTATCGACCTTATTCTGAATCTTGTCGTTGGTGAAGTGCGCCTGAGACACTTCAAAATTGCCGCGCAATTTCAGGCGATTGGCAACGTCGGCCTCGCCCGGAGAAAGGTCGAATTTGGTCTTAAGATGAACCAGGCCGGTCACAACCGGAGGCTCCGTTCGGACCGCCAGCTTCAGCAAGTCGTCGATCTTCCCTTTCTCGATTACGACGTCCAGTTCCACCCGATGGCCCGCCGGATCCTTTAACCGCACGACGGACCCGTTGGCCACCAACGACGTGTTTAGAATCCTGGCTTTGACCGGCTCGAGATAGGTGTCGCCCGTAGTCCCGTCCACCGTCGCGTGAAAGTCAGTGTGCAAAGGAACCGCGCGGCCGCTGATCGCTATGCGAAAATCCGGTGTGTCGGTGGCCCCGTCGACGACGATTTTGTCGAGAACGCCCGAGTACTTGCCCGTCGAAGAGAGAATTCCGCCGATCCCTTTGATGGTCCCGAGATCGGCATGATCAAAGGAATAGGTTCCGCTGACAGGCGTGTCACGCGGGCTGTCGGGCTGCCACGGTCCAAACAAACCCGTGGAATCAATCTGCCCGACGGGCTTGGGATTAATCAGTTTTGCGGCAAAATGCATGGGAGCACCGGCCCCGATCGTCGTCATTGTCAATTTTTCGATATCGAATTCCAGGGGAAGCTTGCCCGGCTTGAGAGTGTTGACGATGAACCTGGAATTGTCACAGTCAAATCGATCCACGACGATCTCTATCTTGCCCGCTTTCGGTTGCATGCTGGCCATCTCGCTGCGATGTTCCCGGGGCGGCAAGTTCAATTCCAATCCTTTTACGAATACGGTGTTGACATGCAGAGGAGTATGAAAGAGATCGTGAATTCCTATGTGAAACTCGAACTCTGCGACATTGAGGATCGGCTGGAATCCAGGTTGGTAGTTGTTGGGGTCGGTCTCTCCGAAAATACGCAAGCCGGAACCGGAAACCTCAAGACCCTTGATTAGGGATACATGAAACGCGTCGAGTTCCACCTTACTCTTGAAGCGGGTGGATAAAGTTTCAATCACCCGCGCCCGAATCGTGGGTTCGGCGCGGTAAACCACAATGCCCAATACCGCGGCGGCCACCAGACCGATCACAATGATTCCCACAAGCCATCGCCATCGGCTGCTGTGTGTTTTTCCCGGCGGATTGTGTGGGCGACTCGACATGGAGTCAGGAGTCACTTTCTCAGCCACTGTAAGAAGCGAGGAGCCAACCAACAATCGGTAGTATGCTGTAGCGACGCCGCTCGAAAGTCAAGCAGAACCTTCCTGTTTTGCCGGTCATCACACTGACGCCGACAAGAGACAATCGCGCCGTTTCGCTCGGTTTCTTGGAGCAAACTGGCTACAGACAAAACCGTATGTACACGGAGTCCTTCCAACCGCTACCATAGGTCGGACACCTGCGAGTATGTCCAGCAGGAGGATTCTGTCCCTCCCGTAGTTGAATCTAATGAGTTCAAATTAAAATGCCCAATCAACCTCAACCCATCGTGTGGCCGGGACGGCCCTATCCGCTGGGAGCAACCTGGGATGGCGAGGGCGTCAACTTCGCGCTCTATTCCGAACACGCGGAGAAAGTCGAGCTTTGCCTGTTCGACGCTTCCGGAAAACGTGAATCTTCCCGGGTGGTTCTTCCCGAACACACCGACATGGTCTGGCACGGCTATCTCCCCGAAGTTCGACCGGGCCAACTCTATGGATACCGCGTCTATGGGCCCTACGCTCCCGAGCGGGGCCACCGCTTTAATCCCCATAAACTTCTTCTTGACCCGTATGGGAAGCAGATTCAGGGTTCGATCAACTGGGCCGACTCTCACTTCGGATACCGGATTGGACACAGGCAGGAGGATTTGTCGTTTGACCGGCGCGACAATGCGGCGGGAATGCCAAAGAACCGCGTCATCGACTCCGCCTTCACCTGGGGTGCAGACAGGCCGCCTCGTATTCCCTGGCACCAGACCATCATCTACGAACTGCACGTAAAAGGCTTCACAAAGTGCCATCCCGATGTTCCGGCTCACTTACGTGGGACCTATGCTGGCCTGGCAACGGCTCCCGTTATCGAGCATTTCATTCGACTGGGAGTTACTGCGATCGAACTGATGCCGGTACACCATTTTGTGGACGATCGCCAACTTGTCGACCGCGGTCTCCGCAATTACTGGGGATATAATTCCATCGGGTTCTTCGCCCTGGAACCTCGTTACCTGTCGATCAATGCCATCCGCGAATTCAAAACGATGGTCAAGACGCTTCATTCGGCGGGATTGGAAGTGATCCTTGACGTGGTCTATAACCACACGGCGGAAGGAAATCACCTTGGTCCTACACTGTCGCTGAAAGGAATCGACAACACCAGCTACTATCGCCTCGTGCCGGACAATCCCCGCTATTACATGGATTACACAGGCACCGGAAACACGCTGAACATGCAGCATCCACGCGTGCTGCAATTGATTATGGACAGCCTCCGCTACTGGGTGCTCGAAATGCACGTGGATGGGTTCCGGTTCGACCTGGCGGCGACTCTCGCTCGCGAACTGCATGAAGTGAACCGCTTGGGCGCGTTTCTCGACATCATCCATCAAGATCCAGTTCTCTCGCAGGTAAAGCTGATTGCCGAACCGTGGGACCTGGGCGAAGGCGGCTATCAGGTTGGGAATTTCCCCGTAGGTTGGGCGGAATGGAACGATCGCTATCGCGATACGGTTCGTTCTTACTGGAAAGGTGATGGCGGCACAGTGGGCGACCTCGCCTATCGCATCACCGGTTCGAGCGACCTTTATGGGCACAGCGGACGTCGTCCTTATGCGAGCGTAAATTTCGTCACCGCGCACGACGGGTTCACGCTGCAGGATCTGGTGAGTTACAACGACAAGCACAATGAAGCCAATGGTGAAGAGAATCGCGACGGCAACAATGACAATCGGAGCTGGAATTGCGGCGTCGAAGGGCCGGCCGACGATCTCGACATTCAGGCCCTTCGAGCGAAGCAAAAGCGCAATCTGCTGGCGACGTTGCTGCTGTCACAAGGCGTGCCGATGATGAGCGCGGGAGACTCCGTCGGGCAAACGCAGAATGGCAACAACAACGCCTATTGTCAGGACAACGAAATCAGCTGGCTGAACTGGAACTTACAAGCACAGGATCGCGACCTGCTGACTTTTATTCAGCGCATGATCAACCTGCGCAAGCGGCATCCGATTTTCCGGCGCCGGCATTTCTTCCAAGGCCGTCCGATCAAGGGGGCCAACGTAAAAGACGTGCTGTGGCTCAATCCCAGCGGCAAAGAGATGACCGAAGATGAATGGCGCGATCCCGGAGTTCGTTGCCTGGGCATGTTTCTCGCCGGACAGGGGTTAGACGAGACGGATGAGCGCGGCCGAAAACTTAGCGATGAAAACTTCCTGCTGCTGCTGAATGCTCATCATGAGGATGTGCAATTCACTCTGCCGGAGACTGGCCTCGGCACGCGCTGGAGCGCGTGGATGGATACCTCGCGGGAGAGTGGACTGCGCTCGGCTGACACTTATGACGCGGGTGCAGCCTATGCTTTGCAAGCCCGTTCGTTAGTCGTTTTAATGGAGCGCCGGCAAAACAATAATACGAAGGAAGAGGCGAATGAAGCGGCGTCATAATATGCCGTTTGGCGCCGAGTGTTGTTCTGACGGAAACGTCCGTTTTCGGTTGTGGGCGCCGGCCGCGCGCCAGGTTGAGCTTTGCCTCGGCGATGTGAACCGCGCGACCCACATTCCGCTTGAGCCGCGCGAGGAAGGCTGGTTCGAACTGATCACCGGTGCCGCGAAACCTTGCACGCAGTATCGCTTTCAGGTCGATAGCGCGCAGAAAGTTCCCGACCCGGCCTCCCGCTTTCAGCCCCGCGACGTGCGTGGCCCCAGCGAAGTGATCGATCCCGAAGCATTCGACTGGCAGGATCAGGACTGGCGTGGCCGCCCTTGGGAAGAAGCTGTGATTTACGAATTGCACGTGGGAGCCTTTACGCCTGAAGGCACCTTCGCCGCCGTCGCCGACAAGCTCGACTACTTGGCCGATCTCGGCGTCACCGTTCTCGAACTGATGCCCCTTGCGGACTTTCCTGGCCGACGAAATTGGGGTTACGACGGAGTCTTGCCTTTTGCTCCCGACAGTAATTACGGCCGGCCGGAAGATCTGAAACAGCTCATTCAAAGCGCACACAGCCACGGCATCATGGTTTTGCTCGATGTCGTTTACAACCACTTTGGGCCTGAGGGGAACTATCTCCATTCCTATGCTCCGCAGTTTTTTACCGACCGCCATCACACTCCATGGGGCAATGGCATCAACTACGACGGTCCTGAAAGCAACACGGTTCGCGATTTCTTCATTCACAATGCGCTCTACTGGCTGAACGAATATCATTTCGACGGTTTACGTTTGGACGCGGTTCATGCCATCGCTGACGACTCCACGCCCGACATCCTCACCGAACTGGCCGAGGTGGTGCGGGGCTCCGCGCCAGACCGCCAGGTTCATCTCGTGCTCGAGAATGATCGCAACCAGGCTCACCACCTTGAACGCACCACGGGCTGCCGTCCCCAAACCTACACTGCTCAGTGGAATGACGACATTCATCACGTGTTGCACGTTTTAACTACCGGAGAGAGGGAGGGATATTACTCCGATTATTCCGAGCGGCCTGTTAGTCGACTCGGTCGTTGTCTGGTTGAAGGCTTCGCGTATCAAGGCGAAACGTCAACCTATAGGAACGGCGCGACCCGCGGTGAGCCCAGCAAGGGCCTGCCTCCCGGCGCATTCGTGTCGTTTCTTCAAAATCACGATCAGATTGGAAATCGCGCGTTTGGCGAGCGTATCACCAAACTTTCGGATGCACGCGCCATTCGCGCGGCAGCGGCGATTCTGCTGCTCGCTCCTTCGCCACCATTACTTTTTATGGGCGAGGAGTTTGGGGCGGAAACTCCATTCCTCTTTTTTTGCGATTTCGAGAAAGATCTTGCGGCGGCGGTTACAGCGAGCCGGCGAAATGAGTTCGCTCATTTCAGCGCGTTCAGCGATCCCGCCAAACGCGAGCAAATCCCCGACCCCAGCTCGGCATCGACATTTGAGGCCTCCCGCCTCAACTGGGGTGTCGTTGCGCAACCGCGGCACACGGAGTGGCTGCGCTTCTATCGTCAGTTACTGAAGCTGCGGTCTGAACAGGTCGTGCCTCGGCTTTCGGCCTCGTGCAAAATTACAGGCGACTATGAGTTGCATGGCAACTGCGGACTCAGCGTACGTTGGACGTTTGCGGACAATTCTCGGCTGACGCTGTGGGCGAATCTGGGAAGGACATCTCTTTCAGGATTTAGATTCCCTGCGCCCAAGATCATTTACGCCAGTGAAGCGACAACTGCGGACGCTGTGCAGGCGGGCTTCCTGCCGCCCTGGTCGGTAGTATGGTTTCTGGAATCATGAAGCGCCGCTCGCACATTCCGCTCGCGACTTACCGCTTGCAACTCAATCGCGACTTCCGATTCACGCAGGCGATTGAGATCGTTCCCTATCTTTCCGCGCTCGGCATTACTCACTGTTACGTTTCTCCCTGCCTCAAGGCGCGACCCGGCAGCATGCACGGATACGACATTGTCGATCACAACTCTTTCAACCCCGAGATTGGCAGCGCCCAGGATTTCGACCACTTTGTGGACTCTCTTCACCAGCACAACATGGGATTAATCCTCGACATTGTTCCCAATCATATGGGCGTGATGGGCAGCGACAATGCGTGGTGGCTCGATGTGTTGGAGAACGGCGAATCTTCGATCTATTCCAGCTTTTTTGACATCGACTGGGATCCGCTGAAAGACGAGCTTCATGGCAAGGTGCTGGTGCCCGTGCTGCACGATCATTACGGGATAGTGCTCGAGAGCGGCGAACTGAAGCTTGTTTTTTCATGTGAGCGCGGCGCATTCGATATTCATTATTTCGAACATCGTTTTCCGGTGGACCCCAAAGAGTATCCCCGCGTTTTACAAAACTGCGGGAACAACGTCTCGGACCAGCCCGGCGAGCAAAGTCCGGCGCAAAGTTCCGAGTGGCCCGAGTTCCAGAGTTTGATCACGGCGTTTGGCCACTTACCGGGGAGAAGGGAACTCAGCAGCGAGCGCATCGCCGAGCGGAATCGCGACAAGGAGATTCATAAGGGCCGCCTGGCGGAGCTGTGCTCCCGATCTGCCGACATCGCAGCTTGTATCTCGCGAGCTGTCGACCGGGTCAACGGAAATCCCAACCATCCCGCCAGCTTCGAGGACCTTCACGAACTCATCAAAGCACAAGCTTTTCGCCTGGCCAATTGGCGCGTCGCTGCCGACGACATCAACTACCGGCGCTTCTTCGACACGAACGATCTTGCGGGTATTTGCATGGAGAATGAGAGAGGTTTTGAAGCTACCCACCATCTCATTCTTAGGCTGATG
>OBLT010001528.1_pt1 | contig 14729 bp, 12 predicted proteins | sample 1518721 | NCBI WGS metagenome assembly OBLT01 (sample SAMEA3539307, study PRJEB22396) | soil metagenome | biome: tundra; feature: field; material: soil | place: USA | collected 2010-05 | depth 0.15 m | reverse complement strand
GTAGGCTCGTTTTATAAATCGGGAGTCCCGGCGGGGGGCTTACTCAAGCGCGGCTTGGGCGGGGGCATACCGGAAAACACCCCGAAAGTGGGAACTTCATTGCTGTTGATTAACGGGGGTGCTGTTAAACATGATGCGCCAGAACTTCCATTCGCCATCGGCCTGCCTTTTGACAACCCAAAGGTTCTTCAAGCTCACCTTTTCAACCCCGCCGCCTGACTTGGATGTTCGTGTGCCGGTCACAGTCGCCCGGGCAAATCCCCAATGCCCCACGCTTTCAACCTCATCGTAAATCAGGCTGCATTTTTCTTCATAGACCGCGGAGTACTCCTGGGAGAGGCGACGGAACTCCTCTTTGCCGACGATGGAAGGGCGATCGGGAGGCATGATAACGATATCGGGGTCCATCGTTGCCATACGCCTATCCAGGTCCTCAGCGTTGACTCCTGCGAAAAACTCCTCCCCTAGTTTCTTGATCGCCTTCACGTCATCGTCGGTGGTTGCATCCGTGTCCATAAGTCCTCACTCAGCGCGTGGTATCAACTTAGCCGAGATTTCCTTCTTCATATCGAAAACGCCACCGAGTGTACACCCAGCTCGCCGGGCGCCGCACCCTCGTCGCGCAGCGATGCGGTGGGCTACGCAGACCGGGGACATCAACCGAGCCTGAACCCACGACAATCCAGTCCCGCCTCGCGGGACGGCAGAGCTGAGCCCAGCACGCAGCGCAGCGGAGTGCTGGGTAGGCTGGTTATAAAAATCCAGAGTCCCGGCAGGGACGGCACTCTTCCGCGAGGGCTTCAGCCCGGACTGGACTTTGTGGACTATCTGGTCTGCCGCGATGTGCTGATCATGATCGACGCGTTGTCCAGCGGAGGCGAGCCGGGCGAGATTCTGAGTTTCGATAAAGAGCAACTGAAAGAATTCCTCCCCAACATGCGCTTGAGCGCCCATCAGCCCTGCCTGCAGGAAACCCTGCACACCGCCGAAACCGCGGGCATCGATCTGAAAGAGATTGTGCTGGTTGGGGTCGTGGGACATAGCTTCGAAGTAGGTACCGACCTTGGCCCGTATGTGTCGCGCGCTATGCCTGAAGTGCTGGAATTGGTCGTCGGGCTGATGAAGGAGCATAGCGTTGCCGTGACCAAGCGCGCCCAAGCGCATCCCGCAAATGAATGGTGGCAAGCCAAAGCCGCCGTCAAGGCGTAGAAACTGGGTAGCGCACCGCTTCACAGATTGCGGAAAAAGTCGCATTCGAGGCTGATTTGAAAGGGCATGGTTTCAGCCGTGCCGTACACCTCATGATTTGTCATCCCTCGCCCGCGCAGCGGGCGGGGGGATCTGCTCTTTCTGGCAACTGACTTCTCGCAACTCTCTTAATTTGTCATTCCTCGAGGACATCAGTCCGCGGGGGATCTGCTCTTGCCGGCAACTGGCAACTGGCCACTGGCTACTGCCTTGGTTACTTTCGTTTCTTGACGCCCCCGAAATCTCTTGCGTTTGCCCTCCCGTCCCCACTACAACCAACTCTGTGAAGCTAGGGGAAACGTGCCTCTAGCTGGTTCGTGGCGATGCCGCGAATCTAAATCGCTCTTTGACAATTCCTGAATTGGAACAGAAGTGCGCTGACCTGCGCCCGTGAAACCCAGCTAAGTCCTACGCGCAGACATGGATACGTATAAGTAGATATGGAATCAATAACATGCGAACAATTTACCCATAAACCATTGATTCTAAACGATCGTGATTTTTATTTTAAAGTGCTACCCGCGACTATATCACCCCACATTTGTGGCCATCCGACGAAGATCACCACCCCGTCTCCTCCTGAACTGCTGGAAACGTCAATCTTGATATCAGGCTTCCATTTGTTCAGCGCCCACGTTTTGAAGCGGATCGCCCTCCTGCCGATAGGAAAGACAGACGCGGTACCGCGACGCCGGTTCCGGAAGCGGAACTGCGTGCGGCAGGATACCGGGTCCCAAGCCGAATGACGACGGCCGGGCGGAAGGCGCATGAAGTCGCTCAGGTTCCTGAAGATCACCTTCTTTTTCGCTGCGAGCGTTCTGGTCGCCGCCGCCACCGTCTCTTACGTCACAGGTCAGCGTTTCGTCGAGGCGTCGCAGTGGGTGATACGAACTCACGAGGTGATCCGCCAGATTGAATTGGTTCACGGCAACGTGGAAGACGTTGAGGCCGGCATCCAGGCGCTCCTCTCCACCGGCGAGGTGCCCGACCTGACGCATTTCCAGGACGCTCTGCTCGGTCTTCCCCAAGGACTCAAGAAATTGCGCCGAATGGTTGTCGATCCGCGCATGTTGCAACGTCTTGACGTGCTCGAAGTCGACGTGCTCAGCCGATTGTTGACTGCCCAGGAATTGCAGGACGCCAGACGAACTACGGGAAAAACGGACATGGAGCGTGCCGCTGCCATTTACGCGCGGGAAAATCCGATTGCTGCAATTCGACGGCAATTAACAGCAATGGAGAATGACGGACTCCACATCCTGAAAGAGAGACAGGAACGGGCTGACCAGTTGCAGCGGAGCACGGAATATCTGCTGCTTGTCCTGCGCCTGGCCGCAATGGCCGGTCTGGTGCTGTCGTACTTTGTCATCAGGCATGAATACCGCTCCATCCTGCTTCGGGAATCGGAGTTGGACCACTTGCGCGTCGAACTCCAGGGGGCCAATGCGGGGCTGAGCCATTCCGTCGGCGATCTGGCGAAGCAAAACGAGCAAATCGAATCGTTGAATCGCATGGTCGAGTTGCTGCAGCGTTGCCAGCAACTCGACGAAGCCTTCGAGGTACTAGGCACGTATCTTCCTGGCGTCGCGGAATGTGGCGCCGGGGCGTTGTACCTGCTGCAGCCTTCGACGCAACTGCTGGAGCGCGTGATCGACTGGGGAGGTCCGGCGGAAAAGGCGGAGATGTTCGCGCCCGATTGGTGTTGGGGGCTGCGGCGTGGCCGCGCGCATGTAATGCATGGCGAGGTTACGAACCCCATCTGCGACCATATTGGCGAACTCGATACAGGCTTGACCGTCTGCATCCCACTGGCCGCGCACGGCGACACGCAGGGGATGATCTGCCTGCAGCGCGCGGCTTGGAATCCCGATGAAACTAAGCACCACTTGCTTTTTCTGGGGACGGCAGTGGAGCAGATCTCGCTCGGGCTGGCCAACTTGAGGCTACGCGACGCGCTGCGGGACCAGTCCATTCGCGATCCCTTGACTGGACTCTTCAACCGCCGCTACATGGAGGAATCGCTGGAGCGGGAGATCGCGCGCGCTACCCGCAGCGCAACTCCGGTGGCCGTGCTGATCCTCGACCTGGACCACTTCAAGAAAATCAACGACACGTACGGACACTCCGCTGGCGACCACGTGCTGCGGGAGTTGGGGGCCATCCTGCGTTACCGTTCGCGAACCGAGGATGTCGCCGCGCGTCATGGCGGCGAGGAATTTATGCTCATGCTGCCGGGCATGGGAAAAATTGACGCGGTGCAGCGCGCCGAGGAATTGCGTGTTGCGATCGGCGATATTCAGCTCCTGGATAACGGCATCGATCTGCCCAAGGTGACGGTGTCGATCGGAGTGGCGGTGTTTCCCGATCACGGCTACACCGCGGACGACCTTCTGCGCTCGGCGGACAGGGCACTGTATAGGGCCAAAAATTCCGGACGCGATCGCGTGGTGCTGGTGTCGGCCCGACCGCAGATGCAGAGCTAAGCAAAAGTCAGCGCCCGCACCTCATGGCCACTCCCGCTTGAAACAGGTCCACCAGCGCGCGCTGGCATCCACTATCCACTGTGCCGGATGTGCATCACGTCGCCATCCTTGACGATGTACTCTTTGCCTTCGAGACGTAGCGTGCCACGAGCGCGCGCTTCGGCCTCTGACCCGGCTTCCAGCAACTGGTTCCAGTGAATGGTCTCGGCGCGGATGAAGTGCTTCGACAGGTCGGTGTGAATCGCGCCTGCAGCTTCCACCGCTTTGGATCCGCGCTCCACCGTCCAGGCGCGGCATTCGTCTTCGCCCACGGTGAAAAAGGAGATCAGCCCCAGCAACTCGTAGGTCTTGCGGATGAGCCGCACCAGTCCGCTTTCCTGCAAGCCGTAGCTGGAAAGGAATTCCGCCGCATCTTCGTCGCTCATCTCGGCTAGCTCCGCTTCGACCTTGGCGCACACCGCGAGTGCTCCGGTGTTGGGACGCGCGGCAACTTCTGCGATTCCGTATTTCGTGACGGCCTCTTCCGAATCCTTGCTCAGGTTTGTGCTCTCGCCGATGTTAAGCACGTACAGGATGGGCTTCTCGCTCAGGAACATGAAGCCGCGAATGCGCTTCTTGTCTTCGTGCGTCATTTCCATCTCACGCAACGGACGCTCGGTCTCCACGTGCTCCTTGGCGCGCTTGAGCAGCTCGAATTCTCGTTCGAGCTCCGTCGTCCTCATCTTCTTCAGGTCTTTTTCGACGCGCTCCAGGCGCTTCTCGATCTGGCCGAGATCGTTGATGATGAGATCGAGGTCGATGTTCTTGATGTCGCGCAACGGATCGATGCCGCCGACGTGCGGAATCGATGGATCTTCAAAGGCACGAATCACGTGGATGAGCGCGTCAACGTTGCGCAAGTTGGCGGCGAACGCGGTTTCCTTCAGCGCCTCCTGGCTCAGGGCGGCTACGTCGGTGTATTCCACGCTGGCGTGAATCAACTTTTTGGGATCGTAGATCGCGGCCAGTCGGTCGAGCCGGTCGTCGGGAACCTTGGTGACGCCGAGATGGGCTTCGCGCGGACTGCCCGAGCGGTTCGCCACCGACAGCTTGGTTAACATTACGAACAGCGAGGTCTTGCCTACCTGCGGCAGGCCGATGATTCCAGTTTTCATGTGATGAGAGCCTCTATAATTTTTCCGGACATCAGTCGCGCGCGGGCGCAAGCACGACCGATATCGATCGGCCGTAGCTGGTTGCAGAACATCCCGCATTGGTTCTGGGTGGAAGCGCGGGCCTTCAGGCGCGGCTCGCCGAGACTCAGCTACGACCGGGCCAAACTTCTATGATAAACGCCGCGAGGTGAGAAAGATAACCGCCAGCCCCAGCAGGAGTACAGTGCTTTCCAGGCGGGTAGACCAGACGTGCAGCCGGTTGAACTCCACACGCCGGGCATCATCGTGCGGCACGTTGTCGATGAAGACCATCTGGTTGCGCAGATCCAGCATGCGTGTCGAGATAGCGAACATGCTGATCAGGGTCAGCAGAATCATGGCGCAAATCAGCAGGTCCCTCGCACTAAACAGCGCGGGCACGCCGTTAACGACCTGGGAGTCGATGACCGAGGTGACCAGGAAGACCACACCGCAAGTCAGCCCCATCCAGTGCAGTATGCCGAGACCGCGGCTCACCACCATGCCCGCTAGTTGGCGGCTGGGTAGGATTCCGGGATGAAAGACGGTGGGTGCGAGCACGAAGGCAAAGAAGGCGATGCCTCCCACCCACACCACTAACGACAGGAGCAACAGAAACCGAACAATGGACATGATTCCCTCGTAAGAAAGGCTATTCTAAACGCCGGGGCAGCAGGATGCCGGATTGTCGCCGGATGATCGCGGAAGTTGGAGCGTGCAAGCCTGTGACGCACAGCTTGCGGTTGTTCGGCACTATGGTGGCATGGGCTAGATCACTAAAGTTTGAAATACTAAATATTTCCGCGTATCCCGGCTGGGAGACAAGCTGGTAGCGGAGAATGGTAGTACTTTCGTGGCTTCATATGACTTTTGTGGCACGCAAATGGGGTGGCGCGGTCCTGCTTCTCTGGCTGTGGTTTGCAGCCGGCGCATCATCCGCCTATGGTCTTGAACCTTCCCACGGTCCTACCCTGACGCTGAATCCTTCCGACCGGGAAGTCTTCATCCCAACGGCCGCCGAAATAATGTGCGATCAGTCGGGTGGCACTTCGCTGGACGCGGCCCAGACCGGTACCTACCTTCCGCTCGGGAACGATCTGCCGACTTCGGAGCAATGCCACGGGTATTGGGCCCGCGCTAGTTTGCGGGCCGCGAGCCTTCCGCCCGGCGGATGGGTAATAAAGCTCTCGCAGGAATGGTTGAACGCCGACCTCTACTTTGAACATGACGGTGTTGTCTCGGTGCTGAGGACTGGCACCGCCCTTCCACCCCAACAGCGGGCCATCGCCTCGAGTAACGCGGTCCTTCCCCTGCCCCTCGAAACCAACCGCGACACTACTCTGTACTTGCACATCGTCGGCGATACCAGTCGATATGGCGAGTCGCGTTCGATCGGCGCAGTGGTTCAGCGTTTCGATACCTGGGTGCTGCAGCAACGATCCAAGCTCTTCGGGCAGGGAGTGTACGCCGGCATAATCCTGGCGCTGGTGCTCTACAACCTGGTTCTTTACTTCTCCATCCGCGAACTCGCCTACCTTTATTACTCGCTTTACGTGTTCCTGTTCGGCTCGCTGTGGATTGCGCGCAGCGGGTTTTTCTACCAGTACCTGTGGCCGCATCATCCCTTCTGGGACGCCGAGTACCAGCCTTACCTTGCCGCTGCGGCAATCATTTTCAGCATCCTTTTCGTGCGCGAGTTTCTGGCCACGAGGCAGCGCTCCCGATGGGTTGATTCGCTGTTGCTCGGAGCCCTTGGCGTGACCTTAGGTTGCTGTCTTGTACGGATATCCACTGGTCAAATGCTGTTGCCGCTTTCGCTGGCACTCATCGGACTCGCGCTGGCGGTTTTTTATGCCGGCATTGGGTTGGTTGCCCTCGCCCGAGGCTTCCGGCCCGGGCGTTTCTTCCTGGTGGCTTGGACGGCTGTACTGCTGGGCAGTGTCATTTACATTTTCATGTTCCTGCGGTGGCTGCCGGTCAACTTCCTTACCTACAACGCAGCCCAGATCGGTTCTGCCATGGAGTGCATTCTGCTTGCATTTGCGCTGGCCGACCGTGTGAATCTGCTGAAACAAGTAAATGATGAAAAGCAGTCGGAGTACACGCGCCAACTACAGGAGCAGGTGACGCAACGCACCGAGGAGTTGACCACTGCGGTTGAGAAGCTGAAGACGGCGTCGATCACCGATCCACTCACCGGACTGAGCAACCGCCGCCACGTGGATGCCGCAATCCAGCCCTGGATCGCCGAACTGCAGCGCTCGCGCATTCGAAATACTCCCGGCGTTCCCATGCGGTATCTCGCACTCTGCCTCGCCGACCTGGACCACTTCAAACTGATCAATGATGATTTGGGCCATGCCGTGGGCGACAAGGTCTTACAGGCAGCGGCTGAAACGCTGAGGCAGAATGTGCGTGCCACCGCAATCCTTGCGCGATGGGGCGGCGAAGAGTTCCTCGTCCTCGATCACGTCACCGGACCCGAGGAAGACCTGTTGATGGCCGAACGATTGCGCCTCGCCATCCTCGACGAGTGCCAGCCGATTTTTCTTGAGATTCGCCGGTCGGTGACATTGTCACTAGGGTTGGTTCGGTATCCATTTTCGGAGGCTTATCCTGAGTTGTTAAGTTGGGACCACTGCATGGCGCTTGCGGACCACGCGCTATATCGGGCCAAGAACATGGGACGCAATCGCTGGCAATGTTATCGACCGAATGAACCCGCTTTGCGCGACGCCATCCAGGAACGCGGCATCGAGGAAGTACGCAGCATGCTGCGCATCAACACCGAACACGCCTTCGCGCTGGGCCTGATCGAAGTCGTCGAGCAAGTCACCTCCGACGTGCAGGTGCCCTAATCGGCGGCGACTGACGTAAACTTCGGACCCTGACCCGCGGGGAATCTGCTCTTCAGACCCTACCCACCCAATTTCCGCGCCGCGTTCTTATGCACCACCGCCAACCGCCGTGCATGAAAACTCCCATTCACCACCGCCGCAACCGCATCCATCTCAGCCAGAAATCCGTCGTGGCCGTGGGCGGTCTCGAACTCCGTGTAATCGCATTGCACTCCGGCCGCCTTCAGGCGATCTGCCAGCGCGCGAATGTCTTTCGCGGGAAATAGCCAGTCCGACGAAATCCCCACCAGCGATACATGAGCCTTGATTCGCTGCAACGCCTCGGCTTCCGACGCATAGCCGCGTCCCAGTTCAAACGCATCCATCGCTTTCGAAATCACGAGGTACGAGTTGGCGTCAAACCGCGAGACAAACTTCTCTCCCTGGTGGTCGAGATATCCGGCAACGTCGTAGCGCTCATCGATCCCACGCAGCGGGTCCTCTCCATTGCGATTGGGATTCCGGGCATAGCGTTCGTCGAACAATTCCGGCGACTTGTAGGAGCACATGCCGATGGCCCGTGCCAGGCCTAACCCGCGCGCTGGTTGCTCAGTCGCAACGTATCGTCCGCCCTGAAAGTCGGAATCGAGTTGGATCGCCTTGCGCTGCAGATGGTTCAGCGCCAGTCCCATCGCCGACAACGGGGCCGCGCCAATCGCGACGCAGTGCTCGACGCGTTCGGGATAATCCACCGCCCATTGCAGCGCCTGCATGCCGCCAATCGACGCGCCAATCACGGTGTGCAGCCGCTTCACGCCCAGTTCGTCCAGCACATGCGCCTGGGCGCGGACGATATCGCGAATGGTGACGAGGGGAAAATCAGGACCGAAAGGTTTGCCGCTGGCGGGATTGATCGAAGTGGGTCCGCTGGATCCGTAACACGAACCCAGGATGTTGGTACAGATAACGCAATCGCGCGAGAGGTCGAAGACGCTGCCAAACATCTCCGGCCACCAATCGGCGGCGCGAGCCGAGCCCGACAGCGCATGACAGATGAGCACCGCGTTGTCGCGCCGCTCGTTTAACTCGCCATACACGGCATAGCGAACGGAAACCGGCTGCAACGAACCGCCGGCCTCCAGGCGGAAGGGCGCGGCATACGCGAAAGTAAGGTCGCCCTCCCGGGTAGGTTGCAGAGCGTCGCTCATTGCTAGTCTCCCGCCACTTGGGTCGCGACCTTCTTGCCGGTCGCCACCTGCAGCGCGTTGTCGAGGTCGGCGATGATGTCGCGCACGTCTTCGATGCCCACCGACAACCTCACCAGCTCAGGGGTGACGCCGGTTTCGCGCTGTTCCGACTCGCTGAGCTGCTGGTGCGTAGTCGAAGAGGGATGGATGACCAGCGACTTCGCGTCACCGATGTTGGCCAGCAGGCTGAACAGTTGCGTAGCGTTGATGAACCGCTTGCCCGCTTCGAAACCGCCCTTAATGCCGAACGTCACCAGCGAGCTGCCGCCCGCGGGGAGATACTTCTTCGCCCGCTGGTAGTACTTGCTGGTGGGCAAACCGGGATAGTTTACCCACTCCACATCCGGATGGCTGGAGAGATACTCGGCAACCTTGAGCGCGTTTTCGGAATGCCGCTCCATCCGTAGATGCAGAGTTTCTGTACCCTGCAATAACAGGAACGCGTTGAACGGCGACAGGCTTGCTCCGGTATCGCGCAATCCCTGCACCCGCGCCTTCAAAATGAACGCCAGCGGCCCGAACGCTCCGGTGTACGACACGCCGTGATACGACGGATCAGGCTCGACAAAATCCTTGAAACGTCCCGAGGCCGCCCAGTCGAACTTGCCCGCATCAACGATGATGCCGCCGATCGAGGTGCCATGTCCGCCGATGAACTTGGTGGCGGAGTTGACCACGATGTCTGCTCCCCATTCGATGGGACGACACAACGCCGGCGACGCGCAGGTGTTGTCGATGACCAGCGGAACTCCGTTTTCGTGCGCGATCTTGGCTAGTTCCTGGATGTCGGCGATGTCGAGTTTGGGATTGCCTAGCGTCTCGGTGTACAGCGCCTTGGTCTTGGGACCGATGGCCTTACGCAGGCCGTCGAAGTCGTCGGCATCAACGAACTTCACCGTGATGCCCAGTTTGGGCAGCGTGTAGTGAAACAGGTTATACGTCCCGCCGTAGAGCGAAGTGGTCGAGACAATGTCGTCTCCGGCGGAAGCCAGGGTGGTGATGATCAGGGTTTCTGCCGCTTGTCCCGACGCCAACGCCAGTCCGGCCACGCCGCCTTCGAGGGCTGCGATGCGTTTTTCGAACACGTCGGTGGTCGGATTCATGATGCGCGTGTAGATGTTGCCGAACTCCTGCAGGGCAAAGAGCCGCGCGGCGTGGTCGGCGTCGTCGAACACGTAGGACGTCGTCTGGTAAATCGGCACGGCGCGCGACTTGGTGGTGGGATCGGGATCCTCCTGCCCGCCGTGGATGGCGAGGGTGTCAAAGTGAAATTCTGGCTTGTCGCTCATGTCTGCTGCTCCTCTTCCGTCTGAATTTGGGCTAAAACGAAACGACCCACTGTCTGCTGGGACCGTGGGTCGCTTAGGAACCGTTGCGGCTACTTACTCTTATCTATTGGCCGCTCCTACGCTCAACCCACAGATCGACGCAGCTACACATGCACATGGCCATGGTGCTGATGCGCGTCCGGATGTGAGTGGCGTAAAACATGTTGGTATCTGAGTATAGAGATTCGGATACAGATGTCAAGACAGGTCGTGTCCAAACAGGGGACGATACCGGCCCCTGCTTGGACGTTCTCTCCTGATGCTAACTACCTTCTCGGCCCAACCAACTCGTCTTCTTCGGCTTCGACATGGTCGATCGTTATGTGCTGATGCTGATGGTCGTGGTTAAACACGTCCTCGACTTCGAGGGTTTCGTATGCATGTTCGCCGTGCAGCGACTCGTCGAGTCCGATCTCTTCACTCATCCCATCCACTTTCACGGGAGTGAAGAAGTTGATGATGTGCAGCATGGCATAGGTAAATCCGAAGGCCCACACCGACGAGAACAGCACAGCGACCAGTTGTTTCACGAAAAAGCCGGGGTTGCCGTACAACAGCCCGTTGGTTCCGGCCGGATTGAATGCGCTGTTGGCGAACAGCCCCAGCATCAGGATACCGAGAAAGCCGCCGACTCCGTGCACGCCCCACACATCGAGCGCGTCGTCCCAGTGCAGCTTGTTTTTCATCTCAACCGCGAAGTAACAAACCACTCCCGCAACCAGTCCGATGATGACTGCAGTCGTGGGCGAAACATAGCCCGCTGCAGGCGTGATGGTGGCCAGTCCCGCCACGGCTCCGGTCAGCAGGCCGAGGAACTTGGGCTTGCGCTCGCGGAACCACGCCACTCCCAACCAGGCGACAGCGGCGAACGACGCAGCGATGTCGGTGTTCAAGAATGCCGTCGCGGTCACCGAGTCCACGCGCATTTCGCTGCCCGCGTTGAATCCATACCAGCCGAACCAGAGTAAACCGGTTCCAAGAGCCACCAGAGGAATGCTGTGCGGGCCGCGATCCAGAATTCTCCGCCGTCCCACGTAAAGAATGGATGCCAGCGCCGCCATACCCGCAATGTTGTGCACCACGATGCCACCCGCGAAATCCTCCACACCCCAGCGCTGCAGGATGCCTCCGCCCCACACCATGTGTACGAACGGGAAATAGACAAATGTGAGCCACGCCGTCAGGAAAATGCAATAAGCCTTGAAGGTCACGCGATTGGTGAACGCGCCCGATATGAGTGCCGGGGTAATGATGGCGAACATCATCTGGTAGGCGATGAAGACCATCGCCGGAATGGTGTCGGTCGGCGCGGAAGGCGTGGAAAGATTGATTCCGCGCAGGCAGACGTTATTGAGGTTGCCGATGATCCCGTGCCAGTCGCCGCTGAAGCACAGCGAATACCCGTACAGGTACCAGATCACCGTGGTCCAGCCCATCGAGACGAAACTCTGGATCATGATGGCGAGGACGTTTTTGCGACCAACCAGGCCGCCGTAAAAGAAAGCCAGGCCGGGAGTCATGAGCATGACCAGGCTGGTGCAAAGGATCATGAAGCCAGTATTGCCGGTATCAAGGTGAAGCATGAATGCCTCCAGAAATAGGTATGCGGCAAAAAAATGGCGCGACTCTCAAAGAGAAGCCACGCTCAATCAACGGTGGGACCAAATGAATGGGGATTGCCACGAAGCAACGATACGGAACCACAACGCTTTGGGTAGGCAAGTCCCGCTTCACGTTCAAGGCGAGAATGAGTCGAACCGAGACAGCCCAGGATGACAATGGGAACGTACTTTGCCTCGCAGCAGCGTCCACTACGGAAACGTCAAAATGCCGCTAGATCAGGCTGCGCTTTGCGGGAATTGAAAGCTGTGCTCCTTGTCACTTGGCGGGGTGATAAGGCTCACGTGGGGTGAGTGGATGGGCAGAAAAGCAAGATGGCCGGCACGAACCGGCCATCTCGGGTTGAGTTGTCACGAATCGGCGCCCCAGGTTCGCGCCGTGCCTTCGGCGTTAACCTGGGTTCGATCTATCCGGGCGATCGGTTGACCAGCTTACTGTGCGGGCGCCGGTGCAGTCTGCGCGGGCGGGTTGAAGTTCACCTTGGGAGCCTGCCGCGAACCCTCTTCCGCCTTGAAGTATGCATCGTTGCGGGTGAAGCCCGCCAAGCTGGCTACGATGTTGTTGGGGAACAGCCCAATGTAGGTGTTGTAGTCCTGCAAGGTATCGTTGTACCGCTTACGCTCGACGGCGATACGGTTCTCGGTGCCGGCCAACTCGTCCTGCAGGCGCAGGAAGTTTTCGTTGGAGCGCAGTTGCGGATAGTTCTCGACCACCACCATCAGGCGTCCCAATGCGGAGTCGAGCTGGCCGTTGGCGGCGATCTTGTCCTGTGGAGTCTTGGCGCCAATCATGGCAGCGCGCGCGGCAGCGATATCACCGAAGACCTTCTCTTCGTGAAGGGCAAAACCCTTGACCGTCTCTACCAGGTTGGGGATGAGGTCAGCGCGGCGCTGCAACACCACGTCCACCTGCGACCAGGCCGAATTCACGGCTTCCCGCTTGGTCACCATCGCATTGCGATGGCCGATGTATGTGCTGCCAACCCAGAACCCCAGCACAAGGATGATTACAAGAATGATCAGTCCAATTTTCATGTTCTTCTCGCTTTCGCTGAAATCTTTCGGCTACTAACAGCCGCCCGGCTACGAATGCTTGTGCCAGTGCCGCTTGGGGACCTTCACATCCAGCCCATGCGCCACCGCCAAAATGGCATCCATGTAGGCGTGATACAACTCGCGAACATTGTCGATGTGCTGGCCATCGCTGCGCAACTCCAACACCGTGCGCAAGTGCTGCCCGTTAAATCCGAACACCTCGGCCGCGTGCTCCAGCACTTTGGCCTTGGCGTGCGGAGGCGTCTCGCCGAGCGCAATCAGGGCATGGCGGAACAGCGTCACTACGCTGGTCACTGACTTTCCCATGACGACCTTCAATTCCTCATCGCCATCGGCGGTCAGCAGAAGATGATGCCGCAGCCGCAGAAGCGTGGTGCGCAGGTCGTGCTCGACCTCGACCCGGTGCAGGTTCATGGGCACCTCGATCGCGCTCACCACATCGTCGCCATACAGCGTCTTGTGCTCCGCCTGAATGTCGAGCATCTCGATGGCGAACACATCTGCGGATTCTTTCACTTCCTCCAGGGTCATGATCATCGGAGGCCGAAGCTTTTCCTCGTGGCTCCACCAGTTCAATACGCCCGTCAGCGCCGGATAAATGCTGGGCTTCAAGTGGCGCAGTATCACCATCACGTTCACGTCGGAGTATTGCTCGTGATAATCGTCGCGCGCCGCGGAGCCGTACAGCACGACGGACACCAAGTCATCACCGCACGCGTAGTGAATCCTGCTAACGAGTTCCTGCAATTTATCTTCTGGCTTCTTCACCATGTCTCGCTCCACGCAGCCGGACTACCAGCTGCCACCCGCGCCACCGCCACCGCTCATGCCGCCGCCAAATCCACCAAAGCCTCCGCCACCACCGCCGCCCCAACCACCGGAGCTGCCACCAAATCCGCCGCCCCAGTTTCCGCCGCGGCCCATGGCGTTGCCCAGCAACATCCACGGCAGCGCAGTGGCGACTCCGCCGCCACCCGAGCCACGCCCTCCACCCTTACCGGCGCGTGATAGCGCGCGAATGATCAGGAAGATCCCACCGATGATGAGAAAGGGCAACCACCATGGCGCTTCCTTGGTAGGCGGTCTCGCCGCGCGTTGAGGAATGCCCGTAAGCTGCACGCCTGCGTCAGCCGCGATGAATTGCGACACGCCGATTGCGCCAACCAGCGCCGCAGCGCTGTAGTCGCTCTTGCGCAAGTCGGGAACCATGTCGCGGCCCACATCGCCGGCGCGCGCGTCGTTGATCACCGGCTCCAGGCCGTAGCCGACTTCGATCTTGTACTGCCGGTCTTTGGGAGCAATCAGGATCAGCACGCCGCGGCTGTCTTTTTTAGCGCCCACGCCGAGATGCTTGTAGAGATCGGCGGCGTAGTCTTCGCGGGTCTGGCCTTCCAATGAATTGACCGTCACCACCGCGATCTGCGCGCCGGTCTTTTGCTGCAACTCGGTGCCCAGCATTTCGATCTTCTGGCGGGTCGCGGGGTTGATGACGTTTGCCAGGTCTGTGACATAGCCTTGCGGCTGGATGTCGGCGATTTTCTCCGCCCATCCCACCTGCAGCAGCGAGACCAGCAGCAACCCGAATAGGACGAATTTGGTTGGCGCACGCACGGTCGGCTGGGGATGAGTGCTAAGCAGAAAAGTTCCTCGTCTCGTACGCTAGTGAACTACCCGGCGGGTGTCAAGGACGCGACTTGCCGTCATCTTCGATTCACGAACGCAACGCGCCAGCCTTGGAC
>OBLT010001527.1_pt1 | contig 14731 bp, 12 predicted proteins | sample 1518721 | NCBI WGS metagenome assembly OBLT01 (sample SAMEA3539307, study PRJEB22396) | soil metagenome | biome: tundra; feature: field; material: soil | place: USA | collected 2010-05 | depth 0.15 m | reverse complement strand
GCGCTCTGGTCAAGCCGTGAAGATCGCTGGCCGGAGTCGAAGCCCCACCGTTCAGAAAAAAAATGAAGGACAAAGCCTTCGCCCGCAGCGTCCATCGCGAAGACATTATCGAGGGCGCCGCCGATCTCGGTGTGGATCTCGAACTGCACATCGCGTTCTGCATCGGAGCCATGAAAGCGATCGCGCAGGAACTGGGGCTGGAGGGGTCGGCCGCCAAGTCCGCCTAGCAAGACTGGGGTGGAGATGAGCGGTACACCACGCCGGTTAGTGGCGACTTAGCGCACAGCCTCGGCCAATTTCCCGCTGGCGATCAACTCCGCAAGGCGCGCAAAATCCTGGTACATCACACGATCCTTCGTCATCGTCGCGCACACCGAGCGGATGGCCGCGTGCGCCTGCTGCAAGGGCTTGGAAGTCTTTAGCGGCGCGAGGAAATCAATCGCCTGAGCCGCCGCCATGGCCTCGATGGCCAGCGTGTTGCGCGTGTTCTCAACCACCTTCTTCAGCTTGTTCGCCGCAATCATGCCCATCGAGACAAAGTCTTCCTTGTTACCCGAGGTCGTAATGGAATCGACCGATGCGGGATGCGCCAGCACTTTATTCTCACTGACCAGCGCGGCGGCGGTCACTTGCGGCATCATGAAGCCCGAGTTCATGCCCGCACCCGATGCGAGAAATGGCGGCAGCCCTTCACTGAGCGCGGGGTTCACCATGCGCTCCAGCCGCCGCTCGCTGATGCCAGCCAGCACACTCAAAGCAATCGCAAGAAAGTCGAGCGCGAACGCCAGCGGCTCGCCATGAAAATTTCCGCCGGAGAGCACATCGCCCTCGCCATCCATCGCTTTCGGATTCTTTACGAACACCAGCGGGTTATCGACCGCCGAGTTTGTCTCCGTCTCAAACACGACGCGGCAATGAGCCACGGTGTCGCGGACCGCGCCATGCACCTGCGGGATGCAGCGTAACGAATAGGCATCCTGCACGCGGCCGCAATCGCGATGCGACTCGCGGATCTCGCTCTGTTCGAGCAGACGGCGCAGGTTCGCCGCAGTCTTGATTTGTCCGGCATGAGGGCGGGCCTTTTGAATGCGCTCGTCGAAGGCGACGCTGGTTCCCCTGAGGGCATCGCACGCCATGGCGCCGATGACGTCGGCGGTATCGACCAGCGTTTCGGCAGCCAGCAGCATCAGCGTGCCGATGGCCAGCATGGCTTGCGTGCCATTGATGAGCGAGACCGCTTCTTTCGCTTCGAGCACCAACGGTTTGATTTGTATGCGCTTCAATGCTTCGGCGCTCGCGATGCGCCCGCCTTTTTCGTCAAAGCATTCGCCTTCACCGATCAAGGCCAGCGCCAGATGCGCCAGCGGCGCCAGATCGCCGCTCGCTCCCACGCTGCCCTGCGACGGGACCATGGGAGTCACGCCGCGATTGAGCATCTCGCAGATGGTGTCGATGGTGATCGCCCGCACACCCGAGTTGCCTTTCGATAACGAGTTGGCGCGCAGAAGCATCATGGCGCGCGTGTCCGGGATCGAAAGTGGTTCTCCTACTCCGACGGCGTGCGAGCGCACGAGATTGATTTGAAGTTCGCGGACCTGATCGCCGACGATGTGTACATCGCTCAGCTTGCCGACGCCAGTCGTGATCGCGTAAGAAATTTTATTGCTGGCTACAAGCTTGTCGACGACGGCGCGAGCGCGGTTGACGGCCTCGCGTGCGTCGGGATCGAGGAGGACGGGCAGGCGATTGTGCGCCACCTCGCGCACGGCTTCAAGCGTGAGATCGTTTCCGTTAATGTGCAAGGCTTTCAAGGCTAGTACCTAGTCGTTGGTCGTTGGTCGTTCGATGTTCGCTGTTCGCTGTTCGATGTCGGTCTTGCTACCAACTCGCCTCAACACATTTTTGCTCCACCGCGGCGCGAAGCACTTTCAGGTATTTCTTCGGCAGCGCGCGGGGTTTCATTTTCGAATTCGCCACTATGTGCGTGGTCTCGCCTTCAGCCAGCAACTCGCCCGTTTCCGCGCTTCGCAGTTCGTATCCGAAGTGAATCATTTTCTCCCGGACGCGTTTCAGGCAGGTGCGCACGATGACCTCGTCATCATAATGTACGGGAGCCTTGTAGCGGCAGCGGGCATCGACTACCGCAATGAAGCAGTGGTCTTCGCGCTCCATATTCTTGTAGCTGAAGCCGAACTGGCGGAGGAGTTCGACGCGTCCCACCTCAAACCAAATGAAATGATTGGCGTGATAGACGACGCCCATCTGGTCAGTTTCGGCATAGCGGACGCGGATGCGCGTTTCATTCACCGTCGTCGGAATACTTACATCGACAGCCGTAGATGTATCGCGCCGTCTCATCGGCCCGTCCACTTTGGTTTACGCTTTTCGAGGAACGAGGTGATGCCTTCGCGAAAATCGGCGCTCTCGCGGATACCGGCATTTTCGCGGATGGCGGCTTCAATTTGCGCATCGAGTTCCAAACGTCCCTGATCGGTCAGCAGGCGCTTGGTATAGAAAAGCGAGAGCGGACTGTTCTCCGCCAACTGCGCGGCGAGTTCGCGGGCACGGTCGAGCAGCTGTTCCGGCGGAACGATTTCTTTGATCAGACCCATCTTCAGCGCTTCCGCCGCGTCGAAGATGCGGCCCGTAAGCAGGAGGTCGCGGGCAATTTTTTCGCCGACCTGGCGCAGCAGAAAAGTCGAGACGATGGCGGGCACGAACCCGATGCGGACTTCGGTGTAACCAAACTTGGATTCGGGCACGGCGAGCGTGAAATCGCAGAGCAGAGCCAACCCAGTGCCGCCGGCAATGGCCGCGCCGTTGACCGCGGCAATTGTCGGCTTAGGAAATTCATAGAGCGAGCGAAACAGGCCGACCATGGTTCGCGAGTCTTCGAGATTTTGCGCGGGCGAGCGGCCTATCAGGGCTTTCAGGTTATCGAGGTCCAGGCCGGAGCAGAAAGCCTTCCCTGCCCCGGTCAAGATGAGGATGCGCGCGGAAGAGTTGTTCACCTCATCCAGAGCGCGGATCAGATCGTCAATCAGGTCATAGCTGACGGCGTTGCGCTTGTCGGGACGATTGAGGGTGATGGTGGCCAAGGCGCAGTCGAGTGTGAGTTGGAGTGTTTTGTAGATCATGGTGATTTCGGCGCCCTCTCAGTCCGTGTGCGTTGAAGTTTTGTACCTTGCGCCGATCTCGGCCGTAGCTCTCGACAATGCGTCCAGCGACTTCAGCGGCGGCAACTGTGCGCCACTTTTGCGCAGGGTTTCGATTACTGTTTCCGTTGGAATATTCCCCACTAAATCATCCTGCGCAAAGGGACATCCTCCGAGACCGCCGATGGCGGAATCGAAGCGGCGACAGCCGGCTTCATAGGCCGCGGCGATTTTGGCGGTGGCCTGGTCGGGACGGCTGTGCAGGTGGACTCCGATTTCGAGGTAGTCGTACTTGGCCAGCACGGCGGAGACTACTTCCTTGATCTTTTCCGGCGGGGCTACGCCTACGGTATCGGCGAGCGAGATCATTCGAATCTCCTGCAGCTCGAGCAAGGCAACGGCCTCGACAACCTCTTCTACGGTCCACGGGTCGCCGTAGGGATTGCCGAAGGCCATCGAGATGTAGACGACGGTTTCGAGCCCGGCTTCGTCGGCTTTCTTCTCGATCTTTTCCAGTTCCTCGATCGCCTCTTCCAGAGTCTGCCGTTGATTGTTCTGCAGAAATGTTGGCGAGATCGAGTACGGGAAACCCAGGGTGCGCACCCCTTCTGTCGCAATCGCTCGCTGCGCGCCTTTTTCGTTGACCACGATGCCGATGATTTCCACGTCGTCGGGCGAGTCGAGCTCTTTCAGAACTTCTTCGGAGTCGGCCATCTGCGGCACGGCATTGGGCGAGACGAAGCTAACGGCGTCGATGTGCTTGAAGCCAGCCGAGATCAGGGCCTGGAGGTAGTTGGTCTTGAGTTCGGCAGGGATCTCGCCCTTGAGGCCTTGCCAGGCATCGCGGGGACATTCGACGAGTTTGACTGGCTCAGGCATATTCACCACGGAGACACGGAGACACGGAGAAAACCAAACACCTGGTCAATCATGTTTGCAATACTCCAACCTTAAACTCGGGCACCTCCGGATTCAGCGACGCCGCTTCGAGCGCTTGGGTGATGGCCTGCCGCGTTTCCATGGGGTCGATGATTTTGTCAATCCACAGACGGGCGGCGCCGTAGCGGGGATCCGTCTGTTCCTCATAGTTTTTCTTGACTGAATCAGAAAGCTCTTTTCTTTCTTCTTCGCTCAACTTTTTGCCGCTGCGCTCCAGTTGCTTCACTTTGATTTCCACCAGCGTGCCGGCTGCGGCATCTCCGCTCATGACCGCGTATTTTGCGGTGGGCCAGGCGAAGACAAAGCGTGGGTCGAACGCTTTGCCGCACATGGCGTAGTGTCCGGCGCCGAAAGAACCGCCGACGATCACGGTGATTTTGGGCACGACGGAGTTCGACACCGCATTCACCATTTTGGCGCCCGCTTTGATGATGCCGCTCCACTCGGCATCGCGTCCCACCATAAAGCCATTAACGTCGTGAAAAAAGACGAGCGGGATCAGGCTCTGGTTGCAGTCCATGATGAAGCGGGCGGCTTTTTCGGCGGACTCGGTGTAGATGACGCCGCCGAACTCGATGCGCTTGTGGCCTTCATGATCGGTTTGGTGGGCGTGGAGTTTCTGGTTGGCTACGATGCCTACGGCGAAGCCTCCGATGCGCGCGTAGCCGCAGAGCAGGGTTTTGCCGTATTCGGGCTTGTACTCGTCGAAGCGGCTTTCATCGACGATGCGCGCGAGAATTTCTTTCATGTCGTAGGGGCGCGCGGGCGAGGCATCGTAGGCACCGTAGATTTCTTCGGCTGACATCGCCGGGTCGACGGGCTGTTTGCGATCCCAGAGGGACTGGCGGCGGTATCCCCACTTTTCTATGAGCGAGCGGATGCGGCCGAGGCAAGCCTCGTCATTGGGCTCGCGGAAGTCGACCGTGCCGCTGATGGAGGAGTGCATGGCAGCACCGCCCAATTCTTCGGCGGAAACTTTCTGCCCGATGGCGGCTTGCACCAGCGCGGGGCCGGCGAGGAACAGGCCGCTGCCATCGGTCATGAGAACGTGGTCGCACATCACCGGGAGATATCCGCCACCGGCGACGCACATGCCCATGATGGCGGCGATCTGCGGGATGCCCATGGCCGACATGACTGCGTTGTTGCGGAAGACGCGGCCAAAATCGTCGGTGTCGGGGAAGACGTCTTCTTGCAGCGGAAGGAAGACTCCGGCGGAGTCGACCAGGTAGATGGTGGGGATGCGATTTTCGATGGCGATGTTTTGCGCCCGGATGACTTTCTTCGAGGTCATGGGAAAGAAGGCGCCAGCTTTGACGGTGGCGTCATTCACGATGAGCATGACCATGCGGGTCTGGATGCGGGCGAGTCCGGTAATGACGCCGGCGGCGGGAGCGCCTCCCCACTCTTCGTACATTTTGTGAGCGGCATAGAGGCCGAGTTCGAAAAAAGAGCCGGGATCGGCGAGCAGATGGATGCGCTCGCGGGCGGTTAGGCGCGACTTGGCGTGCTGGCTTTCGACGGCTTTGGGGCCTCCGCCTTCGCGGATTTTTTCCTCTTCGTTGCGGACTTGGGCGACGAGGTCGGCGAGCGCGCGCATGTTGGATTCGAAGCGCAGAGAGCTGGGGTCAACTTTGGTGGGGAGCACGTTGCTGATGGAGAGGGCGGTGGAATCGGTGCGTTCGCTCATGAGGGCAGATTGCGAAACAACTTACTATACCAGCGCGCGAAGAGCGGAGGGCGGTGATTGAGAATTGGGTAGTGGGTCAATCTGCGAAACCATTCACTACAAAGGCCACGAAGGTACACGAAGGAAACCCCTGAGACCAAAAACCTTTGTGATACTTCGTGTCCTTGGTGGTCCAGAGTTTTGTGGATTGCATCGGAGCGCAAGGCTCAGGCCAGAGACCGGCGCTGCAAGCACGCTACAATCCATAAATGTTGCGGAAGCTCGCATTCCGGCCAGACTGGCAGGTCGCGATGGCGATCACGGTCGCGTTACGCGTCGTCTTCTCGGCGATTGCGGCAGCGTTTTCGTTCCTTCTGCGTCCCGACTCCGCCGTGATTCGCAGCAACGCGCTCACCGGCAACCTGCCCGCATCGGGCACGGTGCGCAACGCTCTGCTCGGGGTTTGGGAGCGCTTTGACACGCTGTGGTATCTGCGCATCGCGCAACATGGGTACGACCGGCCGATGGCGGTGATTTTTTATCCTCTTTATCCCGCGTTGATCCGGGTGGTGAGTGGGGCAGTGCCGGCGACGGTGGCGGCGCTTATAGCCTCGACGATGGCGGCATTCTTCGCCTTCTGGGGATTGCTGCGCCTGGCGGAAGCGGAAGGGACGACGCAGGGGCGAATGGGTACGCTGCTGGTGCTGGCGGCGTGGCCGAGCAGCTTTGTGCTGTTCGCCGGTTATGCGGAATCGCTGACGCTGGCCTTGATTGTCTGGGCGGTCATCTGGGCGCGCGAAGGACGCTGGGGGCCGGCGACGCTCTGCGGATTTCTGGCGGGACTGAGCCGGCCTTCGGGTGTGCTGGTCGCGGTTCCGCTGTTTGTATTAGCGTGGCGCAGCCGGCGGGCGCGAGCGCTGATGGTGGTTTTTTCACCGCTGGGAATGCTGGGATATTGGGGCTGGCTGCGGTGGTCAGGACGGCTCTCGGTGGTGGCAGCCTACCGCTTGTATCAGGGAGCAACGCTCGCGCCGCCGTGGGCGAGTGTGGCGGAGGCCGCGCGGTTGATCGTGGGCCACGGTGATGCCCTGCTTGCCGTCAAGTTCATATTGGTGGCGGTAGCGTTGGGCTTCAGTCTGCGGCGCGAGGTCCGGCTCGAAGACAGACTGTTTGCGCTGGCTATGACGGTGCAGATGCTGATGTACACGGGGCGGCCGCTGCTCGGGGGGCCGCGTTATGTGCTGCCCATGTATCCCGCGTTCATTGCGTTGGGGGGGTACGCCGCGCGGCGATGGAGCGGGAAGCAGTACGGATTCTATCTCGGGTGCCTGGGATCCCTGAACCTGGCGTGGATGTGGGCATTTCTGAACTGGTCGCTGGTTTTCTAGAGCCTAGTGGAGAGCCGGGCGTCCCCGCCCGACTGGACGGGTGAGACGAGACTCTGTCGCAACTCGGTGCCGTCCCTGCCGGGAATCCGGTTTGTTCTACTCTGCGTTCCCGGCACTTCGTGCCAGGCTTTCCTGTGTCGCCACTTCGCGGCTGGAGTTCCCGGCACACACAGACTCGTCTCGGTCGTCACTGCCTTAACAGCATCGGGGCCGGGCGGGGACGCCCGGCGCTCCATCATGAACGGACGAGATGCCCGTCCCTCCACCGTATGACTCATCTAGCTGGATGCGGCTACGAGTTGACGCAAGGCCCCGGCGACGGGATCGCTGGCGATGGCATCCACCAGTCCGATTTCGAGCGCGCGCGCGGCGGAGATTTTTTCAGCGGCGATGAAAAGCTCCAGCGCTCTGCCCTTCCCGATCAGCCGAGGCAAACGTTGCGTACCTCCCCATCCAGTCATGAGGCCGAGAGCGGCGCCGCGATGGCCGAATACGGCGTGGGGCGCGGCAATCCTGCGGTGACAGGCGAGCGCAAGATCAAGACCTCCGCCCATACAGTGGCCTTCGATGGCGGCGATGACGGGCGCGGGATAGCTGGCGATTGCGTTCATCAGCGTCTGTCCCACGGCAGAAAATTCGTAGGCTTCCGGACCCGTCAACGCGGCGATTTCGTTCAGGTCAGCGCCCACCGAAAAGAAATGGCGATTGCCCGCGATGATCAGTGGGCGGGGTTGCTTATTCAGTTCGTCTCTCAGTTCAGCGAGAGCAGCGGTCAGTGCGAGCACGCAGGCGCGGGTAAGGCGGTTGGTGCCTTCGGGCGAAGTGAGGCGGAGGATGCGTGCGGGGCCGTCATCAGTGATATGGAAGAAGAAAGGCACGGAAACATGATGCACCATCTTCCCCGGGCGCGCGAAAAAACAGGTCCTTCGCTTCGCTCAGGATGACAAAATTTGTTTGGGGATGACGAAGATTGTCTTGGTTAGCGGTCCTTGATCGCGAACCAAGAGGGCGGAATAAGATCGCAGCCTAAACGGCTGGCACGGCGTGTGGCTTCACGTGCTCGCGGATGAAGGTAACGATGTCGTCCATGGGGGTGCCGGGCTGGAAGATGCCGGAAACGCCGATTTTCTTGAGGCCGTCGATATCCTGATCGGGGATGATGCCGCCGACCAGCACCAGGACGTCGTCCATTTTATTTTGCTTCAGCAAGTCCATCACACGCGGAACGATGGCGTTATGCGCGCCCGAGAGAATCGAGAGTCCGATGACCTGCACGTCTTCCTGGAGCGACGCGGTGACAATCATCTCCGGCGTCTGGCGCAGGCCGGTGTAGATGACCTCCATGCCGGCATCGCGGAGGGCACGAGCGATCACCTTGGCGCCGCGGTCGTGACCGTCGAGGCCGGGCTTTGCAACTAGGACGCGGATTTTTGGGTCACTAGCCACCAACCTCATTTAACCACAGAGGGCGCAGTGGAGCACAGGGGGAACCGGACCATTCCTCCGCTCAGGGCAGGCACGCGAGGACGTGTCCTTCCATAACTACGGTTTTACTCCGAGCTGCCAGAACAAGAACGAGTACATATCGGTACTCTCTTCGATCTGCTTGGTTACGGGCTTGCCCTGGCCGTGCCCGGCTTTAGTTTCGATGCGCAGCAGAATCGGCTTTTGCTGGCTGGCGCCGTTCTTGGCTTCGGCTTGCATGAGCGCGGCCATTTTCTTGGCGTGCATGGGATCGACACGCGTATCCGTATCGCCCGTCATAAAGAGGATGGCGGGATACTCCTGCCCCGGCTTCACGTGATGATAGGGCGAGTAAGCGTAGAGCCAGTCAAACTGCTTGGCGTCTTCAGCGGAGCCGTACTCCGGAATCCAAAGTTTCGCGATCTGGAAGTTCTGATAGCGCAGCATGTCCAGCAGCGGAACGGCGCAGACTACGGCGCGGAACAGATCGGGGCGCTGCGTGATCATGACGCCCATGAGCAGGCCGCCGTTCGATCCGCCGTAAATGGAGAGGTGATCGCGGTCGGTGTATTTTTGCGCGATGAGGTACTCGCCCGCGGCGATGAAGTCATCGAACACATTCTGCTTCTTTTCGAGCATGCCGGCGCGATGCCAGTCTTCGCCGAACTCGGCACCACCGCGCAGATTGGCAACCGCGTAAATGCCGCCGTGCTCCATCCAGAGATACATGCTGCGATTGAAAGCTGGCGTCAGCGAGATGTTGAAACCGCCGTAGCCGGTCAGCAGGGTGGGGTTCTTGCCGTTCTTCTCGATTCCCTTTTTGCTGACGACGAACATCGGAACCTTCGTGCCGTCTTTTGAGGTGTACCAAACCTGCTGCACGTCATAAGCAGAAGGATCGATGGAAGGCGCGTCAACCTTGGCCCAGAGGGCGCTTTTCACGCCGGTCAAATCAACGCGGTAGATCGAAGGCGGCACGGTGAAGGACTGGAACCCAAAAAAGATCTCGTTGCGGTCATAGCGTCCGGAGGCGCTGAAAACACTTCCAATGGCGGGCAGCGGAATGTCGGCAAGTTTCTTGCCGTCGAGCCCAAACAGCTTCAGTTCGGAAGTCGCGTTGTGCTCGTATTGCGCCAGGAGTTTGCCGCCGGTCACGCTCGCGTCCTGCAGCACGGCGTCCGATGGCGGGATCAGTTCCTTCCAGTTCTCACGCTTGGCGTTGGCCGCGTCGGCGACAAAGACGCGATAGTGGGGCGCGTCTTCATTGGTGGTGATGTAGAGCTTGCCCTCAAAAAACTCGGCGCCGTAAAGAAAGTCTTTGCCGGTAGTGATTTCGACCGGAGGATCCTTCGACTGGAGATCCTTCAAATACATTTCCGACTTGGTCCAGCCTTCGCCAACATCGATCAGCAGCCAGCGGTCGTCTTCGGAGAGAGTGACGCCGGGAGTATCCTGCGGATTGCGGCCTTCGCCGAAGATCAGCGGATCCTTGGCAGGGTCGCTTCCGAGCTGGTGGTAGAAAACCTTGACGTGGTAAACCTCTTCCCCGTCCGGCACCTCGCCTTTCTTGGGATGGCGGGTGTAGTAGAAAGCAGAGCTGTCCTTCATCCAGGCCAGGCTGGCGAAGCGTGTGCGCTCGATGGTATCCGGCAGCAATTTGCCGGTCGCGCTCTCGATGATGTGGAGCGTGCTCTCTTCCGACCCGCTGGCAGAGGTCCCATAGGCAACGTATTTGCCGTCTTCCGCCGCATACCACCAGTCGAGCGCAACCGTTCCGTCGGTGGACATCTTGTTTACATCAAGCAGCACGCGATCGTCGTCATTCAGTCCCTCGCGCACATAAAGGACAGGCTGGTTCTGGTTGCCCTCGCGGCGGGTATGAAAATAATATTTACCCGCTATCAGCGGCGCGCCGACGGTGCCGATCTCCAGCAATTGCGAGAGACGCGCATTGATCTTGTCGCGACCCGGGAGCGGGTCGAGGATGCGGCGCGTGTAGCCCAGTTCCTGCTCCACGTAGAGCTGGGTGTCGGGATCGTTCGGATTTTCCAGGTAGCGGTAGCGATCCACGATCTTGTGACCCTGAACCGTGTCCTCGACCGGGGCAACTTTGGCCTTCGGAGGTCCGGCCGCACTAGAAGGAGCGGTGGAATCCCCGGCTCGGGAATCCCCTGCATAGGCCATGGCAGCCACGCCGATGAGAAGAATCAGAAAAACGGTCAGCAAACGCGAACCTCCCCGCATAAACACCTCACTCCTGTTGTGGACGAGACGCCGAGGATTAGGTTAGCAGAATCGGCGAATTGGATCATTGAACTCACTGCTTCAATGAATCGATATTCCCCGCGCGAATTTCCAATCCGCGGCAGCGTCTGATATGATTTTGTTGACAATTCAAGCACGCGGCCAGCGTGCTCCCACTCCTCAGTAGCTCAATGGCAGAGCATCCGGCTGTTAACCGGAGGGTTGTAGGTTCGAGTCCTACCTGAGGAGCCATTCTTTCTGTAGGTTACGAACATCCCCGTGCCGCTTCCGTGCCGTTTACTCTGGTTGTAACGCCAGTTGCACGATCTTGCCGTGCGCCTCACGCATGTCCGCCGATGACGCATCGCCATAAATGTTCATGGTGGTGCGAATGTCGGCATGGCGCATGAGCTTCTGTTGTACTCCGATTGGAGTTCCTACCGCGTCGATCCACATCCGGTAGGAGTGTCGGAATGTATGCGTGCCGATGTGACCGATGCCCGATTCCTTGCCGGCCCGATCAAGCTCTCGCCAGAATCCGGTGTACGAGTATGGCAGCCTACCAAGCTTCAGAGGACTGGCGAAAATCCAATCGCTGTTTCCTGGAAACTCCGTGGTCTGCTTCCACACTTTCAACCGTTCGAGCAAATCGTTTGCGATAACCAAAGACTTGCGCGACTCATCGGTTTTCACATCGTCAACGTTCTGCTCAACGATGCCACGCTCCACGCGCAGCAAACCGTTAAGCCAATCTACGTCCGACCATTTCAGAGCAAGACACTCGGAGATGCGAAGGCCGAAGCAGATGCACACCACGGCCATCGTTCCAAATGGTTCTCTGAGATGAGATACGAGCAAACGGAATTGCTCAACCGTTAAACTGCGCGGCTGGCGTATTCGCTTGGAGGCATCCTTGACCGCTACCAAGCTCATCGGATTGACTTGCAGCGGTATGTCCTGTTTCCACATTGCAAACTTCCACAGCGAACTGAGGATCCCGCGAATGTGGACCCGGCTCTTCGGTGACAGCGCGAGAGCGCCTAGCCACGCTTCCACCGGACGCGCCTGGAGATCGGTGATTGCCTTCTGGCCCCACTTCGGCAGGATGTGGACCCGGATCCACGATTCGTAGCCGCGATGGGTGTCTAGCCGTAGGGGCATTTTCTCTGATCGGTATTGCTCTACCAGTGCGGCCACGGTGGGCGCGCCGGTCTGTTGAGGTTGAGGCAGTTTGGCGCGGAACACTTGAGCTGCATTCCAAGCCGCTGTCTTGGTGGCGAACCGGCCTAGCGTCTTGCTGTGTCGCTGGCCCGCGCTCCACCAAAAGAACTGCCACTTCTGACTGCGTTTGTCTTTGACAATACTTCCCGTCGTGCTTTTACTTTCCCGTCGCATTAAACGATTCTCCGTTTTCTGCGGCAGATGGCGCGGCCATCATAGCATCGTCCAGCTCCGCGGCAAGGAAGCGCCACGTTACGCGCGCACAGCCTGTTCAAGAAGAACAAACGCGGCAGCGAGTACCAGGACAACGTGCTGGTCACCGATGACGAGGGGCAGGCTGTCGAGTTCCTCGTCCGCAAGGCGCCGCCTGCGAATGCGCACCTCGATCGGCTTCAGAAACTGGGAATGCTCTCGTAAAATTGCACCACGTTTTCCCAAACGCTTTTCCACTCCGCCGACATCCGCGCAGGTTCAGTCAAGACAAGTATTTTTTTATACTTGAACTCTGTAGGACTCGCCGTATGATGGCGCGAATGCACCAACGAGATTCAAGAAAGGTCTTTCTCGTCGTCGCCGGAGGGAATCCTTCCGCCGAACGACATTTCGAAGACACGATCCAGCGCAAAAGGACTCTGCAGGAAGTCCGGGGATGTCTGCCTTCCCAAGAAATCGAAAACCTGGAGAAGATCTATCACGGATCGAACTTCATTGTGTGGGGGGCGGTTCCCGGGCCAATGAACGAATCGCGGTGGGAGAAGATGGCGCCGGGGGACGTGGTCCTCATCTACAACAGCGGTCGCATTCGTTTTGCTGGTGAGATTGCCGCTAAGGTTAGAAATAAGGAGCTCGCCCGATATTTTTGGAAAGAGAACGATGCTGGTTTCACGTGGGAGTTCATGTACTTCATCGTGAATGAGGAGAGAACTGACGTTCCCATCGAAAAGCTGAATCCCTTGTTCGGTTATCAATGCAACTACCGACCGCAAGGATTCTCAATGATCAACGAGGCGGCGGTCACGAATTTCGCGCAGAACTATGGCGATATTCTCGGCGTACTGAAGACGCTCGAACGAGGAGAGGAACTGATCCACGTCACGACGCGAAAGGAAATACTAAGTGCGCATATTGACGAGCGTATTGAACGTGTACCCACTGAACATGACGAGATGCAGTGGAGACTGATTCGCTTGGGGCAACTTGCGCGATGCGACGTCTGGGTGCCTCGAAGTGATCAACCTAAGCAGTATGACGGGAACAAATTCCGCGATCATGTGCTACACGAGTTCCACCAAACCTTAGACGTACCGCGGAGCATTGAGAACATTGACGTAGTGTGGAAATTTGGACCGTACTCCATAAAATCGGCCTTCGAGATCGAGCACTCCACGTCTATCTACTCTGGGATTCTTAGACTGTCCGACCTGAGGGCTGAGGCGCCGAATTCAAACTATCCCATGTTCATCGTCGCCTCCGAGGACAGGCGTAGGAAGGTATTTGAAGAACTGAGGCGGCCGACCTTTTCTGGACCCTGCTTGCGTCTGAACGAGGTGATCAGGTTCTTGGGGTACGAGAAGCTCCGCGAGATGGATGAGTCATCCAAGAATGCCAAAGACTTCGACACGAACACCATGCTGGCAGCTGGCGAAATCGTTCCGCACATCTAAACTTGCGAGCGATTCTCTTTGACATCATCGCGTCTGATTCGGCCGTTGAACCCCGCATAGGTGTAGCGCCGCTCCGCCGCCGACATCCGCGCGGGCCGACACCGCCCGCATCCCAGGCATTGGCAGGCGCTTGTGTCCCATATGGTGCACTAGTTTGGCTTATCGGAACCTTTGCTTTTCGACGCCTGATGAAGCGTCTCCCGCGTTCCTGACGTTAACAGGCGATAGCTGCTCAGGCTGGCGCGGAATGTGACCGGTGGGTCAATGAGTGATCTGGCGATTTTTCGCCAGTTGTCCAAGATCTTGGTACGATTTTGGTGGCGCCCGACTTCCCGCATGAAGTCCGAGAACTGCGGGCGGCGTCGGGCTAACTTGCTAGGGATGGAAATTGAGTTCTATCAAGTTGCTTGTCATACACGACGACGATGGATAAAATCATGAAAGGAACACGTCCAAATAGGCGGATCGGGATGGCATGCTGAGGCTTTCGGCAAACCGGGGCGTATTCGTTAGGGCTGTGTGTTTGCTCTGCGTCGCCTTGGTCTGCGTGATCGGGACGGTCCAGGCGACCCACTCGCATCCCCAGAACTCGACCGCATCCCACCACACCTGCTCGATATGCGCGACCGCTCACGCCGGAATTAGTACCCAGACGGTTGCGTCCGCGCCGGTTTTGGCTACGGCAGCCCCGGCGAACTCGGTTGCAGCAGTTGCCCGGATCTTCCGACCCGCCACCACCCAGTTTATTCGTCCTCCACCAGCGCTCTGATCCCGCGCCCAATCCAGTAAGCATTCGCAAGAGACCGCGATCTTCGATCTGTGATCGGACTCGCTCCAGAACCCATTATTGGAGGAATCATGACCTTTTCTTATAAGAACTGGCTGGCTGCGGCTATGGCCCTTGCTGTGCTGTTGAGTGTTGGGGCTGCGAATGCGCAGTCGGGCGGAAGTTCGGCATTGATTAGCGGTACCGTCCTGGACCCTTCG
>OBLT010001526.1_pt1 | contig 14732 bp, 14 predicted proteins | sample 1518721 | NCBI WGS metagenome assembly OBLT01 (sample SAMEA3539307, study PRJEB22396) | soil metagenome | biome: tundra; feature: field; material: soil | place: USA | collected 2010-05 | depth 0.15 m | reverse complement strand
CAATGTTCTCCTGGGAAAGTTGAGAGGGTGGTTTACGTGTTCCTGGCATTCAGTCCTTCCTATCGTAGCTCACAGAACGCCGCTCGAAGCGGGCAGCGTTGGTGTAGATTCGCTTGGGTTTTTCGAGTGGAACACTGCTTATCCTATCCCCACGCAGCTGTCGCCACAGTTCACGTTGAGTAATTGCAAACTCATAACTTTTTCGGCCCTTGGCTCGGTTGCATCCTGAACAACACGAGACAACGTTGCTCTCTTCGTAGCCCTGAGCGTTGTCCTTACGGTCGAGTTGACGACCACAACCACGTGGGTACGGACCATGCGGCGAACGAGCGTGCAGTTTCCCGTAGCAGTAATGGCATTGCGTCTGTGTCACCAAACCGCAGAATGTTTCGTAGGTAAGGCCCCAGGACAGGCCACGTCGATCTGCGTTTCTGACGAGGCCATTGTAAAGTGCTTCGTATGGTCGTAACTTCCTGCGACGAAGGCGACGAACCTCAGGAGTAGCCTGAGCGTTCATAGCGAGAGCGTTCTCGCGGCTGATCTCTTTCTTCAAACAACCACAACTTTTTGTTGCCCCAGGGCCTTGCTTTTAAGACCGGCAGCAGGAACTGGTACACGAGTGCCACATATACAAACGCATTCCCAGACCGTGCCCCCGTAGCGCATCCCCAGAAAATGGTTCACGGTTAAACGATTGAAAGTTTGTCCAGTGAGATCGATCCGGCGTCCGCTCATTTAGACTAATACTGAGTGGATGTGTAACCCGTGCCATTGCGTTTATCCGCTCTATTAGAGGACTAGAAAAACGCTATTGATGGGTAGGGCGGACGCAAAAAGCTAGCGGGGCGTGCGGCTACACTATCATGTAGAGAATACAGCCCCCGCCGGGCCTCTTTGCTATCACTTACCGGGACTGCCCCCCGCGCCGGTCTCTGCTCAATAGAGAAGAGGATGTTTATTCAATCCGTTGGATATCCCACCAGTCAGTCGGCTGTTGGGATGCCGATCTTATCCTGACGTTGATAAGCCACAGCTAACTTATCCAATTCCTCTTGGGTTGCTGCCCTGGGCAATGCGCCATTCCTCGGTTTTATCCCAGCTCGCACTAGATAGCCAGCGCAGGTCACGGCAGGTCACGGATGACCTCGTGGCGCAGGATCCGCAACATTTCTCTTTGCCCATCGTACGCCACGAAGTCGACGATCACCCAATAGCAAGTGTGACGGCAGCACACGTCGGTCCGCTCAACTGGCGAGCCAACCTGGGGCACGGCGTGGAGTGAGCCACAGATGGGGCAGCGCAGTTGGAGTTTGCAGGGTGGCATGTTTCATCTCTTGACGGGCGCGGCGGGACTCATCCTAATGGCTACCGCCTGCCCCTTGGCGGGGATGATGCGGTCTGGAGTTTCCCATCTCGATCTCTATCGTCATGTTTCCCTGTTTCACCATGTTCGTGTTTGTGTTTCTCCTGCGGAGCAAGGTTCACAATGCGTTCCTAGTCGCGCTAGCGATAGATGCGTTTTTTGCATCTTGCCGTAGGCAGAACCAAAAACTATCTTGAGCGAAGCGAGAGATTTATAACTACTCTTACGCGTCACCTAGTCATGGAGTGACGAAACCTAGTGACGGAGTGCCAGCCATCACGAAACCTAGTGACGCGTCACTGAGTCACGGAGTGTCGTCCTCACCGCCAATCCCCAGCACGTCTTCGGCGACGAACATCTGCTCTTCTTCCTGCGCGTCACCCTTGGGATCAGGCTTGAATCCCTTGAGACTCTCAGGAATGGGCAGCACCGCCCTATCAACAAACTCCTGGATGAGATCGACGCTCATGACGTACATGTCTGTATGGGTCTTCGGATGCCAGCTGTCGGGAACTGCTCGAAGCCTGCCAACATCTTCGTCACGAAGCGCGGACATGCCAAGATTCTCGACTTTAAGGCTTTCGATCCCGGCTTTCCGGCGGAATGTAGTACAGATCGATGGTGTTCCCCACAGGGGCAACCGGGGTGTACGAGGAAATCCAGGTGAATGCGTCCGGCGGACCACCTGTGGGGCCGGTCCGTACCATGCGAGTGCTGGCGGCGATCCATCCAGTACGGCGTTCGTATGGTTGCAGGGTCTCGAATGGCGGTAAACCCATACGCGAGAGATCCGCACTGGTCCAAAGCGCAATACTGACGTGACCGACTCCGCGTTCGCGCAACGCTCGCGAGAGTTGCCAAAGATCTTGCCCGCAATCCAGATCGCAGCCGAAGGCCAGAACTTCTTCCGGATGCTTGCCCGCTAGTTCATTGAAGTAAGCGAAATGATCTCCATGATCGCGCGCGGTGGAACTTGCCTGCCAGAGCAGCAGAATCAAGGTAACTGCCAGACCGAACTGTTGCCCATGCACGCGAATTGCAGCAAGCCGCGTCACACCGTAAGCCGCCATCGGAGCAAGCAGAGGGTATACCGCAAGCACGTGGCGTGTTCCGAGGTTAATCTCCACTGGCATGGTCACAATCAGAATTGCCAGCGCTGAGGCTGCTGGCGCCAGCATCCGCCAGTTTCCAGCGCCTTGCGTGAGTTTCCATACCCAGAAGGTCCCAGCCCCAGACAAGAGCAGGAACGGAATGGGAGTTTTCACTGCCACGCACACTAGGAAGAAATACCACCAGCCTCCGCCCCGGATTCGTCCAAACAAGTACGAAGGCTCTGCCCGGGCATTTTTTCTTAAAGCACTGGCGATGCCTTTCAGCAATGATGGTGCAGGCAGCGAGGGATTCATAGCGATAACCGTTCCCGCGACACGCTTCACAGGGCCGGGCAGCTTTCCCAAACGCGCCAAATCCTGATAGGAATTTGGATATACCTGATTCAACGGCTGTAGGGAGAAACGGTATCCAGCCCAAATGACGAGAGCAGATAGTGCCAGCGCGGCAGCGGCCATCCCCAATGCCCGAACGTGGATGCGGAGCTTTTCGCTTCGTCGCGCCAGAAAGAACCTGCAGGTGAGGATGGCAACGAAGCAAGCCGGCAGAAACAGCAATGCGGTGAACTTGGCCAGCACTGCCAAGCCGGCGGTGATGCCCAGCCAAGTGGTGTGCTTAGGATCGGGATACTCGAGCCATTCGGTGAACGCATACAATGCGGCTGCAAGTAACACGCTGATCGGTAGATCGGTGTAGGCAGCCCCCGCGAATGCCAAGATCGGGGGAACGGTAACGAACAGAAAAACCGCCAGGACCCCGGAGGTTTCTCCGAAAAGGCTGCGGGTCCAAAGAAATACGACGAAGACGCCTACGATGAAAAAGGGCAGTTCGCCTAGTCTAGCCAGCATAAGGTTGCGTTTATACCGGCCATCAGCCTGAAGAATTCGATTTCCAGCGGTGTAGATTTCAAACGAATCTCCGTTTGCGTCATGAAGGATGGGGACTTCAGGCAGCCGCAATCCGACAAGGTAAGGGCCGAGCGCCACGGCCACGCGCGCCAGGGGCGGATGCAGCGGCTCCAGCGTATATGTGCCCTTGTCCAGCCACTCCATGCCGCAGGCAATATGGGCCGGATCATCGTAGGCTTGTGCATAGCGTCCGTAGCCCGCGACAATGAGAACGATCCCGAAAGCGCATAGAGTGGCGGTGATCAGGAGAGCAGCTTGGGGGGGGAGTTGCCATTCCCCCGCATTCTTATCTAATGGTGTTTTTGTGTGCGAGCCTCGTAACATAAGCGGTTCGCCTCGATTGGCGTCGGGATCGACCTTGGAGCATACCAGCAAACCCCGCATCAAATCAGGGAAACACGACAGCGAACATCACAGCGAGCTTTGGGCGAGGCCGAGTTCGGAATGCTCAGCAAAGCTCGACCCTGATGGCAAGCCGATCACCGTTGTTGATTTCGCGAAGTTGCTGTCGCAATCAGGCTGGTGTCACCTCGGTCGCCGGGGCTGTGCTTCCTACTGCGTGCGAGTAGAGTCGAGGACGACCTTGCGATACGTTCATATACAAGACATTCCGTCCGTCGTGCAAAGCTCGACGGCGATCCGAAGGAGCATTAGCGAACAGTCTGCGGCCTTCGTCGTCGCTGGTGTAACATCCCCATTGCACTAATTGCACTAACGACTGGGTCATTAGCGTAATCGCCGATTTCAGCAATCACGAGTCTGCCCTGTTCTCGGCCCCTACAATGCGCGGGGGCCTACCTAGCCGTATCATAACTCTATCGGAAGATTTCCTGTCGAGAACGCCTAGAACAACACATTGCGAACGTAAACTTGGGGGTTTATGGTGAAGCCTCGAATACATTGGCGGTGTTTAGTTTCGGCATCGATCTAATAGTATGAACCGATATCATCGGCCTGGCCCAGTGCTTCCCGGAAGAAATGTTCCAGATCGCTCGCAAACAAGTGGTAATAGGTAGGGCGCCCAGGAGGAAGCTGACCCACAGAATAGGGTAGCGATAACGGTATTCGAACTCAACGATGTAATAAACGAGCGGAAAAAACATCAGGCAAGACATACATACGGCTGCACTCTTGGTGTCTTGTCGATACAGAACTACCAGTCCTGCGGCGCTTAATAGGGTCATCAAATAGATCACCAGACGTTCAAGAGGACGCCCGGTCCCCGCGTAATGGATGGTTTCGGTCTCGGAAGGCATCCAGAAAGCCACGAATCTCAGAGCACTCAACTGGATAAACCTGCGTGGATGGGTGCCAATCCAATGACGTGCCTGTCGCAAACGCAATTCGTTGTACTTAGGCTCGCCCAACGCTAATACCTTTCTCGCCTCGCTCGCGTTGTGATTCGGATGGAGGCTGTCAAAGCAGCCGCTCATGATGTTTTCTTGAATCCCAAATTGCGCACAATCATTGTTGGAAACCGAGAGCTCCAAACCAAAATCGTCCCGCACCGGGATTACCTGGTGGAACACTCGATAGTTTCGGATCGTCCACGGCGCAATAATCAGCACCGGCAATAAGATTAGTGGCAACAGGGATTCCTTCAAGAAAGCAGTTCTACGCCGCCATATCTCCCAACACACCCACACGGCAAATATTGGCCCAGCCGGTGGAACTATCAGAATCGACAGTCCCATCACAGTTCCTAGCGCCCAAGCCGCCCTGTGACTACACCGTGGATTCAAGTCCAAAAATCGCCGGTAAATACAACAGGCTACCGCGATTAGAATGGCAGCGTAGAATTCCTCGAAGCGATACACAAATCTGGGCTTTGCCACGATCCATATGGTAGCTCCCACTACACCGTTTAGAGTCCCCATCCCAAGAATTCTGCTAAAGACAGGGAAGAGTGCTACTTGGAGAGAAAGGGCCAGTGCGGCAGCCAACTTGACGGCGTACATGCCCGTTGCCTGGTCACCAAACACCCGCATCAGCAGTGCCAGGAAGGCGGGGAATGCAGGGGACAAGTGTGCGGATGGCCCCGTGTCGAGCGACGCGAATGGGTTGGAGAATTGCCCTGTGTTGTAGAGATTTCTCGCCAAGTGAAACGTCTCCGGTCCATGATCGACTTCGCTGGTGGGAACATACCTTACCCAATAGCGTGCCAGGCAGGCCAGAAGCAGCACGATGCATATCCCCATGCACCAATGCCTGCGCCCGGTCCGTGTGGAGCTGATATCTAAGAGTGACGCGATGGTTGTGCTCTGTTCCACTGGAAGGTTTCCTACTGAGGAATTAAGGGCAGTATACATCACGGGAAGTGGAGCGCAGGAATTCTTACCGTTCTCCGTGCCGACGCACTAGTAAGGGTCCGACCGACCCCGAGAGGGCCTCTCTCTTCCATCGGTTCGCACGAACGGCTGGAAGTTTGAACCGAACTTCACTCCGTATGGCGTGTCGATTTTGCAAAATTCTTATGCGGGATGGTACTCCGGTTTCGTATCAGGGCATCGCTTTAGTTAGCGCTGCCGATTCCTTCCGCCTGTAGAGACGGGGCTTGCCGCGTCTCTACGCGAAATCAAGAGCCCCTTCAGGGGCTGGACAGCTCACATGCTGCGTGGAAAGAACTGAGCTTCCCCTGAAGCAAAGGTCAGCAAGATGTGCAAGACTTTGCGTCTACCCAACAAGTGGGATTGTGATTCCATCGCCTCCCGGCGTATAAAGCCTCATAAGTGTTACACAGCAAGCCCCTTCCCCGGTGTTCCAAGTGCTATTTGACAGGGTGAAACCCTAGCGGTTATATTTTGGAGGCAACAAGGCGATGCGCCATTTTTTGTCACACGACGTTGGGAACATCCGTTCCGGTGCGTCTTCCCGTTCCATGAATCATTCGATGTTCAGGTCGACGCCCAGTTCGACACGTGCCCGCAATCTTTGCTTGACCCTACTCCTCGTCTGCATTGTTTTTCTGTCGTCTTCGTTCGCGCAGGTATCGCTTCTAACCAGCCGCGGTGATAACGCCCGCAGCGGCGCCAACACCAATGAAACTCTGCTTACTCCCTCCAACGTCAACAGGAGCGGCTTCGGCCGTCTCTTCAGCTCTCCCGTCGACTATTTCGTGATGGCCCAGCCCCTCTACGTGCCCAACGTAAACATCCCCGGTCAGGGCATCCACAACGTTATCTACGTCGTCACCCAGGCGGATTCGGTCTACGCGATTGACGCCGACACCGGCGCTCAGCTCTGGTACGCCAGCATGCTCAACGTCGGGGGCACGACTGCCAGCGGTAAATATCTCCCCTGCGGCACCACTGTCGGTTTCAACCAGGAAGGTATTCCCGGGACTCCCGTCATCGATCCCAACACCAACACCATGTATCTGGTGGCCAAGACTCTTCTCAACACCACTGTTCTTCACCATCTCCACGCCCTCGATATCACTACCGGCAACGAGCAAGCGGGCAGCCCCGTCCTGATCCAAGCCCAAAGCGTCAGCAATGCGGGGCACGTCATGGTCTTCAACAGCCTCAGGCAGAAAAACCGCCCCGGCCTCTTGTTGCTCAACGGTGTCCTTTACCTGGGCTTCGGCTCGAACTTGTGCAACGGCAATAACAGCGGCTGGGTCCTTTCCTACGACGCCACCAGTCTGTCGCAACTCGCTGTCTTCAACACCTCGCCCGACTGGGGAATTACTTCCATCTGGCAGACCGGCAACGGTCTCGCCGCCGATGAAGCCGGCAACCTCTTCGTGTCGACCGCCGAATCCGGCGCCCACGGCTTCGATGTCCCCAGCGGTGGTCAGACCTATTGCAACAGCATCCTCAAGCTTTCCCCCAATCTCACGCTGGCCGATTACTTCACCCCGTGGAACGTGGCTTTCCTCAACGCCAACGATCTTGACGTGAGTTCCGCCGGAGCCCTCGTCCTCCCCGATCAAGACGGTCCCTATCCCCATGAAGTCATCGCCGGCGGCAAAGAGGGCATCGTCTATGTTCTCGATCGCGACAACATGGGGATGTACTCCGCAGGGTCAGATAGTCAGATCATTCAGGAATTCGCTCTCGTCCCGTACACTGGTCAGGACAACGTGATGGATTCTCCCGCCTACTGGAATAACACGGTGTACTTCGCACCGAATGGCTCTCCGCTGTTGGCTTTCCCGTTGTCCAGCGGATTGCTCGGCACTCCCCTCAAGACTTCCTTGAAATATAACGGCGCTCACTCCCCATCGATTTCCGCCAATGGCAACACCAACGGAATTTTGTGGGCCATCAGCGGTCAAGCCTTTCCTCAACTGCTCGCCTTTGACGCCGTTTCTCTCCAACTGCTCTATGGCACGAATCAGGCCCCCAACAAGCGCGACACGTTGCCGTCCCTCGGCCATTTTGCCACTCAGACCGTGGCCAACGGCAAGGTCTATGTCGCCGCGCAAAATAGTCTAGAAGCCTACGGACTGTTTCACGTCGCTGCGGTTACCGGAGGCAACGCCCAAAGTGCTACCGTTGCCACCCCGCTGCCCGCTCCCATCCAGGTGCAAGCCTATAACCCATATACTGGACAACCCGACGTCGGCGCCACCGTCAACTTCAGCGATGGTGGCAAAGGCGGTTCATTCAATCCCGCCTCCGCCATCACCGACTCCAACGGCAACGTCTCCACGACCTATACCGTTCCGAAAAAGGCTGGCACCTACACCCTGACGATCTCCGGGAGCGGCTTCGGCAATGTCACCACCACTGCCACCGCTACGCCCGCCGCCGCCATAAAGATCATTGCCTACGGCGGATCGAAGCAAACCGGCGCTGCCGGTTCCAATCTCGCCCACCCGCTCGTCGCCCAGGCCCAGGACGCTTACAAGAACGGTGTCCCCGGCGTCACCATCAACTTCACCGCCAACAGGGGTGCGGTTCCCAATCCATCTTCCGGGGTCAGCGACGCCAATGGCTTGGCTAGTACCACCCTGCAGTTGCCCACCACCGTCTCCACCATTACTGTCACCGCCAGTTCCGCCGGTTTCAAGAACATCACCTACGTCGCGTACTCCGTCGCCGGACCCGCCGCCAACATCGCCATCACCAGCGGCAATAATCAGTCCGCTCCTGCCGGAACGCAATTGCCCCAGGCCCTCACCGTTCTCGTCGCCGACCAGTACGGCAATCCCGTTTCCGGCGTCGACGTTGACTTTGACGACGGCGCTGCCGGAGGCACTTTCTCCGCCGCCAATCCCGGCGTCACCGGCGTCAATGGGACGGCAACCCAGCTCTATACGCTCCCTCCGTCCCCCGGTACCGTCGCCATCAATGCCACCGCCACGGGAGTAGCCAACCCCGCCGTCTTCACCGAAACGGGCCATTAGCCAGGCTCGTGCGGAGCGGGCGGCAAGTGTGGACGCGCACAGTTTCGCTTCAGGACAGTTTAGCTAAATCGGGGTACTTGGGTTCGGACACAAGGCTTACAACTTCCTGGCGAACCAAGTCACTGGCCGAACCTAGGCTGGTCGGTATCACATAGAGCGCGTTGGTGTCGAACACCACCTTAAGGTGCGATTTCCGACTTCTTGGTTTCTTCTTCTCTTGCTTTGAGTTTGGCAGTGCTTCAGCAGACATTCCGTCAACCCCTTTCGGCTAAGCATGGCGGAGATAGTGGAACTCGAAGCCACCACCAAACGTAAACGCAAGCACTTACAGAGCACAGACGGCAACGAAAGTACACCAAAAGCAGTGGTCACCTCATACAAATTCGCCACCGTTCATTCATGACTGCCGCGCACTATAGCATTATCCCAGCCGCTCTAGTTGTTGTTAACAGGCGTGGGTGTTGAAAAAGTTACGGTGATTAGCAGGCGGAATGGAAGCAAAAGCGTGGTAAAAGAAGGAATAATTTCTTGCCATGCGTTGCTGGATCGCCATTCTCGGAGGCGTGCTCACCATGATGGGACAACATTCTCGTTCAGAAGCTTTGTTTTACTACTTTCGCCTGGAAGATCAAGTTCCTGAAACGCATCTGCTGCGACTCATCGAAAAGCACCTCAGCTTTGCGTTTGTCCGCGAAAAGCTGAAGGACAGTTACAGCGAGACGGGCCGTCCATCGATTGATCCCGAGCTTCTGCTGCGCATTTTGTTGATTGGTTATTTGTATGGCGTCACCAGCGAGCGCAAGCTGGTTGAGGAACTGCGCATGCATCTGGCGTGGCGCTGGTTTACCGGCCTGGGGTTCGATCAGGAGATTCCGCACCACTCCACGTTCTCGAAGAATCGGCACGGACGGTTCCAGAAGTCGAAGCTAGGCGATATGAAGGCCTGATTGCAACAGCAAGGATTTGCTGCGTTAAAACGTGTTCGTCGTTCTTGTAATTGCGAAGGCTGGTTCTCACTCACCATCAGTTTGTTTGCATGCCGGACAAACCCACGATGGATGTTGAGTACAAGTGTGTACCAGTCCGAGTTCGCTGCGCACAAGAATCCCGCCATCCGAGTTGAAACGAAAGCGCAACGGTTCAGCGGTTGTCAGGATACCCCGGTACACTTGGAACTGAACCCCCGCCTTCGTCAGCATGGTCTTCCATCGGTCAAGGTCGGTCTCCATGGTGTCTCCTATCATTTGACAGACTCTGCGAACGACGTTCAGACGTTCGGATCAGAATCGAACCCATTCACTCATCTCACCGCCCTTGGGATTCCGCACAGTTCTGACCTTCCGGGTCAGGCTAAAACAATCCCGCCACTTTGCGTTGTTTGGTGAGTCACAATCACAAGGAACCGAAGAGGTCAGGTAGAACTTCTCCCGCTTTGCCCAAATAACATTCCGTGAACGAGGATGCGTTCGCAGGATTCTCCGGTCCCATGTAGATTGTCCGCGCACAACCACTGACTTGAGCAACAAAGCTGGCGGCGAGCTCGACCACGCCGGACGTTCCTACGGCTACGAACACGGTGCAGTTGTCCAGCGCGTCGTAGATGCGATCCAATTCGAACGGCACTTCGCCGAACCAGCAGATGTGCGGGCGAACCCGCCCACCGCATTCACATCGGGGAACTTCGACGGGCGGCTCGTAGAGATTCGTATCGTCAAATACAGGGCGGCTGCAAGTGTCGCAGCGGCTCTTGAAAAGCTCACCGTGCATGTGGGCGACGTTTCTCGAACCTGCCTGCTCGTGAAGGTTGTCAACATTCTGGGTGCAGACGAAGAGGCGCTCTTGCAGCGCGTTTTCAAGTTTCGCAAGCGCGAAGTGGGCGGGATTCGGTTTGGCTGCCGACGCCACCCGTCGCCGCATGGAATAGAACTCCCACACCAACTGAGGATCGCGGTTCCAAGCACGGGGCGAAGCAACCTCCTCGATCCGGTAATTCCGCCAGAGTCCACCCACGCCACGGAAAGTTGGAATGCCGCTTTCCGCACTCACGCCTGCCCCGGCGAGAATGAAGAGGCGGTCGGTAGATGAAGCGATTACGCTAACGACTGGGTTTGTTGGGCAATCTAGCTTGAGACTTGGGCAATGCCTCGGCCCTTGGCAGGAGTCTTCCCTACGAAGTGAGGGGAAGTTACGAAGGTTCATTTTCCGGATAGCACGCTACCTCGTCGTCTTCAGCGGAGACCCGCCCTTCAATAACTATTCACCGGATGAGGTGGCTCGTCGCTTCGGTTGCACTATAGGAATGTCTCCCGATAGACGGCGGCGGGGACACGCGAGTCCGTGCTTCTCGCCGCCAACGCTCCCACCACAAAGAAAAGGCAGGATGCGAATCGATGGCCGGAGCGGACTGCGGGGTTGTGGTTTTCATTGTGACGCTGAAGCTACCAACTTGCCCGTCAAGTTGGATGTGCTGATCATCATGCGGAGTTTGTGGGGAGTTGACGCCGCTGAACTGGTTTTTCCTAATCACCGATTTCGACATTGATGTACCTCATTGATGTACCTCGATGTAGGCGCAGAGAGCGGCATATTTATTACGGTTACCGCCTCAAGCAGCTAGCGCGTATCGGCTGTTGGCATACACCAGAAGGGCCATCATTTCTTCGAACGAAGCAATGCAGAACTCTGCCATTGATTTGGCACGGTTTAGTCTGCTCTGGACGGACTTGGAGGGACTGAACAGGAGGAACCGAATGTTATGTTCTCGCGCCCATCGTCGCAGAAGCACGAGCATGCAAAAACCGACGCCTCCCATGGCACGCACCTCCGAGAGGTCAAGCACGACAATCCGGGCGTCTGTTTGCGAGGTCACGGCTTCGCGCAGCTTATATGCGGATTCGCTCTGCACAATTCTGCCCTCGCACTCAACGACGGCCATTTCACCTATGTTCTCAACGGTAACATTCAGCATGACTTCCTTTCTAGCGTGGTTCTATCCAGCATTGTTCCGTCTATGCTAGAGCACGGGCAGTACCATCCCTTTGCTTTGTGCAAGATGGGTCATTGCTTTCTTGGCAGCACTGGAATTCCTAGAAGAAACGAGCACATTTAGCCTACTGTAAAGGCAAAATCTCCACTACACCAGCGATCCCGCCCGTCCAAAGTGCCATAGCGTCCGGTTCGGTTTGTGCGACCGATTTCATGCAGCTTTCAACTTCTCGCTCGCACGGTACTGCGTCCTAATTAAAATCGGCTCTGGTCTAGTTCTCGTACACTCAGAACCCGGCCAATGCGTGTAATCGGGATTTAACGTCAACCATAGCGCTGAGACGCGGCCAACTTGCTGCCCTTCATTGACTTGCCCCACCCCCAGTCCTAAGATTTCAGCCAAATGATCGGCCAGACTATCTCGCACTACCGCATCGTCGAGAAGCTTGGGGGCGGCGGTATGGGCGTCGTCTACAAGGCTGAGGACACCGAGCTTGGGCGTTTCGTTGCCCTCAAGTTCCTGCCCGAAGACCTAGCCCAAGAGCCACAAGCGCTGGAGCGTTTCCGCCGCGAAGCCCGTGCTGCTTCTGCCTTGAATCACCCCAACATCTGCACCATCCATGAGATCGGCAAGCACGATGGTCGCTCGTTCATCGCCATGGAGTTTCTGGCCGGGCAGACGCTGAAGCAGCGCATCACTGGACGTCCGCTGGAAACCGAACTGATTCTGTCGCTCGCCATCGAGATAGCCGATGCGCTCGACGCCGCGCACTCCAAGGGAATCGTTCACCGCGATATCAAGCCTGCGAACATCTTTGTCACCGACCGAGGGCACGCCAAGATTCTCGACTTTGGGCTGGCGAAGGTCGCACCTGTGCTCGCCAATGTCGGAGCAGATGCGGTGATGGCACAATCCACTCTGTCGCTGGAAGAGCACCTGACCAGTCCGGGAACGACGCTAGGCACCGTCGCCTACATGTCGCCGGAGCAAGTCCGTGCCAAGGAATTAGACGCCCGAACGGATTTGTTCTCCTTTGGCGCAGTGCTGTACGAGGCGGCTACAGGCACGCTGCCCTTCCGTGGGGAAAGCTCAGGGGTCATCTTCAACGCCATACTGGAACGCTCGCCAGTACCACCTCTGCGGATCAACCCTGACATACCTCCCAAGCTGGAAGAGATCATCAGCAAGGCACTGGAGAAGGACCGCAACCTGCGGTATCAACACGCAGCCGATATGCGAACGGACTTGCAACGCCTGAAGCGGGACTCCGAGAGCGGGCAGAGTGCGGTGACAGAAGCTCCTGCGGCTCGGGTTGGGAAGCTCTGGAAGATTGCGGTTCGCGTCCTGCTGGTCGCCTTGTTGATCGCAGGCGGGTTTTACTATCGCTCTCACCAGCAAAGCAAGCGCCTAACCGACAAGGACACCATCGTTCTCGCCGACTTCGACAACAAGACGGGCGATGCAATCTTCGACGACACGCTCAAGACGGCGCTCAACGTCTCCCTGCGGCAATCGCCTTTCTTAAGTGCGCTCTCAGATCAGCAAGTCGCGGAGACCTTGAAATTGATGACCCGTCCTGCGGACGCGAAACTAACGCCCGCGGTGACCCGCGAGCTTTGCCAGCGGGCGGGCAGCAAGGCTTACATTGCGGGATCAATTGGCAGTCTGGGCAGCGAATATGTGCTGGGGTTGAAGGCGGTGAATTGCCAGAGCGGAGACACGCTGGCGCAGGAGCAGGTGACGGCGGCGTCCAAGGAGAAGGTGCTGGACGCGCTGGGCGAGGCGGCATCGAAGCTGAGGGGCGAACTGGGCGAATCGCTGGCAACGGTGCAGAAGTTCGATGTACCGCTCGAACAGATTACGACGTCTTCGCTCGAAGCTCTGAAAGCCTACAGCCTTGGATTGAAGGCGTTTAACGAGAAAAGCCCGGCCGCATCCCTGCCTTACTTTCAACACGCCGTTGAGCTTGATCCGAATTTTGCATTCGGCTACACGCTTTTGGGCACCGCCTACCTCTATCTCGGCGAGTCTGTGCGGAGCCACGAGTATTTAACGAAGGCATTCCAGTTGCGGGGAGCATGCCAGCGAATATGAGAAGCTGGCGGTCCACAGGCGTCTACTACCAAGTTGTAACCGGGGAACTGGATAAAGCGGCCCAGATATATCAGGAGATGATGGATAGCTACCCACGGGACGCCATGTCATACGCCCTTTTGGGCACCGTGCTCGCATCACAGGGGCAGTATGAAGAAGCCGCGGAGGTCGAGAGGCAAGCCGTGCGTTTTGCACCGGATGTGCTGGATTGGTACCAGTTTCTCGCCACCTACACCCTTGCCTTACAGCGTCTAGACGAAACGCGGCAGATCATTCACGAGGCGAATGCGCGAAAATTAGACGGTTCAACACTACACACCAATCTTTATGCTCTGGCCTTCCTCGGAGGGGACTCCGTGGCGATGGCGGAACAGCAACAATGGTTTTTGGACAAGCCCGAGTTTGAGAACGCTGGGCTGGCGCTGGCATCCGACACAGAGGCGTATGGCGGTCAACTGGGCAAGGCGCGGGAACTGACCAAGCGGGCAGTGGACTCCGCCGCGCGGACTGACCAAAAAGAAAATGGGGCGACCTATCTGGCGATTGCTGCTCAGCGGGAAGCCGCCTACGGCAATGCTGCGGAAGCACGGCACTCAGCGGCAGCAGCTTTGAAGCTGGCTCCCGCGAGTCAGGGAGCCGAAGCCGCAGCCGCTCTTGCGTTTGCCATGGCGGGCGACACGGCAAGAGCTGAATCCTTGGCACAGGATTTGGGGAAACGCTTCCCGCTGGACACGCAAATGCAGTCGCTTTGGCTGCCAACGATTCAGGCACAAATGGCGCTGGACAGAAAGAATCCGGCTTCCGCCTTAAATGCGTTACAAGCCGCTACACGCATCGAGTTGGCCGGTGGTAGCTGCCTCTGACGTGACCGGCGAAATTTGTACCAGGTGGAATGAGAGAGAATCCACTTGGAGGAAA
>OBLT010001525.1_pt1 | contig 14737 bp, 17 predicted proteins | sample 1518721 | NCBI WGS metagenome assembly OBLT01 (sample SAMEA3539307, study PRJEB22396) | soil metagenome | biome: tundra; feature: field; material: soil | place: USA | collected 2010-05 | depth 0.15 m | reverse complement strand
GCGAAAATCTGCGCAGCGCATCTTTTCGCGACTACGCGATGGAAGAGCCCGCGGGTAAGGGGTCGACTTAACTTTAGCCTTCAAAGAATGCGAAACCCAAACTGGGTTTCGCGCTTCCTGTGTGATTAAGACGGGAAGCAGTTGGGCGGCCAGCCCAATCGCGAGTCCCCGCGGGTGTTCCCTGCAGGCCGGGGACTTAAGCGGTCGCGTAACGGACGCACGCGAGTTACCGCTGGAGATTCCCAAGCGAACCCTCAGCCGGCCAAGTGTTTGCCCTCGCGGGCGTGGCGGGCGCAAAATCGCCCCAGTCAGCAAACTTGACGCATCACGAGGATCAATCCGATGGCGGAGAATCGCAGGCGAAAGTTCTGGGGATGGGGCTACGAGGATCAGGGGCCGACTCCCGAACAGCAAAAGCATATGGCCGAGCGAATCGCCCAGCGATTTGGCCTGGGGCCTATCGAGCTCACGCCGGCGCCAAAGGAAAGCGAGCTGAATCTGCGCGCGCCGCGCGTGAAACCACCGGCGGCGCTCGAAGCGATCTGCTCGACCAGCATCCACGATCGCGCCGGCCACACCTACGGCAAGGGATCGCGCGATCTCAGGCGGGCGTTTAGGCGTTACTATCCGAATCCGATCGACGTCGTCGCGTTTCCGCGCGATGAGAAAGAACTGACTGCGGTGCTCGAATGGTGCGACGGCGCGCAGATTGCAGCGGTTCCATACGGCGGCGGCTCGAGCGTGGTCGGCGGAGTCGAACCACCCGAGGGCGACCGTTATCGCGGCGCGGTCTCGATCGATCTGATGCATCTGGACAAAGTCGTGGAAGTGGACCGGGTCTCGCGCGCCGCACGAATTCAGGCCGGGGTGTATGGTCCCGCGCTCGACGCGCAGTTGAAGCCGCACGGACTTACGATTCGTCATTTTCCGCAGTCGTTTGAATTTTCTACACTCGGCGGATGGATCGCGACGCGGTCGGGCGGCCATTTCGCGACGCTGTACACGCATATCGACGACTTCGTCGAATCGCTACGCGTCGTGACTCCAACCGGAGTCGTCGAATCGCGCCGCCTCCCCGGCTCGGGCGCAGGTCCCAGCCCGGACCGGATGTTCATCGGCTCCGAAGGAATTCTCGGCATCATCACCGAGGCCTGGATGCGGGTTCAGGATCGGCCGACGTTTCGCGCGGGCGCGTCGATTCCGTTTCCAGGCATGATCAAGGCGGCAGAGGCGGTGCGCCAGATTTCGCAGGCCGGGCTGTATCCCGCGAATTGCCGGGTTCTCGACGAAGGCGAGGCCTTCAATTCCGGCGCGGGCAACGGCGATGAGGCCGTGCTGGTGCTCGCATTCGAGTCCGCGGACCATCCGCTGGAAGCATGGATGAAGCGCGCGCTGGAGTGCTGCGCGGATCACGGCGGGAAAATCCCGGCGGACGCCGCGAAGACTCGCACCGACGCCGACGCGACGCACGAAGGATCGGCGGGAGCGTGGCGCAACGCGTTTCTGAGCGCGCCCTACCTGATGGACACGGTAGCCGCGATGGGAATGGTGAGCGACACGTTCGAGACCGCGATCACGTGGGAGCGATTCCCGGAATTTCATCGTCAGATTATGGAGTGCGCGCGCGACGCAATCGCACGGGTGTGCGGCAAGGGCTCGGTCACGTGCCGGTTCACGCATGTTTATCCCGACGGGCCGGCGCCGTACTACACGGTTCTGGCGCCGGGCAAACGCGGCTCCGAGATCGAGCAGTGGGACGAGATAAAGGCGGCGGTCTCGGACAAGCTGATGGCGCTCGGCGGCACGATCACGCATCATCACTCGGTCGGCCGCTATCATCGGCCGTGGTACGACCGCCAGCGTCCGGATGGATTCGCGCGCGCGCTGAAGGCGGCGAAACGCGCGCTCGATCCGCGCGGGATTCTCAACCCGGGCGTGCTGATCGATCCGGACTAGAGCGGCGCCGGCGCTAGTCGTCGAGGTCGAGTTGCTTTTTCGCCGCGTCGCTCATCATGTGCGGCGTCCATGGCGGATCCCACACGATCTCGACGCAGGCGTCGTCGCAGCCGGGAATGCCGAGCAGCTTGTCCTGGATCTCCTGCGTGATCATCATGCCCATTTGGCAGCCGGGCGCGGTGAGCGTCATCGTAACGTTGACGACGTGGTTGTCGATCGCGACGCCGTAGATGAGTCCGAGGTCCACGAGATTGACGGGAATCTCCGGGTCGTAGCACTCGCGCAGCACTTCGTAAACGTCTGCTTCGGTCGGTGCGGGCGAATTCTCCATAATGCGGAGTCTAGTATATAAGATGGTGGGTGTGCGCGAAATCCGCGGTCCCGTAAGGTGCGGCGCGCGCATTCACCGGAGGTCCGAGATGCCCGACAAAGAAGAACTCTACGACCAGGCGATCGACGCATACGCCGACGACAAGTTCGACGAAGCGATCGAGTTGTACAAACAAGCGCTTGAAGTCGATCCGAAATACGCCGATGCGATCCACGGAATGACGATGTGCTACCAGGCCAAGGGAGATCTCGACACAGCGATCGAGCTGACGAAAAAATATATCGCGCAGGAACCGGAAGACATCCTGGGGTACACCAACCTCAGCATGCTCTATCAGAAGAAGGGCATGGTGCCGGAAGCGGAGGCGGCCGGCGCTCAGGCGCGGCGCCTGGACTGGAAGCGACAACTCAAGGAAGGCAAGCAGTAGGGGCGCGATGAAACTGAAGGACAAAGTCGTACTGATCACCGGCGGAGGCTCGGGCCTCGGGCGCGAGATGGGACTGACGTTCGCGCGTGAGGGCGCGCACGTCGGCGTCAACGACATCAGGCCCGAGTCGGCGCAAAACGTCGTGACAGAAATAGAGCGCGCGGGCGGCAAGGCGCGGCCGTTCGTTGCGGACGTGTCGAGCAGCGTGGCCGTCGGCAAGATGTTCGCCGACTTCATCGCCGCGTTCGGCACTATCGACATCCTGATCAACAACGCCGGCATCGGACGCACTCGCGACACGAGCGAGGTGATTCCGACTTACCAGAAGACCGACGAGGATTGGCACACGATGCTCGCGACGCATCTCGACTCGACGTTCTACTGCACCCGCGAGGCGCTCAAGGTGATGATCCCGAAACAGTCGGGACGCATCATCAATATGGGCTCGGTCGCCGGCACCACCGGGCTGGCCTTTGCGTCGGACTACTGCGCGGCGAAGGGCGGGATCATCGCGTTCACCAAGTCGGTGGCGCGCGAAGTGGTCGCGGCGGGGATTCTGGTCAATTGCATCGCGCCGGGATTCATCGACACGCCGATGACCGCGTTCATCGAGGGCGAGTTCCGCAATCAGCTGGTGGCGATGACGCCGATGGGGCGCTTCGGCGAGCCGAGCGACATCGCGGCCGCGGCGCTTTTTCTGGCCTGCGAGGATTCGAAGTTCATGGTCGGCCAGGTGCTCAGCCCCAACGGCGGCTATGTGATTTGAACCCCGAGGATCGAGCGGACCGCCGGATGATCCCACGATGCTGACGCGGTCCGCGGGAATTCTGATTCCACTGTTCTCGATCCGTACGCGCGCCAGTCTCGGACGCGGGGAAATACTGGATCTCGCGCCGATGATGGATTTCGCGCTGTCGATGGGTCATCGCGCAGTCCAGTTGCTGCCGTTGGACGAAACCGGCCCCGACGATCTCAGCCCGTACAGCGCGATGAGCGTGATGGCGATCGATCCGATGTACATCTCGGTTGGCGGGCTGGCCGGCGTCGGGCGGGTCGTGCTGAGGCGCGCGCGCGCGGCGGTGGGGAAGGGGCGCTTTGTGCCACGTTCGATCATACGGCGGGAAAAATTTGCACTGCTCGAGCGCGCATACCGGGCGAGTCGAGCGCGCGGCGGACGCGGCGAAGCTGCGCAACTCGACGGGTTCATCGAGGCCAACTCGTACTGGATCCGCGACTACGCGATGTTCCGCGCGCTCAAGGAGCGCTTCAACTGGAGCAGTTGGGAAACGTGGCCGGCGCAAATTGCGCAGCGCGATCCCGCCGCACTTGCAGCCGTGCGCCGCGAACTGGCCGAGCCGATCGAGATGTACGGCTATTGGCAGTTCATCGCGCACCGGCAATGGTCGCAGATGCGCGCCTACGCATCCGCGCACGGCGGATTGATCGGCGGAGACCTCGCGTTCTCGCCACGGCGTGACAGCGCCGAGGTGTGGGCGAATCAGGACGAGTTCGATCTGTCGCGCACCGTCGGCGCGCCGCCCGACGGTTTCAATCCCAAGGGACAGCGATGGGGCCTGCCGCTTCCCAACTGGAATCAGATGCGGGCGCATGGATTCAAGCTGCTGCGCGCGCGTGCGCGTCACGCTAGGTTGCTTTACGATTTGATTCGAATCGATCACGTCGTCGGGCTTTATCGAACTTTCAATTTCGGTTCGGACCCGGACGCGGCGGGAACTTTCACACCGGCGGACGAAGCGGATCAGCGGCTCCAGGGCGAAGAGGTGATCCGCGCGATCCAACCTGAAGTTGGCGCGGCGGAACTGATCGCGGAAGACCTGGGCACAGTGCCGCCGTGGGTGCGCGAATCACTCACGGGCCTCGGCGTGCCGGGATACAAGGTGATGCAGTGGGAACGCAACTGGGGCCAAGCCGGCGAATCATTTGTCAGCCCCGCGGCCTATCCCGAGCTTTCGCTCGCGACGACGGGTACGCATGACACCGAACCTCTGAGCGCGTGGTGGCGCGAGCAGCCGGTTGCCGAGCGTGAGAAATTCGTGCGCGCACTTGGTCTCGAGAGCCGGGTGAATCCGGGTTCGATACTCGGGGAAGCGGCGCGCGATGCGATCCTGGCGGCGCTGTACGCGGCGCCGTCGCGGCTCGTGATAATTCCGATCCAGGATTTGTTTGGATGGAGTGCGCGAATCAATCGGCCCGGAACGATCAGCGATTCGAACTGGACCTGTCGAATCCCACTGACGCTGGAACGAATGCGCCGCAGCCGCGCGATACAGTCGCGCGTCGCCAAGCTGCGCGAGATCGCCATCCGCAGCGGTCGCTTCAGCAGCTAGATTCCCCGATGCTCCGTCAGCCGAATCGATCGCACCCGGCGCCCAAGTTGTGGCGCGCCCGTGGCTTGAACTATAAGCATCACTTGGCCGCGAAATCTGATCGGCAATACTCGGGGAGCAATTTTCCCGGAGGCATCGATGGGACAATTGGACCGCGCGCTGAAATTCGCCATTTTTGCGGCCGCAATCGCGATCGTGCAGGGATGCGCTGCGCGACAACCCTCGCCCGCGAAGCCCGGGCCCACAGCCGCTGCGGTTCCGAGCGCGACCCCAACGCCCGCCGGCGCTCCGCTGGGCACGCATGCGCCGTACGCAATCACGGCGGGCCTCGACGGCAATCTGTGGTTCACCGAGTACCAGGGCGACGGGATAGGACGGGTGACCCCGTACGGCGCCACCAAACGCTTTAAGATCGATCCCGGCGGATTCGCCGAACGGATCACCGCGGGTCCCGACGGCGCAGTCTGGTTCACCGATACGGCCGGCAACCGGATCGGCCGCGTGGCGCCCGACGGAAAAATCGCGTACCTCAAATTGCCTCACTCAGACAGCGGACCGGCGGGAATCACCTCGGGCCCCGACGGCAATCTCTGGTTCACCGAGCATTCGGGCAATCGCATCGGGCGGCTCAGCACCACCGGCACTCTGACCGAGATCGAGCTGCCCAAGGGGACCGGTCCCGCCGAAATAGTCGCCGGCAGCGACGGCAACCTGTGGTTCGCCGAGGATCAGGTCAATCGCATCGCGCGCGTCACCATCTCGGGCTCGGTCAAGGAGTTCCAAATCCTGACTTCCGACAGCCGCCCTGCGATGATGACACTCGGCGCCGACGGCAACGTGTGGTTCACTCAACCGCAGGCCAACAAAATTGGCAGAATCACGCCCGGCGGCTACATCTCGGAGTTCGCATTGCCCAGTCCCGGTGTGCCGCTCGGAATCGCGGCGGGCGCCGACAAAAATCTCTGGGTCACGGTGATTCGTGCGCAACTGATCTATCGGGTGACGCCGAAGGGGGAGTTTACGCCGTTCCCGACGCCTGAAAAGTCGATGGCGACTTTCATCACGGCCGGTCCCGACGGCAGCCTGTGGTTCACCGAGCCCAACGGCAAGATAGGCCGTCTCACGACCTCGGGAGACGTCAGGGAATTCGTCTTCTCCGATCCCTACGGTGAGTCCAAGTGAGCGCGGCGGCGACGGTCGCTGCGTAAGCGACGGCGCGTCTGTTCCATTCGCCGGGTTTTGCGCTATAAGCGCCCTATACGAACCAAAACGCTGGGCGCGTTTGGATTCCGGCATTTTGCCGCAAGGGAGATATTGAGCGATGGGCAAGCTCGACGGAAAGGCAGCCGCCATCACCGGCGGCGGTCGCGGCATCGGCCGCGGCATCGCGAGGGCATTCGCCGCGCAGGGATGCGCAGTGGTAGTCAACGATCTTGGGGTCACGGTCGCGGGCCAGAAGGAAACTCAGTCGCCCGCCGACGATGTGGTCAAGGAAATCAAGGCCGCGGGCGGCAGCGCCGTTTCCAATCACATGGATATCGCCACCGTCGAAGGCGGCGAGGGCCTCGTCAACCAGGCGATCAAGGAATTCGGCAAGCTCGATATCCTGGTCAACGTCGCCGGCATCCTGCGCGACCGCATGATCTTCAACATGTCCGAACAGGAATGGGATGACGTGATCCGAGTGCACCTCAAGGGGCACTACTGCACGGTCCGTCCCGCGTCGGCGCATATGCGCGAGCGCAAGTACGGCAGGATTATCAACTTCTCGTCAAACTCGGCGCTCGGCAGTCCCGGCCAACCCAACTACGCCGCCGCCAAGGCGGGAGTCCTGGGCCTGACGTACTCGAGCGCGAACTCGCTGCACAAGTATGGGATCACGGTAAATGCGATCATGCCGGGAGCGGCGACGCGCATGACCGACACGATTCCCGCGGGCAGGATGCCCGGCGCAACCGGAATTCCGCAGTCCGAAAATGTCGAGGGCACCCCGCGCGATCCCGCCAACGTCGCGCCGATCGTGGTTTTTCTTGCCAGCGACGATGCCGCGAACGTCACCGGGCAATGCTTTGGCGCGTCGGGCTTTCGCATCATGCGCTATCGGCACATCGTTCCCGACAAGATTCTGTATAACAACGGCCCGTGGAATGTTGACGAGCTGTTCGAGCGGCTCAAGAACACGCTGCTGGTCGATCTTGGCACGCCGCGAATGTAGCCGGCGCGGCGATTTAGCCTGCCGTCAATGCGCCTTCGGCTTGGCGGCGGGCCGTTCAATGTCAAAACTCGCGTCGAGGAATCTAATGACTCGCGCGGCGTACCCGTTGGGATCCTCGTAGATCGCGTCGCCGTGGCCGCCCGACGGCACCGTCCATATCTGCGCGTTGAAGCCTGCCGAGTCGAGCAGCGCTTTACCGTCGGCAACCGGCGTTACCTTGTCGTCGCGATTCTGGATGATGAGCAATGAGCAAGTGCCCAGGTTGCCAGCGTCGGTGACCGGCGAGATTTTGTACAGCGAGCGCCCGAACCATAGCTGCGCTTCCCACATTACCGTGCCGGCGAACGCGGGATTCAGCCGTGACAGCGAGGGGCTGCGCATGAACAGTTGCGCGAGGTTCGCGTAGGAACTGTCGGCGACGATTGCAGTGAAGACCTGGTGCTCGGCCTGCGCCATGATCGCGCCGGCGGCGCCCTCGGATATTCCGAGCGCAGCGATTTTATCGAAGCCTTTGTCGCTGAGCGTGCGCGCGGTCGCCAGCGCGAATTTTCGCTTCAGCATTCCCCAGTTGATTCCATAGCTCGGATTGTTGGCGCTGTAAGCCGCGACCACGGTGTAGCCGGCGCCCAGCAGAAACTTGGCGTACGGAATCATCGCGACTTCCGGCGCTCCCGCCGCCGGCAGGATCACCACCACTTCGCGGCGTTTGCCCGGGAAATACCATCCGACCACGCTGACCTCGCGGTGGCGGATACCATCCTCTTCGACCACACCGCAGTCCAATCGCTCCGGCTCGACGCCGAGCGCGGCCCCGATGTCTGTCACCGAGCCCCGCTTGAACGACGGGACATGCTGTCCGAAAACGTCCTGCCCGCCGCGCCGGAGGAAGTCCGGGTACATCAACGATCGCGCGGCGAAGAGGGCTGCCCCCATCCAGAGAAGAATCGGGACGCCCAGCAGGATTGCGCCGATGCCAAATATGCGCCGCGGCCTGCGCTTGGGCGCCGCTGGTGGAGATGCCGAAGGATCACTCATCCGCTATGCTTGTGCACGATTACACACGCCTACGCAAGACGCGCTTGTGAGCCCATCATTGGCCACTTATGCTGCCTCACAGGAAGGCGACGCTCATGTCCGATTGGGATCCGCAACTCTACAACCGCTTTCGCCGCTACCGCGCGGAACCTGTCGAGCACATTCTGTCGCGGCTTCAACTCGCCGGCGATGAAAACGAAAAAATCATCGATCTCGGCTGCGGCTCCGGCGAGAATACGCTCGAGCTGGCGCGGCGCAGCGCGCGTGGATCGGTGCGCGGCGTCGACGGCTCACCCGCGATGATCGAGGCGGCGCGCAAGCTGCTTGACGGCGAGCCCGCGGGGCTCAAAGCGCGCGTTTCGTTCGAGTTGCTCGACGTTCCTGAGTTTCGCGCCGATCGCGCATACACGCTGATCTTCTCGAACGCCACTTTTCATTGGATTCCCGATAAGCCGGCGCTGTTCGCCGCGTGCTTCGCCGCGCTGCGCCCGGGCGGAACGATCGTGGTGCAGATGCCTGCCAACGAGACCGAGACCGCGAAGATGGAAATCGGGCGGCTCGCGCGGCAGGCGCCATGGAACACGATGTTGGGTGGACGCGAACATGCGTTTCACGAAGAACCGCCTGAGTTTTACGCCGCGATACTGGCGCGGCTCGGTTACGATCGCATCGACTGCTATCACCTGACGTTTCACCATCCGATGGATCGGGCCGCCGACGTCGTTCAATGGTACCGCTCGACCGGCCTGCGGCCTTTCCTCGATGCGCTCCCGAAAGATCGTCACGACGAATTTCTCGCCCAGTTGACGGCGCGGCTCAACTCGGCTTACGGCACTTCCGGGCCGATGACGTTCGACTTCAAGCGGCTGTTTATCTGGGGCCGCCGGCCTGGAACTTAAGATGGCTCGCGCGCGCAATCGTTCCGCACTCGTCGCGCACGGCGGCGCCGGTTCCGCCGGTCTTGGTGCGGAGCGCGCCGAGCGACGCCGCGCGATGATGGCTGCGATGCGCCTGGGCGCGAGAATTCTTCGCGCCAACGGCAGCGCGCTCGAGGCCGTGGTCGCGACAGTCGCGGCGCTGGAGGATCATCCGCTTTTCAACGCCGGCTACGGCTCGTTGCTCAACTCCGACGGCAACGTCGAAATGGATGCATCCGTGATGTTCGCCGAGCCGGGCGCTGATCCGGCGGCGCTCAAACCTGCTTCACGAGGCAAACGCTCAGGCCATCCCGGCCATTCCGACGCAGCCGACTACAGTGTCTCAGCCGGCGCGGTTGCCGCGGTCAGCCGCGTGCGAAACCCAATCATGCTCGCGCGCGCTGTGATGGAACATTCGCCGCACATCCTGATGGCGGGCCTCGGCGCGGAAAACTTCGCACGCAAGGCCGGCATCCGGCTCGTGCGGCCCGAGGAAATGGTTACCGAGCGCGCACGCGAACGATGGCGCGCGCGAAAGCAGCAGAGCGGGATGCTCGAGGCCCAGCGCGCCGCGCGGGCCGCGATGGGACACGGCACGGTCGGCGCGGTCGCCGTGGATGATCGCGGCGCGATCGCGGCTGCGACCTCCACGGGCGGAGTGCCCGGCAAACTGTTTGGACGCGTCGGCGATTCCGCGCTGATTGGCGCCGGCACTTTCGCCCACGCATTCGGAGCCGCCTCTGCCACCGGGCAGGGCGAGGCGATCATCCTGACCGCGCTCTGCCGCGAGGCGGTGTTGGCGCTCGCGGACGGCTCACCGCAGGCCGTCGCGCGCGAGGCGATCGCCGAAATGATCGACGCGACGGGTGCGGAGGCCGGAATAATACTGATCGACCGCCGCGGCAGAATCGGTTACGCGCACAACGCCGCCTCGATGCAGGTGGCGCGGTACGACTGGGCGGGCGGACTGCGCCATCTGTGGCTCAAGCCGATCGCGACGGCCCGCCGTCCGTGACTATCGAGAGTCCAGATACTCCCGTGCATCCGAGCCGCGCCGCGGTCCTGCAACCCGCAAAGCTTGCGATTGCCTCGTTGTTTGCCTTCATCGTTCTCGTACAGGGAATCAGCGCGCCGTTTCAGAAGGACGCGGAGCCACAATCGGCCCAGTGGATTCAGAGCATCGTGCGCGACGGACACTGGCTGATACCGATCGACGCGTACGGATACACCGATCGCAAACCTCCGCTCTTCTATTGGCTCTCGGCGATCGTCGCCAACGCCACCGGCGCCACTGTGGACGAGGTTCGCGCGCGCGCTGTGTCCGTGGTGGCAGGGACAGCGCTCGCGACTGTAGTGCTCGCCTGGACGGCCGCCAACGTCGGCGCATCCGAAGGATGGCTCGCGTTTATCTTCATGCTCGGCACCTACGGGTTCGCGTCGCGCGCGACCGAAGCGCTGACCGACATGATCCTCACGTTTCTTTTGTTTGCAGCGTATTGCCGGCTGGCAACTTTAGTTGACAACTCGGAGCCCCAAGCGCGAGCCGCGCCGCGCCGGCCGATGCAGGCAGGCTTGATCCTCGGGCTGGCAGTGCTCGCCAAGGGTCCGGTTGCAATCGTGCTGTGCGCGCTCGCCGCCTCGATCTATCTGCTGATCGAGCGCCGCAATCCCATCGCGATCCTGCGTCAGCGATGGCCCTGGCAGGTGGTCGCGATTGCGGTCGCGATCGGCGCGGTCTGGTACGTGCCGGCCGCGATCGCCGGCGGGGGTAAAATCCTCAGGATCATCTTCGCGGAGAATTTCGGGCATTTCATGCCGGCCCGGCTGGGCGGGACGGGCGAGAGTTATCGGCCCTTCTATTTTATTGCCGCGCGTTTGCTCGGCGGCGCTTTTCCGATGACGCTCCTGATCGTGCCGGCCGCCCTCGCCTTCTACACTGGCGAGATTTCGGCGGGGAAGCGGCGCGCGGTGATCTGGCAAGTCAGCATGTCGCTCGCGGTGCTGATTTTTTTCTCGATTGCAAGCGTCAAGCGCGATGACTACATCCTGCCCGCGATCCCGGGGATTGCGATTCTGTGCGCGTCGGTGTTCACGCTGGAGGTACGCGGCGCCGCGTCTAAGTTGCGCGACGCGCTCGTCGCGCTATTCGTCCTGAGCCCGTTTTTGGCGATGCTTTTTTTCTTTCTCTTCCCGGGCCACGCCCCGAACTTCAAACTACAATCGAGCGACGCGGCCTACTATTCGGTCTTCCAGAACATGGGTAAATCTGTTGTTGGATTGGGCATTGCATGTCTGATCGGGGTTGGTGTCGTGATATTCGCGATAATTCGGCGGCGCGCGATTTTGAGTGGTGCTGCGTTTGGCTTCCTAGCGCTTTGCTTGAGCCTGTTCTGGACCGCGGGGCTGCGACCCGGCCTCGCCACGATGCGCAGTGTGAAGAGTTTCATTCCGATCGTCGCGGATCACGTCAAAGGCGATCAGTTGTGCATTCCGAGTGGCATCAACTACGAGCTGTCGTACTACTACGGCGCTGCGGTGCCCGATCTTGCCCGTCCTGAATGCGCAAACGTCGCCGCGGGCAAGCCGGTCTATCTGATTGCGACGCCGCGCGAGCTGGACGCGACGGCGCCCGAGTATCGGACGCGGCTCAAGCTCGTCGCGAAGTCCAATCTGATCGGTGGCGGCGGGCCGCCGGCGCTGTATGAAATCTTGCCAAGCGGCGCGAACGGGGGTTTGAAAGGCGGCGGCGGAGCGGCTAAATAGAGAATCGATGGCAGACCGCGTCGAACATGCTGAACATGCGATGAGTGCGCTGATGCGCTTCGTCGTCTCGCTCATCATCCCGATCTGGGCGCTCGCGATGCTCGCACTCGGCGTCGAGTACCGCTCTCTTTGGTGGCTCGGATGCGGGCTGGTGGTCGGCGCAGTTGGACTTATCCTGCTGGTCGGCAACCCGTTGGCGGGACCCGTGCTCGACGAGCGCGAAAGTTGGCGGCCCTTGTCGCGGCCCAAGCCCGGCGCCGACGAAAACAAAAGTTCCACCTGACAGAGAGCGAAAGCCGCGCCACCGGGCTGATTTGCGGGCCGTCGGCGGGCAGGATATTCTTTAGTTCCGATGCCTATTTTCGAGTACGAATGCTCGCGATGCGGGCTCGTCAGCTCGCACGTGATAATGGGTTCATCGCGCCGCCGCGAGCGTCGCGGCTGCCCCGAGTGCGGGTCGGCGCGGCTGCGGCGCGTGATGTCGTCGTTCGCGGTGGTCGAGAGCGAGTCGTCACGGATTGCGAGTTTCGACGCGTCGAAGCCGCGCGACGATTCGTTCTATCGCGACTCGCGCAACGTTGGACTGTGGGCGAAGAAGCGGGCCAAGGAGATGGGCGTCGATCTCGGATCGAAATTCGAGGCTACGGTCGAGAAAGCACGCAGCGGCAAGCTGATCAAGGAAATGATCTGAGGGCGCGCGATGAAGAGGCGGGACTATGACGGGTGATAACAAGGACCGGCTGGGCAGCAAGCTGCACGACGTCGAGGCGGCGCGCGAAGATCAGTGGGCGCGACAGCGTGACGCCGACCTGCTCGAGAAGATGCGCGAGCGCTTGAGCCAGACAGCTTGTCCGCATTGCAAGCAGTTTTTGATGGCGAAAACCGAGGCCGGAGTGGCAATGCACGCGTGCCCGGCAGGGCATGGCGCGTGGATCGACGCGGCGGCATTGAAGTCGGTGCTGAAGGAGCACAAATAGCCGTCGCTTGGCGGCGCGCCGATTTGAATTATTTAAGAATTTCTTAAACGAAATCGACCGCTGTTGAAGCGGTCCTTCTTGACAGCCCAGTCCAGTCCAAATAATGAAGACTCGGTAACTTAAAATGTATATCAATTTCGGCGTACCGCTGGCGCTTACGATCATCGGGATCGGCTTCGTGGCGGTGATGCTCGGCCTGCAGAGTCTGCTGGCGCCGAATAACCCGTACGATCGAAAGCTGACTCCCTACGAATGCGGCGAGCCGCCTACCGGGAACGCGTGGATCAATTTCAACGTCCGCTTCTACCTGATCGCGCTGATTTTCGTGGTGTTCGAGGTCGAAATCGCGTTTGTTTATCCGATTGCCGCGGTTTACCTGGACTGGGTGCGCTCGGGCCGCCGACTCTACGCGCTCAGCGAAATTTTAATTTTTCTGCTGATCCTGTTCGTCGGCCTGATTTATGTGTGGGTCAAGCACGACCTGGAATGGATCAAGAAGGTACCGGTCGAAGACTGAGGTTAATTTTATGCCCCTGCTCAATACGCTCCCGGATTACGTTCTGACCACCAAGACGGATGAACTGCTGAACTGGATGCGCAAATCGAGCATCTGGTACATGCTGTTCGGCCTGGCCTGTTGCGCGATCGAGCTGATGCATACGGGCGGCCCGCGCGCGGACCTGGATCGTTTCGGCGCGGTGCCGCGCGCTTCGGCGCGTCAGTCGGATCTGATGATCGTGGCGGGAACGCTGACGCTGAAAATGGCGCTCAGAACGCGGCTGCTTTACGATCAGATGCCCGACCCGAAATACGCCATCGCGATGGGTTCGTGCGCGAGCTGCGGCGGACTGTTCCAACTGGCCTACTCGGTTTGCGACGGGGTGGACAAAATCCTGCCGGTCGATGTGTACGTTCCCGGCTGCCCGCCGCGTCCCGAGGCGCTGACCGAAGGCCTGCTCAAGCTGCAAGAGAAGATCATGGCCGAGCGCTGGCTGGTGCGCTCGCCCAACGCAAAGCAGGTAGCGGCAGCCTGAGCAAATGGAGGCGCTCCAAATACTCGAGCGGGTCAAGAGCCGGTTCGGCGATCGGGTGCTGGAAATATCCGAGAAGAAGCCGGATCCATTCGCGGTGATTGACCCCGGAGCGATCGTCGAAGTCGGCCGTTTCATGAATGAGGATCCCGAGCTCGCGATGGACTGCCTGTCCAACGAGAGCGGCGTCGATTACAAGGACCGCATCGAGGTGGTCTATCACCTGTTCTCGTACACGCATCGCCACGGCGCGGTGCTGAAGGTGAAGCTGCCGCGCGACAACCCGAGCGTGGCGACGCTGGAGGGCGTGTGGAAGTCGGCCAACTGGATGGAGCGCGAAATATTCGACCTGCTGGGGGTCAACTTCGAAGGGCATAGCGACATGCGGCGAATCCTGATGCCGGAGGACTGGATCGGTCATCCGCTGCGCAAGGATTTCGTCGAGCCGGCCGAATACCACGGAATCTCAACGGTCAGGGAGAGCCCGATAGTGCGGCTCGACACGAAAAAGAAATGAGCACGCTGCGCACCGAAGAAATGACGCTCAACATGGGCCCGCAGCATCCGTCGACGCACGGGGTGCTGCGCTTCGTGGTGCGGGCCGACGGCGAGGTGATGCGCGAGGCGATTCCGGACGTCGGCTACCTGCACCGGTCGATCGAAAAGATTGCGGAAAAGGTCGGCTACCGCGGCTTCATGCCGTACACCGATCGCGTCGATTACGTGTGCGCGATGTT
>OBLT010001524.1_pt1 | contig 14742 bp, 12 predicted proteins | sample 1518721 | NCBI WGS metagenome assembly OBLT01 (sample SAMEA3539307, study PRJEB22396) | soil metagenome | biome: tundra; feature: field; material: soil | place: USA | collected 2010-05 | depth 0.15 m | reverse complement strand
GCATACGAGATTACAAGGTGACTGGAGTTCAGACGTGTGCTCTTCCCATCTGTGCGCGCCGTGAAAGCACGTGGACGGCCAGCTGCATGGCTCGGCCACGTGCTTTCACGGCGCGCACGGCATCAGCGAAGGTCAGAGTTCCGGCGGCAACGTGAGCGGACCACTCGCCGAGTGAATGGCCGGCCGCAACGGACGGATGAACGCCGTGTTCGGCAAGCACCCGCCAGGCTGCAACGCTCACAGTGAGAATCGCCGGCTGGGTATTCTCAGTGAGGCGGAGGTCTTCTTCCGGACCCTCAAAGATCAGTTTGGACAGTGAGAAGCCAAGTGCTTCATCGGCTTCAGCGAAGGTGTGGGCAGCAATGGGAAGGCTCTCTGCGAGCCCGCGGCCCATGCCAACGGCCTGCGAACCCTGGCCCGGAAAGAGAAACGCTATCTTGGTGGACATTTCAGGGAGGATTGTATCCTGCCGGGCCGTAGGCCAAATCATCTTGCCGCGCCGATTTTAGTTCCAGCGCTTTTTGTCGTCGTGGTCATCGTCGATCTGGCGGCCCTGACCGTCGAAGCGAACAGTGCGCCCCTGCGAGCGCATGTAGACCTCAAACTTGCGCGCGGCGCGCCGACGCTTCCAGCGGTAGTACCGGTTGCGCAGGCCGTACCATGTTTCGCTGAATGCGAATCCGATTCCGCGTCGCGAAGCCATTCGTATGTAAAGCAGCCCGGCAAGTGCTCCGCCCAACTGGGCGAACGCGTACATCCGCTGCTGGCCAAACAGCATGGCAATGGAGATGAGCGCGTAAACGGCGGCCATGTATTTTGCCTTGATACCGATCGTGAAGAAGAGCAGAAACTCCATTTCGCCGTAGAGAACGCCGATGGCTACGAGCAAGCCAAAGATTCCGCCGCCACTCCCGTAGATAGGAATCTCTGAGAGCGTGTAGCCCAGCGTTCCACTGGCCCCATAGATGGCAACCGCAGCTACCGCTGTGCCCAGGACGGAGACGGCATAGAGGCTCATGACCCAGTTTGGCGTGTGCAGGTCTTCAAGAAATCCGGCAAGGAACCACAGCGAAAGCAGCTCGAACAGGGTTCCAAGGATGCCCAGGTGCACAAAGCTGTAAGTGAACGGCTGCCAGATCCAGCCGTGCAAAAAGATGCTGGGGATCAGGCCGAACCGGTCGCTGAGTGGAATGACCAGGTTTGGCAGCGCCAACTGGCTGAGGAGCAGTGCAAAAAAGGCAAGCAGGTTGATCAGAACCAGGCGGCGCGTGGCTCCGCGGAAGTCAGGGAATGAAAACGGGCTGCTACCAATTCTTGCCATCGTAGAGAACAGGGTAAACGGTGGAGCTGGCGGGTGTCATGGGTGTTCCCAGGACTGGCGATAGCCTCGTGTTTAGCAACGTCAAAACGGTTACTGCATTCCCGGGCCCGATCCAGCCGCTGAAGTCTTCGCAGGCGGGGCCTGTGTGTCAGGAACCTGCAAGACCAATCCCGTCGAATCGCTCTTGAGGATGATCGGCAATTCGGCTCCGCCATAAGACTTGAGGGCCTTGGAATGCAGCATCCGGGAAAAATCGCTGTCATCGTCAGTGGCGCTTTTCTCAGTGTCTGCCGCGGTCGTGACCCGCAGAATGTACTGCCCGTCTGGAATGTAGTTCAGGTGAAAACCTCCGTCGTGCTCGATCAAGGTGGTTCTCAGCTTGGCCTTGGTCTCTGAATCCTCGAGTTCGATGGTGCCGGAGTCGACTGCGTGATTATCTGACTTGGCGACGACGCTCCCTGACACTGAGTGGAGATTGTTGAGTGGGAAAATGATGTCGATTCCGTCGATGTCCTGGCCCTGACCAACCTCGACCGGTTTGACATCCGCTTCACGCAGAGCGCCGCCGGAGTAAACGAGCAGTGCGTCTCCCATGTTCATGTGAAGGGCGACGCTTGCGCCCAGACCCACTGAAGCCTGCATCGTCGGTAGCGCGGCCTTGAGGGCATATTTTCCGGCCTGGACGCCGAAAATGCGATAGTGCCCACGGTCGTTCGTGGTGGTGGGCAAAGTGCCCAGAGAGCCCAGCTCCTTCCACTTGCCATTTTGTTCCATGACCATCAGGATAGGCGCAACCCCCGGAGCGGGGCTGCCATCGTCATATCGGACAGTGCCGCTGATTGAGGCGCCGCGCTCCAGCCGGATGTCGACGTGGGCGCCCTGGTTGGCCTGAATTACGATCTTTTCCGCCGTGCTCTCAACCGCTTTGAGCGTGGCAGCGTCGGCTTTGATCCTCTCCAGTTGAGACAACTGGCTCAATGGGGACTGGTAGCCGGGCAACTGGGCGACCACATAGTAGATGCCCGGAGGCACCTTATCGAGGGAAAAGCTGCCGTCGAGCCCGGTCACCGTGGAGAGGTTCGAGCCCTTCATCACCGAGGTCAGTGCCGATGCAAAGAGCTTCTCGAAGTTGGGGCCCTTGCCAAGCGTGGCGGGATCGAATCCCGGAGCTTTGGCGGGCTGGTCGGCGATCAACTGCACGCCCGCAAATCGGGCGGGTTGGCCGGTATCCGCGCAAAAGACGCGGCCGGTGACTTGTGCCTGCTGCGGCGGTTGGTTGGTGGATCCTGGCTGTTGTGCAATGAGTGTTGCGGTAAGGAAAAATAGGGCAAATGAAATGGATTTCACGCAGACCTCCCGGCTGGAATTCAGCGATGGATTCCGAGCGGCAGGACGTCGCGCTGCGGGCTCGCAGACAGTCTAACCGATTTTGGAGCGGCAGGCGGGTGCGCTCGCCTGCTTGGCTTCCCGGCAAAATGTGCCTGTTGGCTGAAACTCGGAGTGTATGCTCCAACTTTGGGAGCCATCCTCAGGAGATGGGAGTCAAGCCTCTTGACCTGAGGCCGTCTTGTCCCCAAGAATAGCGGAGTCGTACCGCAAGGTACCGTCATCCTAAAATGCGAAAAACGGTGAAAAGAGAGGAGAGTGTCATGGCCAACTGCCCGGAGTGCGAGAATGGACTTGACATCGAATTGGACGAAGTCGAAGAAGGCGACGTGGTTGCGTGCGATGAATGCGGCACGGAGTACGAGGTGGTGGGTGTAGAACCACTGGAGCTAGCGCGGGTAGACGACGACCTGGATGAGGACGACGATCTGCTGGCGGATGACGAGGAGGAAGAGTGAGTTGTCTCAGAAAGAGGTTGGCCGTCGGGGTAGCAGTAACCGCCCTGGCGGTCGGGGTGTTTTCCACGGGACCAAAAGTCAGGTTGGTCGGATTTGATCTCGGGCCGACAAAGGTGCAAGCGCAGAATCTAGGCCAGAGAAACGTGTTTGGCTACGTGGTGGACGCGGATGCCAAGCCGGTGGGCGGCGCCACGGTCTTCCTCAAATATCTGAAAACCAAGTCGATTCGCAGCTTCACAACCCAGGCAGATGGCAGGTTCCGCTTTACCCAGGTGAACATGGCAGAAGACTATGAACTCTGGGCAGACAAAGAAACAAGGAAGAGCGCAGTTAAGACGGTGAGCCAGTGGGACGCGCGCAAAGAGTTTGAATGCGATCTAAAGTTGAAATAGCTCTCAGTACATCCGGAGATCACGCGTCCAGCGCTGATGGCAGTGAACGCTCGAGCAGCGCAATAAGAGGCAGCATACACGCCTTCGCCGCTATTCCTGGCGCAGAATCACATCTCCGTTAATTGTCTTGATCGTGACCTGGTTCAGCCCGCTCCCCACCCGACCGGCGGCGCGAATGTACTTGCGCGGTGTTCCCTCCGAGTTATCCCACACGTTGCTCTCGCGAACCTCCAAGCCGGCATGCTGCTCGATTTGGAAATCGCGATTCCTCTTCGTGGACTCCAATATGATTCGCACTTCCATGGGGAAATCCTTGGGCACCGTGAGTTCGATCGTCCCGCCCTTCGACGTTAGTTCGATGTCCCGTTCCTCGCTTGAGGAGCCCAATTCGCGGACCTTGATGTCGCCTCCCATCGTGGATGCCTTGATGGGGCCATTAGCCGTGCCGATGGTAATCCCGCCCCCCATTGAGGTCGCGTCCACCGTGCCAGTTGAGCGATCGATATCGATGCCGCCACCCATAGTACTCACCTTCGCGAACACGGCGACAGTTCCCAGATGAATGCCTCCGCCCATGGTGGTCAGCCTCGCCCCGTGCGGAGCCTCGCTCACGTCGATGCCTCCACCCATTTTGGTGATGTTCACTTCGCCGGAGTCGGCCTTTACCCTGGTCATCCCATCGTCGAAAGACATAGGGCCCTTGCAACTGGCCAGAACAACAGTCAGTGCGCTAGCCATGATCAGCGCACACGTTTTACGCAGGTTCATCGGAATGCCCTCCAGCGGGAGAACGATTGCAAATCTTGGAAGAGAGTACGGACGCCACGCCGGAATAGTTCCGCCGAATGGCGAATTCGATTGTTCGCCATTCGGTGGAAGCGAGGTTCTACCCCTCCAGCTTTTTCATCACCAGTTCATTCAGCAGGACCGGGTTGGCGTGGCCTTTCGACGCCTTCATCACCTGGCCCACGAAGAATCCAGCCACTGTCTTCTTGCCGGCAAGATACTGCTCCACCTGTTTCGGGTTGGCTGCGAGCACCTCGTCGATCATTGCTTCAATTGCCGAAGAGTCCGTAATTTGCTGCGGCTTCTCGCGGTCGTAGACGATGGGGAAGTCTTCACGCTTCTCGAAGCACACATCGAAGAGCTGCTTGAGTTGCTTCGAGCTGATTTGTCCCTCGTCCAGCAGATCTGCGGCCAGCACAATTCCAGTCATTGAAACGGGAGACTGCTCCTGTTCCAGACCCAGGGCTTTCAGCCTTCCACCCACTTCGCTGAGCAGGACGTTGGCAACGCGCCGGGGATTGCGCGCAGCGCGGGCGGCGGCTTCAAATCGGTCTGCAAACTCGCGAGACGCGGTCAGGGTAAATGCGTTCTGGGTGTTGAGCTCATATTCAGCAATCATACGGGCACGGCGAGCTTCAGGCAGCTCAGGCAGCTTCTTGCCTGTCTCCGCCAAAAATTCCGGGCTTACGATCAGCGGCGGCAGGTCTGGTTCGGGGAAGTAGCGATAGTCGTGCGCCTGTTCCTTTGATCGCATCGAATGCGTCCGTCCCTCGGCCGCATTCCACAACCGGCTTTCCTGCATAACGCGGCCGCCTGCTTCGATGACCTCAATCTGGCGCTCGATCTCATAGTCCAACGCCAACCGCACAAAGCGGAAGCTATTCACATTCTTCACTTCAGCTTTGGTGCCGAACTTCGGCGCGCCCTTCAGCCGAACGCTGACGTTGGCGTCGCAGCGCAACGAGCCCTCTTCCATGTTGCAGTCGGAGACGCCTGTATAGAGGAGGATCTCCTTCAAGCGAGTCAGGTACTCGAAGGCCTCGTCTGCGGTGCGGATATCGGGCTCCGATACAATCTCGATCAACGGCGTTCCGCAGCGATTCAAATCGAGATAGGTGCGCGTCGCGGAGTCTGAAAAGCCGTCGTGGAGGCTCTTGCCCGCATCTTCTTCCATGTGCAGGCGCGTGATGCCAATCCTCTTAATCGTTCCCTCCGCGGTTGGAACCGCAATGAACCCGTGCTCAGCGATGGGTTTGTCGAACTGCGAAATCTGGTAGCCCTTGGGCAGGTCGGGATAAAAGTAGTTCTTGCGCGCAAAGATGGAGCGCTCGCGGACTTCGCAGCCCAGGGCAAGTGCGGCCAGCGTGGCGAACTCGACGGCCTTGGCGTTGAGAACCGGCAGCGCGCCCGGCAAGCCCAGGCAGACCGGGCAGACATTGGTGTTGGGCGCCGAGCCGAAATGATTCGCACAACCACAAAAGGCCTTGGTAGCCGTCAGCAATTGAACGTGAACTTCGAGTCCGATGACAGGCTCGTACTTGACCAGGATTTCAGGAGCGAGTGCGGCTGCGGGCATAGGTAGATTTTAGCGCGAAGCGAAGCAGAGCCGTTGCCGCGCTCAGTTCCCGCGCATCGTGCGCAGGGAGAGGTTGATCAACCCGTAAATGCCGTTTAGATGGGATGAGAAGGTCGACCCCGATCGGTGCTAGCGGTAAGCTGGCTTTGATCGACGCACTCTAGAGGTGCAATCTCAGCGGATGAGGAGGCCGACCTATGAAGAAGGATAGCAATTCCTTGAAGACGAGTGAAGCGCATGCGAGGCGGAGGAAGTTGGGAGCCGCCGTGGAGCGGAAGCCCCAGGAAGTGATGGCGGAGCTGGTTGCGAAACTGGCGCAGCAACTGGATGAGGAGATTGTTCCGGCTGCAGAGGGGAAAAAGGGTGAGCGCGATCGAGTGCGTCCGAACCTGGATCGTTTGACGGTGGGTGTAGATCTGGGGGACCAGTGGAGCAACTACTGCATTTTGGGTTTATCCGGAGAGACGCTGGCAGAAGGCAAGTTTCGGACACGGCGGCAAGAGGTTACGGAATTCTTTCAGGGCCTGGCGAAGTCCCGGGTGGTTGTCGAAGTAGGAACGCATTCAGCCTGGGTGGGGGAAGTCATCGCCGGTTTCGGACATGAGGTTCTGGTAGCCAACCCGCGGCTGATGGATGGATCGAAACGTCGCCGGCGCAAGAACGACCGGATCGATGCCGAGAAGCTGGCCCGGTTGGGGAGGATAGATCCGAAATCGCTGCATCCGATTCAGCACCGCAGTACGGAAGTCCGTGAGGATCTGCTGGTCCTTCGAGCCCGCGAAGCCTTGGTGGAGTCGCGGACAAAACTGATCAGCGCCGTGCGTGGCCTGGTGAAGAGCATGGGAGCAAGGGTTTCCAATTGTTCCAGCCCTAGCTTCTCGCAGAAAGCAGCTGCAGAGATTCCGGATGAGGTACGTGAGACGTTGCAGCCGTTACTGCGCCTGATTGCCACGCTGAGTGACGAGATCAAGACCTTTGATCGGAGGATCGACAAACTGGCCGCCGAGAAGTATATGCACACGCAGTTATTGCGGCAGGTGGTTGGAGTAGGGCCTGTCACCGCCCTGGGCTACGTATTGACTCTGGAAACTCCGCTGCGTTTTGCCAGGAGTCGTGATGTGGGCCCGTATCTGGGACTTGTGCCCAGGCAGGAAGACTCCGGAGACATCCAGCCGCAATTGGGCATCAGCAAGGCCGGAGACAGGATGGTGCGCAAACTGCTGGTGGGAAGCGCGCACTATATCCTGGGGCCGTTTGGTCCGGACACCGATTTACGACGATTCGGGATGCGGCTGTGCGAGCGCGGGGGGAAGAACGCCAAGAAACGAGCAGCAGTCGCAGTGGCACGAAAACTGGCCGTTTTGCTCCATCGACTCTGGGTGAGCGGTGAGGTCTATGAGCCTCTCGGCCACGGCACGCTCACGAAGATAGCGCACGCCGCCGCTGCGTAGTTTTGCAAGATGGCTGAGGAATAAGAATCGGTTTTGATCGCTTGAGAAAGACAATCTGTTTCCAGGAGGCTTATTGCAAACGACATCCACCGCCTTGTTCGGATGACTGCGCCTGGTCGCCTGATCCTTCGAGATCGCCGGTTAGATTGCAGCACCCCAACAACCCGGGCCCGTCACCGTCGTGACGGGCCTGGGCTTGAAATCGGACCCCAACTTGCACCGGGCCCAGAGCGGCCCATTCAGAGTGCGGATAGAAGCCCGGCGATGTGGGTGGCGGCAATACAAACTCGGGAGCGATCGTCACAAAAGCGAATGAAACCAAGTACCGTGCCACGGAATCGGGACAAAGGCACTTCACTCTAATATGGAACGAAGCTGAACCAAGAACGTGTTCCGCTTCGTTCCCAAGTCAAGTGTCCGAGTGGTGGTGAACACTGTCAAGGGTCAAGATGAACGTCCTGCGGGACGCCCTTGACAGTGTCCACCACCACTCCCGAATCGCTGAGTTGCTGACGCTAGGACGGCCGCCACGTCGGCCTTGACTTTTATGACCTTCTCATAGAAGGCGGGGACACGTCCAGAATTCCAAGGGTTGGCAATCTGGGCCATCGGAAAGCGAGTTGTGGACACAGCAAATGACTGCACGCTATTCAGCTGGCATGCACTTCACTGGACCTTGAACAGCTTTAATGAAAGGTCGTGGAAACACTTCCACCACAACCGGGCAAGTAATGGCTGGGCGTTTGTTCCTCCTCAGGTGGGACCGGTTGTTCGCCTTCATAGCCGGTGCACTTTGGTGCTGTCGCGAGCGGCAATGCGAACTTCTCCATGAATTTGGTCCGGCAGCTCGCTCCACCCTTAGGTATAGAGCAATCTCCTTCGAATACGCGCAGGTACCTCAGCGACATCTTTCCATCGGGAGTATGCGCAAACTCCAAATGACCGTCCCACCAGCTGAATCCTCGAATATCTTCTATCCGGTCTTCATATCGAGGATGCGGAAAGGCATGCCCCCGCTTGAACCGTCGGCCGCCTCCAAAAACAAAAGCGATCCTTTGACTCCCATGAAAGACCACCACTCTTTTGCAAAAAATCGCTCTGTGGGACCATGCGACCGGCGGCACACGGGAACATGTCCATTGAGGATATGGGCAATCATGGCCCATCGCGTTCCTTTCAGTCCCGGATCATCCAATTGCTTGGCCATAAAATCCGGGTAATAGGAACAGATGAGCTGAATGCGCGAGCGGCTGCCCGGCGTTAGATAGGAAGACTTCCCTAAATCCACGACCGTCTCTCGAAGAGGTTTGTCGAAGGACTCGGCAAGAGCGACAGAGCCCAGAGCCGAGTTTCCCAACTCGGCAGCGACAACGAGCAGCGCCCCTCTTAAAGGATTCTGCGGAGCATGAAATAAAGTCTATTCATGGTCGCGATGGCGGTCGCCAACTCGGAGATTCCGCCGGAATCTGGCACAGATGCAACAGCAGATCCTTCGACTCCGCTCAGGCTGACAGCTCTCGGAAGAAAGTCTCCAGTTGAAGTAATGAAATTGGGTAGATTGTATCGTTCTTCAACTCATTGTTTCTGGTTCCGGGCGAGTAGTCGGCAACTCGTCGGTGAGTGTGCAATCAACAGCGTCGCCCTCGGCGGGATTCGTGCGAAACCCCTGGTGCATTGGCTCAGCACACCACAGGTCCAAGCGACAGCATTCCGCCGCATTCAGCCGGGAGCCGCAGACTTCCAGCTGAATGCGGCTCACTCCGCCGGGTCGTCCGCCGTGAACGCCGAGCAGCAGGGCTTCTCTGAAGCGTGGAAGTTCATCAGCTCCAGCCGGATGCCGTCCGGGTCGTACAGGTTGAACTGATATTTTCCGTCCTTGCCGATCTTCGGCTGATCGTCGTGGACTCCGGTGAGACGGTTGCCAGTTTCAAGCCGGGTGTAGGCCATCGGGACAGAGTCCTCGCCGATAGAGAGGTGGTCGAGCACTCCCAAATCGTGCTGCGAGATCGTCGCGGGAATGCCCGTACCCGACGGTCCGCTGGTCAGCATGTACTCCAGCCAGTCGTGGCAGTCGGGGGCCTGCTGGCTCACCCAGTCGATCTTTCCCTCGACCATACCGCCGTACCAATACGGCTTGAAGCCAAGCAGGTCGCGGTAGAAAAGGTCCTCGACCATGCGACTATGCACCAGGAAACCGACGTGGATGATGTGGTGGCCAATGACAGCGGGAGCTGCGAAATCCTTGATAACGCCAGGCGGCTGCACGAACTGAACTCTGTTGCCTTCGGGGTCTTTCACTTCGAACGAAAGGCTCCCGTCAGCGCCCTTTTCAACCCTGTAGGGCACCTTCCAGGATTTCGATCCGAGAAATCGGCGCAGCGTCTCGGCATCGTCGGTATTCCATGCCGTGTGGTCGAGACGATTGATGCCGGCGTCCGCAGGCAACGGCAGCACTTCAATAAACTGGGTTGGGCTCACGGCGTAGCGGACTCCCTTGGGGTTCTCGGGATCGGGCATTTTTACCGCGCCGATGATCTCTCTGTAGTAGTGATCGGTGGCAGCTGGGTTTGAAGTGTAGACAGCAATGTGTGAGATGCCAGTGATCCTGGGACGCATCAGGGGTTTGTCGGGCATTTGAGCAGCGGCTGTAACGGAAAAAGCAAACAGAAGAGCAACAATCCTGGTCCGGAACTGCATCTTGCACCTCGTACATCTCATGGGTCCACGATAAATCTCTTGCTCGCCTGACGCAAACGGTTTGCCGGATGGGTTGGCCGGTCAGTCGAAAAGCGCGAAGCCGGGCCGGCTGCCCGTACAATTCCCACATGCGTAGAAACTCTTTTGTAGCGACGATTACCGGGTCAGTGTTGTTCGCTATTCTGGGCGCTCTCTGCCACGGGTCGGCTGCGCTTGGCCAGAGCGCGCTGCCTACTGCCTCGGCAGAAGACCGGGCGGAAGCGCGCGCAATCTTCAAGCAGTTGATCGAAATCAACACGACAGACACGCCGCGGGGCAACGTGACCACGGCGACAGCGGCCATGCAGAGGCGGCTCCTGGCCGCTGGATTTCCCGCGGAAGATGTGCATTTACTTGGGCCGGATGCACGGAAGCAGAACCTTGTGGTGCGGTACCGTGCGGCTGGAACCCCGACCGAAAAGCCGGTGCTGTTCCTATGCCACATGGACGTGGTGGAGGCGCTGCAGTCAGACTGGTCGACGAATCCATTTGAGTTTGTAGAGAAAGACGGCTTCTACTACGGGCGCGGGACGCAGGACATGAAGAACTCCGACGCCGCGCTGATGGCCACGGTTCTGCGCCTGCACCGCGAAGGCTACAAGCCGAAGCGTGACTTGATCCTGGCGCTGACAGCCGATGAAGAAGGCGGCAAATTCAATGGTGCGGAGTGGCTGGTGCGGGAGCATCGTGACCTGGTAGACGCCGCGTACGTGATCAATCCGGATGCAGGCGGAGTGGAATTGGACCACGGGCGGGCAGTGGTGGCGGACGTGGAGGCCACCGAGAAGGTCTACTCGGACTTCCAGATCACGGCCACCAATCGCGGTGGGCACAGCTCGCTTCCGCGCCCGGACAATGCCATCTATGAGCTGACGGGGGCGCTCACCAAGCTGGCGGCGTATGCGTTTCCGTTCGAGATGAACGAGGTGACGCGAACGTATTTCAAGAATCTGGCCGCGCAGGAAACCGGGCAGACGGCCACAGATATGCAGGGGATTCTAGCCTCTCCGCCGGAAATGGCCGCTGCGGTCCGGCTGGGCGAGGAGCCAAGTTTCAATGCCAACTTCCGCACCACCTGCGTGGCGACAAGGTTATCAGCTGGGCACGCCAATAACGCCCTGCCGCAGACGGCGCAGGCCATCGCAAACTGCCGCATTTTTCCGGGCCACTCGCCTGAAGAGATTCGCAAACAGCTGATTTCGATCTTCGCCGATGACAAGCTGAGCGTGAAGTTTGTCTCCGATGCAGGGGAAATTTCCGATACGGCGCCGGAGAGAAAAGCAATGGTGCCCCCGGCCCCGATCCCCGCTGTCTTTGACCCGTTGACCCGGCTCACGCAGGTCCTTTGGCCGGGCACCCCTGTGACGCCGGTGATGGAGAATGGGGCCAGTGATTCCATCTACTTTGCCCAGGCGGGGATTCCCTGCTACGGCTATTCGGCTATTGCCCTCGAGCGCGACGACGTGCGAGCACACGGCCGGGATGAACGGCTCCCGGTCGATTCGTATTGGAAGTCTCTAGACTTCTTCTACTCGTTTTTGAAAGCGGAAGGGGAGTAGAGGATGAAGTGCCTTGCTGTTTTGCTTTGCATGGGGTTCGTTGCGGCGGCGCGTCCTACAAACTAGAGATCCGGTGCCCAGGTTGACAGCGAATCATGGCTATCTTCGGCACAGAGTTGCAGGCGCAGTTGAAATGAGGTAATACACGTGAAGAAATCTGGATGGGCAACCATGATGGTTGCAGGTGCACTGCTCTTGGCAGCGCCGGCATTTTCGCAGGGCGCCAACGCTACCGGTCAGGGAAAAGCCGTGGTGACCGTCTTTACCCGGCATAGCGAGATCGCTCCCAACATTTCTCAGCAGGATCTGGCTGTCAAGGTAAATGGAAAGGATGCCGGCGTCACCGGCTGGACGCCACTGAGCGGAGCCAACGACGGGCTGGAACTGGTGTTTTTGATCGACAGCGCTGCACGCAACCTGGGCCGCCAGTTCGACGACATCAAGCAGTTTGTCCAGGGCCACGGTCCCCACGCAAGGGTTGCTGTTGGGTATATGCAGAATGGCCGCGCGGTTCTGGCAGGACCGCTCACGGCAGACCACGCGCAAATCATGAGTGAGCTTCATATCCAGGCAGGCCCCGGCTCCAACGCCTACTTCAGCCTGTCAGACCTGGCGCAGCACTGGCCATCGGGGGAGAGTGGGGTGCGCCGTGAAGTGGTCTTGGTGGGGGACGGCATCGATCCAACGAATCCAAGTCTTGATCTCGATGACACGTATGTCCAAGCCGCAATCACAGATTCCGTGCGGGCCGGGCTCGTGGTTTACGCAATCTATTGGCAGACCCATGCAAGCACCACCACTGCGACCGCGGCCAATGGCGGGCAGAGCCTGCTTTCTGAGGTCACTCAGGCCACGGGTGGCTACAGCTATGGTTCCGGCATGGGCAATCCCGTTTCCTTTCAGCCGTTCCTTGAGGATCTGGCCCGGCGTCTGGACAACCAATACGAGATTGACTTTACGGCCCGGCTGGACAAGAAGCCCGCCGTAGAAAACATGAAACTGAAGGTGACGGGCCTGTCACTTGAGGTGACCGCGCCGCAGCAGGTCTTTGTCGATCGGGCGGGTGCGGGCGCACAGTAAAGGCGTCCTGTCCGGCGCGAAACCTGGGTGGTGAAGAAAGCGCTGAACTACGGCCAATTCTGCATTCCGCATCCTGTGATCCCTGCGCGTAGCCGCTGGTAAACTGAAAACTGATGATTCTCCCGTTTGTCCGCGAAATTTTTGCGGAGTTGGAGCAGACTTCGGGTTTTGAGCGTGTTCGAAGGCATTTGAGCCTTGGTGCGGGGCGGAGACGTGTGTCCGGGCTCACCGCAACGGCGCGATCCCTGTACATTCCCTTGATGGTGAGGGCTGCCAAGCAGCTTGTTGTGGTGGTCGTGGCCGACAACAAGGCCGCCGAGGCGTTGGAGGCAATGCTTCGTGCCGGTTGTGAGTTGACCGGCGCTGTAGACCCTGCCGCCGTGGTCCGGCTCCCTGCGCATGATGTGCTGCCTTTCGAAAACCTCTCTCCGCATCCCGACGTTCAGGAACAGCGCGCGGCGGCGCTGTGGAAGCTGGCCACTGGTGCGGTATCAATCCTGATTGCGCCGGTAGAAGCCGCAGCGCTGAAGCTTTTCGATCGCGAATACTACGCCGGGCTCGCGGTCACGCTGCGCCGCGGAGAAGAAGTGGACGTCGAGGTGCTCACCAGTCACCTGGCCAGTGTGGGCTACACGCACATGGACCTGGTGGAGATGCCTGGCCAGTTCACGCGGCGTGGCGGAATTCTGGACGTGTATTCGCCGGAGTCCGATCGTCCAGTCAGAATTGAGTTTTTTGGCGATGAGATTGAGACCATCCGCAAATTCGATCCGGAGACGCAGCGCTCGCAGAGTGGGTTGGACGAGGCGCAGTTGCTGCCGCTGACGGAAACACCAGTTACGGAGCGGCTGCTGGCCGCGGTGCACGGACGGCTAAGCAAGCAGCGGCTCGAATTCGAAGACGGGGACGAGACGGAGACTGCAGACGTCGACCAAGACCAGGAAATTGATCAGGAGATGGCCGCTGAGGCCGCGGCGGCGGGCGGCGTCAGCGTCTTCCCCGGTTGGGAGTTTTTCAGCGCACTGGCCGGTGCGGAAAAGTCCCTGCTCTCTTTGGTGCCGAAGTGCGCGCTCTTCGTTGAAGAGCCGGCCATGGTGCGCAACCAGATTGAGCGCTGGTGGAACAAGGTGGAACAGCGCCATGAGCGGTCTGGAATTGGTTCGCTGATTCGCCCGGAGGACATCTACCTGCGACCGGAGATACTGCAGGCCACACTTGATTCGCATATTGGACTGGACCTGGACCAGTTGGGCGTGGTGGACGTGTTGGACGAAGACAACACGCTGGGCGAGATTGAGTTGAGCACGCGGCCAACGTTGCGGTTTCATGGTTCGATTCCCGCGCTTACCGAGCAACTGAAGGCTTTGATCGAGAAGGAGACGCGCATCGTGCTGGCCGCGCCGAATCAGGGCGACGTGGAGCGCCTGGCCACGGTGCTGCGCGAATATCAGATCCCCTACAGGCTGGGCAGCCGGTTCTTTCATCCCGGCGGCGAGACCGTGCTCGATGAAGCCAGCTACATGGCTGGCGATATGCGCGTGCCCGTGATTGTGCGGACGCCGATTTCAGCAGGCGTGAGCTTCGCCGATGCCAATCTGATTGTGTTCGGGGCCAATGACCTGTCGGACGATGCAGATGTTGCGGCGCGCCCGGAGCCCAAGCGATCGAAGACCGCCGCGTTTGTTTCTGACTTCCGCGACCTCACGATCGGCGACTACGTCGTTCACACGGAGCATGGCATTGCCCAATATCAGGGGCTCAAAGAGATTGTGCAGGACTCGCTGTCCGTCGAGTTCATGATTCTGGAGTTTGCGGAGCAGACCAAGCTCTATGTTCCGCTTACGCGCCTTGACCTGATTCAGAAGTACCGTTCCACCGACGCTGGGCCGGCGCCCGCGCTCAACAAGCTGGGTTCGCAGCAGTGGACCAAGATCAAGGCGAAGGTGCGCAAGGCCATGCAGGATATGGCCGGCGAGTTATTGAAGCTCTATGCCGAA
>OBLT010001523.1_pt1 | contig 14746 bp, 9 predicted proteins | sample 1518721 | NCBI WGS metagenome assembly OBLT01 (sample SAMEA3539307, study PRJEB22396) | soil metagenome | biome: tundra; feature: field; material: soil | place: USA | collected 2010-05 | depth 0.15 m | reverse complement strand
CTACCGCCACCGATCTGGTGCTGACGGTGACGGAGCTGCTGCGCAAAAAAGGCGTGGTCGACAAGTTCGTCGAGTTCTACGGCGACGGGCTCGCCAATCTGCCGCTGGCCGACCGCGCCACGATCGGCAACATGTCGCCGGAATTCGGCAGCACCTGCGCGATGTTTCCGATCGACGAGGAGACGCTGCGCTATCTCAAGCTATCGGGCCGGCCCGCCGCGCAGATCCAGCTGGTCGAGGACTATGCCCGCGCCCAGGCTCTCTGGCGCGCCAACGGCGCCCCACCGGCGCAGTACACGGATGTGCTCGAGCTCGATCTCGGCACGGTCGAGCCCAGCCTGGCAGGTCCGAGCCGGCCGCAGGATCGCGTGCCATTGCGCCTCGCCAAGAGCATCTACCAAACGCACCACGCGCGCATGGCCGAGGAGCGCGCGCGCAAGCACCCCACGGCAACAGGCCACGCTGCAGCGAGCCTCGAGGGCCAATCCTTCGAGCTACGCGACGGCGCGGTGCTGATCGCCGCGATCACCAGCTGCACCAACACCTCCAATCCCTACGTGCTCATGGCCGCCGGCTTGCTGGCGCGCAATGCGCATCGACTGGGCCTGCGCGCCAAGCCGTGGGTGAAAACCAGTCTCGCGCCGGGCTCGCGCGTGGTGAGCGCCTATCTGCAGAAGGCCGAGCTGCTCGACGAGCTCGCCAGCATCGGCTTCAACCTCGTGGGCTATGGCTGCACCACCTGCATCGGCAACTCCGGCCCGCTCAAGCCCGAGATCTCCGCGGCCGTCAAGGCCGCCGATCTGATCGGCTGTGCGGTGCTGTCCGGCAACCGCAATTTCGACGGCCGCGTCCATCCTGAGATCAAAATGAATTTCCTGGCCTCGCCGCCGCTGGTCGTCGCCTATGCGCTCGCAGGCTCGCTGGACGTGGATCTGAATACCGAGCCGCTCGGCACCGGCCCGGGCGGCCAGAGTGTCTATCTGCGCGACATCTGGCCCGCGCCGGTCGAGATCGCCGATACGGTACAGCGCAATATCAATTCCGAAATGTTCCGGCGCAGTTATAGCAGCGTGTTCGCGGGCGATGAGCGCTGGCAGAGCATCGCGGTGCCGGCCGGAAAGATCTACCCGTGGGACGCAAAGTCCACCTACGTCAAGAATCCGCCCTACTTCGAGGGCATGACCATGCAACCGGCCGCGGTCGCCGCGATTCGCGACGCACGCGTGCTGGCGCTGCTCGGGGATTCGGTCACCACCGATCACATCTCGCCGGCGGGCAACATCGCCAAGAGCAGCCCGGCCGCGCGCTACCTGCTCGAGCAGAATGTGCAGCCGGCGGATTTCAATCAGTACGGCGCGCGCCGAGGCAACCACGAGGTCATGATGCGCGGCACCTTCGCCAACATTCGCCTGCGCAACCTGCTGCTGCCGGGCACCGAGGGTGGCATCACGCTGTATCTTCCGACCGGCGAGCAGATGAGTATTTACGACGCGGCCATGCGCTACAAGGCCGACCGGACGCCGCTGATCATCATCGCCGGCAAGGAATACGGCACCGGCTCCTCGCGCGACTGGGCCGCCAAGGGCACGATGCTGCTCGGCGTGCGCGCCGTGATCGCCGAGAGCTTTGAGCGCATTCATCGCTCGAATCTGATCGGCATGGGCCTGCTGCCGCTACAGTTCAACGAGGGCCAGAGTGCCCTCTCGCTCGGACTCACGGGTCACGAACGCTATGAGATTGCGGGCTTCGATACCGGTGGCGCGGGCGCCGCCACGGTGGTGGCGACATCGGCGGCCGCGACGCCGATCCGCTTCGAGGTGCGCGTGCGCATCGATACCCCGAAAGAGCGCGAGTACTTCCGACACGGCGGCATCCTGCATTACGTCCTACGCCAGCTGGCGGGCCAGACGCGTGCCGCATGACACTGCGGCCGGCGGCGCACTGGCGGTATTCGACCTCGACGGCACGATCACGCGCCACGACACCCTCATGCCATTTGTGCTCGGCTGCCTGGGGCGCCGGCCCTGGCGGCTGCCGCGATTGCTGCTGATCCTACCGGCGGCGCTGGGCTATCTGATTCATCGCGATCGCGGCCGATTCAAGGGTGCACTGATTCGCGCGACGCTCGGCGGCCTGGCGCGCGCCGATCTCGAGCACTGGGCCGGGAGTTTTGTGCCGAGAGTGCTGCACGAGGGCTTGTATGCCGAAGCGCTCCAGGCCATCGCCTTGCATCGCGCCCAGGGCGACCGGCTGCTGCTGATGTCCGCCAGCGTCGACCTGTACGTGCCGCTCATCGCCCGTGCACTGGGTTTCGGGCACACCATCTGCACCAAGGTGCGATGGCGCAGCGACGGTCGGCTCGATGGCCGGCTGGCCACGGCCAACTGCCAGGGCGAGGAAAAGCGGCGCTGCCTGCAGGCGCTGATCGCGCGCGAGGCTCCGGGCCGCATCTACGCTTACGGCAATAGCGGCTCGGATCTGCCGCATCTGCAGCTCGCGCAGCAGGGCTACCTGGTCAACGGCCCAGCGCGGCTGCTCGATTCTTCGCTAAGCATACAGGCGCTGCATTGGTCGCAGCGCGGTAGCGCCTAGGGAATCGGCATGCTCATTCGCAAGCCATCGAACATTCGCCCGATCGGCGCTACATCGAAGTGCGAACTTCCCAAAGTTCGGGAAAAAGCCTGAGCCGCAGCGCTTTGGCCAGATAGCTCACGCCCGCCGTGCCGCCGGTGCCGGGCTTGTAGCCGATGATGCGCTCCACCGTCTTCATGTGCTGGAAGCGCCATAGTTGAAAGCGGTGATCGAGATCGACCAACCGTTCGGCCAGCTCATACAGGTCCCAGTCTTTCTCGGCATTGTGATAGACGGCAAGCCAGGCCGCGGTGACCTGCTTGGAGGGCACGTAGGGCTGGGTGAAATCGCGCGCCAGCGCCGCCGCCGGTACCCCGTAGCCGCGCTGCCAGAGCAGTCGCAGCACTTCGTCGTACAGACTCGGCGCGGCCAGCGCCCTGCGCAGCGTCTGGTAGTCGGCCTCATCGCGCCGGTGGACTTCGATCATCTCCGGATGCTTGTTGCCCAGAGTGAACTCGAGCACGCGATATTGCAGTGATTGAAAGCCCGAGGAACGCCCAAGCAGATTGCGGAACGAGGAGTAGTCCGCCGGCGTCATGGTCGAGAGCACCTCCCAGACGGCCAGCAGTTGCCCCTGCACACGTCCCACGCGCTCGAGCATCTTGAAGGACGGATCGAGCTGATCGCGGCGCACGCACTCGATTACGCCGTGCAGTTCGTGCAGCATCAGGCGCATCCAAAGTTCCGAGACCTGATGCACGATGATGAACAGCATCTCATCGTGCTCGCCAGAGAGCGGCTTCTGTGCGTCGAGCAGTCGGTCGAGCCGCAGGTACTCGCTATAGGACAGCGAGCTGCCGAGGTCCCAATGCACGCTTTCATCGGACAGATCGACTTGCGTTGCAGGCTCTGCGCCGGGCGGCGCCTGCGCCCCGGGCGGCTCCGAGGCCGCGCCACTCATCTAAACATCCACGAAGGCACGCGCCGCCAGCCCTGCAGCAACTCCCGATCGAGCATCCTCCAGTCCGGCTCCTGCCGCGCGACGTCGGCCCAGAAACGCGCCGAATGATTCATGTGCCGCAGGTGAGCGAGCTCATGAATCATCAGGTAGCGCAGTACCTCCGGCGTTTGAAACAGCAGGCAGACGTTCAGGCTGATGGTGCCGCGGCGCGAACAGCTGCCCCACCGCGTGCGCTGACAGCGCACCTGCAGCCGGCCCGGCTCGACTCCCATCTGCGCCCCCAGCACACGCAGCGGCGCATCGAAGCACTGGTAGGCGCGCTGCGCCAGCCAGGTCATGAGCGCGCGCCGCAGCTGCTCGAGGTCATCGATCGCACCCAGCAGCTGCAGCTCCTGACTCATGAGCTCGCGCACGCGCACCCGGCCCGCCCCGCCGCCGCTGATGCAGCGCCAGTGCTCGCCCAGAGCCGACAGGTTCAGTGCCGCCGGCGGCAGCGGCCAATGCAACGCTGGCGCAGAGCGCCGTCGTTGACGCTCGATCCATTCCCGATGTTCGCTGACAAAGGCGCTGACCCGCTGCGCTGAGGTGCGCGGCGGCACCACGATCTCGACGCCACCGTGGCGAAACACCCGTACGCTCAAGCGGCGCGCACGTGCACTCTGTCGCACTGACCAGCTATGCTCGCTGCGCTCTGCGTCCCAGAGCGGCAATTGCTGCGTTTTGTGCTCAGCGTCGGTCATGCTTGCAGGCATCATATCAGGCATCGCCGCTTCACATTAGAGTAGCCGCATGCAGTGGATCGACATCGGCGCCAACCTGACCCATGAAAGTTTTGCTCTCGACCGCCAAGCCGTGATCGAGCGTGCGCGCGCCGTTGGGGTCGCGCAAATGATGGTCACCGGCGCCGATCTTGCGAGCAGCGGCGCTGCCGCGCAGCTGGCGCGAGCCCATCCGTGCACGCTTTTCGCAACCGCCGGCGTGCATCCGCACCACGCCTCGCAACTGCGGCAGGAGGATCTGCCGGCGCTGCGCACGCTGCTGTCGCAGCCCGAAGTGGTCGCGGCCGGTGAATGCGGCCTCGACTATCATCGCAACTACTCACCGCGCGAGGCGCAGCTGCGCGCCTTCGAATGGCAGTTGCAGCTGGCGGCCGAGTGCGGCAAGCCCGTGTTCCTGCATCAGCGCGAGGCCCACGCGGATTTTGTCGCGGTGCTGCGCAATCACCGCCCGGCGCTGAAGGCCGCAGTCGCGCACTGTTTTACCGGTGCCGCCGCCGAATTGCAGGACTATCTGGATCTCGGTCTGTCGATCGGCATCACCGGCTGGTTCTGCGATGAGCGCCGCGGCGCGCATCTGGGTGCGCTGATGGCACGCATTCCGCCACAGCGCCTGTTACTGGAGAGCGACGCGCCGTATCTGTTGCCGCGAGATCTACGGCCGAAGCCGAAGTCGCGGCGCAATGAGCCGATGTATTTGCCGCACATCGGCGCCGCCGTGGCACGCGCGCGCGCCGAGAGCATCGAGGAGTGCGCGTTGCACACCAGCGCACACGCGCGCGCGCTGTTCAGACTGCCTCAGATCGCGGGCTTCGGGTCTGCCAGCTGACTGGGTGCGACGGATTTTCTGATCGAGGACCATGCCGGCATCCAGCGCTCGAGCAGTGATCGCATGCTCTCGCGGTCCGAAACCGGAAACTCCGAGGGCAGGGAATCCAGCATCAGCGTGTGCCGCGGCAGGCCCTTGGGGAAGTGGCCTCGTCCGGTGAACACGATGCGCCCGTCCACCGGCAGTCCTTGCGCCAGCGCGCGCACCGCGGCAATTCGATCGTACAGACCGGTCTGGGGATTGACGAAGGTATAGCGCTGGGCACGGTGCATCACGGTCCAGGCACTCATTTGATCGCCGCCAAATATATTGCCGGCGATATCGCGCAGGTCGATCACGATCACGCCGCGCGCGGTCAACAGCAGGAAATCGACGTGCAGCGCACTGCCCTGTCCGTCCGGCACCAGCACGTCACGCAAGTGATCGAAGCCGCAGCTGGTCACCGCAAAACTGCGAACAATGCGCATGCGCCGGCGCTGATCCCAGCGCCACAGGTAAAATAGGGCAGCGAGCAGCGCGGCCGCGCCGAGCACGATCACGGCGAGCACCAGATCAACGGTTGGCAAAGGCTCCATATTTACAATGCGCGCCTCAGCGCCTCAACATCGGCTTCGATCTCGGTGGTGCTCGAGGGTCGATCGAACAATCGTGCCAGATTTTCCGGCATCGGCACGCTTTCGCCAATAAGGGGCGCGACGATTTCGCGAAATTTGGCCGGATGAGCCGTCGCCACGATCAGCCAGCGGCCGTGCGCGCGTACTTCAGGGGCCAGCCGCGCGTATGCTTCCGCCGCCACCGCGGTGTGCGGACACCAGACGCGGCGATAGTGGGCGAAATCGGCACGGATTCGCCCCCGGGTGGCCTCATCGTCGATCGATACGGCGCTGACGGCGCCGCGCAGCGCGGCGGCATCCGGATACAGGGCGCTCAAGCGCTCGAGGTTGCTCGGATCGCCGACGTCCATGGCCGAGGACAGCGTCGCAACACTCGCGCGCGGGCGCAATGTGCCTTCGCTCAGGTAGTCGGGCACGGTGCGGTTGGCATTGTGCGCCAGTACGATCGCCGCGATTGGCGCTCCGAGCTTGCGCGCCCAGACACAGGCGGTCGCATTGCCCAGGTTGCCGCTCGGGATCACGAATGATGCCGGCTCGCCATGGGCGCGAGCGACTCGAAGACTCGCGGCCCAATAGTAGGCCGTCTGCGGCAGCAACCGCCCGAGATTGATGCTGTTGGCCGAGGTGAGCTCGAAACGCCCACGCAGCGCAGCATCCGCAAACGCTTGCTTGACCAGGCGCTGGCAATCATCAAAGCGGCCGCGTACCGCGAAGCTGCGCACATTGCCGCCCCAGCAGGTCAGCTGCTGCTCCTGGGTGGGCGAGACCAGCCCTTTGGGATACAGCACCGAGACTTCAATGCCGTGATGGCCGTGAAACGCCGCCGCCACCGCGCCGCCGGTGTCGCCCGAGGTGGCGACCAGAACCTGCAGCGGCCGGCTCGCAGCACGCCGCAGCCGCGTGAGCGCTGCGGCCAGGAAACGCGCGCCGAAATCCTTGAAGGCCGCGGTGGGGCCGTGAAACAACTCCAGTACACCCAGGCGCTGCGAGCTGTCGAGCCAGATCTGCGGGGCTGGGAAGTTGAACGCCTCGCGCGTCATCGCCTCAAGCTCGGGCTCGAGAGCATCGCCGGCGATGAACGGACGCAGCAACTCCCGCGCCAGACTCGCCAGGACTTCATGGTTCTCGGGGGCTTCGAGCCTCGAAGGCTCATAGCTCGGCCACTCGCTCGGCACGTACAGACCACCGTCATCCGCCAACCCCTGCGTCAGCGCCTTGCTGAAGCCGACCTGAGGCTGCGGATTGCGCGTGCTCGCGAAGTGCATCAGTCGATCACGCGCGCGCCTGTCGGCGCGATCGAGGTGATCCAGTGATCGGCCTTGAGACCGTGGTGCGAGAACTCCTGCACCATCGCCTCGCACACCGCGTGCGCATGACCGTCCAGACACCAGGCGAAAGTGGTCGGGCCGGCCCCGGAGATCGAGCAACCGAGCGCGCCCGCCGACAGCGCCGAGCGCCGCACATCGGCGAAGCCGGGAATCAGTGCCGAGCGTTGCGGCTCGATCACGACGTCCTCGAAGGATTCGCGCACCATGTCGAGATCGTTGGTATAGCAGCCGGAGATGAAGCCCGCGAGATTGGCCGTCTGCCAGACGAAATCGGCCATTTTGACGGTGTGCCTGAGAATGGCCCGGGCTTCGCGGGTCGAGAGAAACATGTGCGGATGCACGATCACCGCTCGGATCGCAGGGGGTACGGGAATTTGCTTGATGCGCGGATGATCTATGCCGACGGTCAGCACCAGGCCGCCGAACAGCGAGGGCGCGATATTGTCGACATGCATCGAGCCGCTGGCGACCGCCTCACCGTGCATCGCAAATTTGAGCAGTTCGATCGGCGCGCGCGGTTCGGCCAATAATGCGTTGGCCGCCACCACGGCAGCCACCGCCGAGGCCGCCGAGCCGCCGAGCCCCGAGGCGAGCGGAATGCCCTTGTCGAGCTCGAGCTCGAAACCGAAATCCAGTCCCAGCGCCTCCTGCATCGCCATGAGGGCGCGGCCGGCCGTATTGTGCGCGGCCTCCCGCGGCAAGTCCGGCACGATGCCATGGATCGCCGTGATGGTGACGCCGGGGTCCGATACGCGTCTGACCGTGGCGCGATCGCCGATCGCGTCAACCGAGAAACCCAGAATGTCAAAGCCGATCGCCACGTTGCCGACCGAGGCCGGAGCGAATGCGCGCGCCGAGGCGCGCGGATTCGCACTCGCAACGCTATGCGTCACAAGCGCGCTCCCAGATAGGTCGCGAGGCGAAGCAGATCGGCGAACACGCCTCCGGCCGTGACCGCAGGCCCCGCACCCGGCCCCTGCACAATCAGCGGATTGTCGCAATAGCGCGCGGTCGCGTAGCGCACGACGTTGTCGGTCAGCGCGATGTTGGCAAAGGCGTGGCGCCCATCGAGCTCGGTCAGGCCCACGGTCGCGCGCCCATCGGCGGAGACGGCGCCGACATAGCGCAGCACGCGGCCGCGCGCGCGCGCCTCCTGGTAGCGCTGCTTCATCGGCTGATCGTAGCGCGACAAGCCGGCCAGGAACTCATCGCTGCTCCCGGCCGCCAGATCCGACGGTACCAGGCTCGCGATCTCGACGTCGCTCATCTCGAGCTTCAGGCCCATTTCCCGGCCGAGGATGATGAGCTTGCGTGCCACATCGGTACCCGAGAGGTCATCGCGCGGGTCGGGCTCGGTGTAGCCGCGCTGTTTGGCTTCACGCACGATGGCCGAAAATGGCGTCGTGCCATCGTAGACATTGAACAGATACGCCAGCGTACCGGAAAAAATTCCCTCGATGCGCGTGATCTCATCGCCGGTCTCGCGCAGATCCCGCAGCGTCTGGATCACCGGCAGGCCGGCGCCGACCGTGGTCTCGTAGAGATAGTGCGCACCACTCTCGCGCCGCGCGGCCTTGAGACTCTCATAGTAGGATAGCTCGCTGCTGTTAGCCTTCTTGTTGGGCGTCACAATGTGAATGCCGGCGGCGAGCCAATCGCGATAGTGCCGCGCGATGTCGGCATCGGCGCTGCAGTCGATCAACACCGTGTGCGGCAGATAGTCGACGTGCACGTGCTCGGTGAAGCGGGCCAGATCAATCGGCTGCGAGCGTGTCGCGAGCTGCGCTCGCCAGCTTTCGAGCGCGACCCCCTGGTCGGACAGGCACATCTGCCTTGAGCGCAGGATTCCGCGCACGCGCAGATCGATCTTGAATTCGCGCGCGAGCCGCTCGCGCTGGCCGCCGAGCTGGTCGAGCAGCACGCTGCCGACCGTGCCCGGGCCGATGACGCCGATCGAGAGGGTGTGCGGCGAGAGATAGAAGCTTGCATGCGCGGCGCGTAGCGCGCGGGTCGCATGCTTGCCATCGACCACCACGGAGATATTGCGTTCGGAGGCACCCTGTGCAATGGCACGGACATTGATCTGGGCATTGCCCAGTGCGCTGAACAACTTGCCCGACACGCCGGGCATGCCGGCCATGCCGTCGCCGACCACCGCCAGAATGGCCAGATCCGGCGTCACATCGACATTCTGGATCTGCCCTTCGGCGAGCTCACGCCCAAAGGCGGCATCGAGCACGCTCTTGGCGCGCGCCGCCTGCGCCTGCGGAATGGCGCAGCAGATCGAATGCTCGGAACTGCCCTGGGAGATCAGGATCACGGAGATCCCCTGCTCGCGCAGCGCGCCGAACAGCCTATGCGCCGTGCCCGGCACGCCGATCATGCCCGCGCCCTCGAGATTCACCAGCGCCACATTCTCGATGCTCGTGATGCCCTTGACCGGCAAGCTCGAGCGCGGCGCGGCACAGATCAGCGTGCCGTTCTTGTGCGGTGCGAAGGTGTTGCGGATCCAGATCGGAATGTCGCGCCCGACAGCCGGCGCCATGGTTTGCGGGTGAATTACCTTGGCGCCGAAGTAAGCCAGTTCCATGGCCTCGTTGTACGACAGTGAGTCGATGACCTGGGCGTCAGGTACGCGACGCGGGTCGGCGGAGAGCACGCCGTCGACATCGGTCCAGATATGAATCTCCGCGGCATCCAGCAGCGCACCGAAGATTGAAGCGGAGAAATCGCTGCCGTTGCGACCGAGCGTGGTCTGCACGCCGCGCGGGTCGGTGGCGATGAATCCTGTGATCACGAGCGTCGCGGGCGCGGGCGCCGGCGCGGGGGCGCCGAGCAGGTCCTGCAGTTGCGCCTTCGAGCGCTGCCATTGCACCGCCGGACCCAGCGGTCCCCACTCCACCGTCACGCAACGCCGGGCGTCGATCCATTGCAGCCCGTCGCGCACGCCGCGCTGCTGCAGGTAGCGATAGAACAGTCGCGTCGACCAGATCTCGCCAAAGCCCGAGGCCAGATCGCATACGCTCTGCGCCGCCGAGCGCATCACGCTGGTGGTTTGCAGCACGCCGGCCAGATCCGAGCTGTCGCGATCGAATTCGGTCAAATATTGCTCTGCGGCGCGCGCATCGAGCAGCGCCGCGGCAATGCCGGCATGCCGCTCGCGCAGTCCCGCCAGGCGCGCTTGCCAGCTCTGATCCCGCCGCTCGGCCAGCACGACCAGCTCCAGCAGCTCATCGGTCACGCCTTTACAGGCGGAGAGCACGACCGCAACGCGAGAGCGCATATCCGCCGATCTGCTCGCCGAGACCAACGAGGGCGACTCCACGATGGCCGCGACGCGCTCGAAGCACTGCGCATCGGCCACACTGGAACCGCCAAACTTATGCACTACCCACGCCAAGGAATCGGTAGCGCTCATGGGGACTTCTGCGGACACACGCGCCTGCTGGATATCGCGACAAAAAAACTTTTGCACTCTACTCATCGCTCCGGGTTCTCGCAAGCTAACGCCCGGCACGCTGGCCGCGCGGTGCTCGAGACCAGTACAATGCCTCTCTCACAGATCCGAGGCAGGTTTGCAGATACGTTGGACGACGCGCCGGTCTGTGGCTGTCCTGACGCTGTTGGCGCTGCTGGCCTGCGCGCTGTGCATTTCGACTTACCGGATCTTCGGCAATTTCTGGGACGAGCCCGAGCACATCGCGGCGGGCCTGGTGCTGATCGATCGCGGCGAGTACCTGTACGATAACCAGCACCCGCCGCTCGCGCGGCTGGCTGCGGCCATCGGACCCTATCTTGCCGGCGCGCGTTTCCGCGGCGATCCTAACCCTAACGGTGAAGCCCAGGGCCGGGACCTGCTCTACCACTCCACGGCCAGCTATGAGCAGCTATTGACGCTCGCGCGACTGGGCATGCTGCCGTTCCTGCTGGTGCTGCTGGGCGCGACCTGGAGCTGGATGCGGCACTGGCATGGCGACGCGGCCGCGCTGCTGGCGGTCCTGTTCCTGGTCAGCAGTCCGGTCATTCTGGGCCACGCCGCGGTGGTCGCGCTCGATGTGCCGGTCACGGCGCTTACCGTGGCGAGCCTGTATCTGCTGCTGCGCTGGTTCGAGACCCCGAGCGTGCCACGAGGCCTTGGGCTGGGGCTTAGCGTAGGCCTCGCCGTGGCGACCAAGATGTCGGCCGTGCCGTTCATCGGCATCGCGGCCGCAACCCTGATTCTGCTGCGGCTCGGGATGCTGCGCGCCTCACCGCTGCGTAGGCCAATTCGATCGCAACTGTTGCGCCGGGCCGGTAGCGGCGCGCTGGCGCTGGCGCTGGCGCTGTTGCTCGTCATTGGCGTCTACGGAGGCAAACTGGTGTACCTGACCACACCGGATATGGCACCGAGCAAGGCGCTGAACTTCATTGCCGGCAGCCGGGGTCTGCTGCACGACCTCGCCTACCGTTTTGCCGCCCGGGTACCGCTGCCGCTCGGTTTCCAGATGGTGCCGTTGAATTTCCTCGGCGTCGAATGGCACAACGAGAACGGTCATCTATCGTTCCTGCTCGGGCAAATCGCGAATCGTGGCTGGTGGTACTTCTACATCGTGGCGCTCACGTTCAAGACCACAGTGCCCCTGCTGCTGCTCGGGCTCCCGGGTCTGGCGCTGCTCGCGATTCGCGCTGTGCGCGAGAGCAACCTGTACCTGCTGGCACCGAGCGCGTGTTTTGTCTCGATCCTGATATTTTGCTGTGTCTACAGCCATATCAACATCGGCGTGCGACATGTCTTGATCGCCTATCCGCTACTGGCGATGGGCGCGGGGTACGCCACGGTCGCAGCCTGGAATCGGTGGCGTTGGCGCGCTGCGCGCGCCGCGCTGATTGGACTGACGCTCTGGCAGGCCTCGACGTTGGTGTACGCCTATCCGGATTACCTGGCCTATTTCAACGCCATGGCCGGCGAGCATCCCGAGCGCATCCTGGTGGATTCCGATCTCGACTGGGGCGGTCAGGATCTGCGGCGTCTCGAGCGCGTACTCGCCGCGCGCCACGTGACGCAGCTGTCGATCGGCTACAAGGGCACGGCCGACCTATCGCTTGAGGCGCTCCCGCCCTACACGTTACTGGCGCCCAATCAGCCGGTCAAAGGCTGGGTCGCGATCACGATGCTGACTCTGCAGGAGAATCAGCCGGGCTACGGCTGGCTGCTGCAGTACCGACCGCTGCAGCGCGTCGGGAAATCCTTCGATCTGTACTACATCCCCTGAACGCTAGAACAGCGCGACCGTGGGTTTGGTGATACTGATCGGCACGACCAGATCATTGGGTTAACGATTTTGTACAGCCGGTGGCAGGGTTATGGCACCGGTGGCATCGTTCGACAGGCGCACGCTCTTGAGCGTCAACCCCAGGGCGCCGCCCCCGCGCAATACCAGCGGCTCCTGCACTGCGGACAGATCGACGCCGGCTGCGGCAAAGCTCGACAGCCTCACTTTGAGACTCTGCCAGACCCCACTCGGGGCGCGTTGCAGCACCTCGCTCACATCGAGACCCGCCGCCTGCTCGCAGCGCACCCCGCAACCCATCGTCAGCACCAACGGGGCGGTGGGCGGTGCATCGAGGCGATACTCGATCAGCAGCGAGCCGCCCTGCTCGGCGGCAGAGCGCAGGTCCAGGCTGGGCCCGGCGATGGCGATGCTGGCTGGCTTAGCGCCGCTCCAGAGGAACTGCCGACCGCCCTCCTGCACTGCGCCCGCATCCACGGCGCGCATGCGCACCGCGCCGCCGAGCACGAAACTCCAGCGCCCGCTGGTGCGCGCGGCGAGCAAGAAATCATCGCTGTCGGACGCTACCACGCCGGGACCTGCGTCTTCCGGGAGTCGTGCCAGCACCGCATGATCGGTGTAGCGCAGGCCGTAGCCGAGCGGGAACAATGGCCTCGCGGCGCTGGCGGCGCTGGAGGGCCAGGTGAAGGAAAGCGTGCCGCTGAAGTCATGGCGCGGCGAGCCGCTCGCGTCGCCGACCAGCACGTCGGCCAGGCCCGCGCCTTCCGAGCCGGGAAGCCAGGCGGCGACAAAGGCGTCGGAGGCATTGATCTGTGGGTTGACCCAGAGCGGCCGCCCGCTCAGGAACACGGACACGACCGGCACGTGCGCGGCCTTAAGCCGCCGCAGCAGATCCAGATCGCGCGGATCGTCGGGTTGGTAGGCGAGCGTGTGCCGGTCACCCCCGAATTCCGCATAGGGTCGCTCGCCGTAGACGATCACCGCCACATCCGGCGTTCGCGCGTAGCGACCGTCGGCCTGCAGTTCGACGCTGCCGCCGCCGGCCTCGATGGCCGCCGCGAGACCGGCGTAGATCGACTCGGCGTGCGGAAAATCACTGTTGCGGTTGCCGGTACCCTGCCATGACAGCGTCCAGCCCCCGCATTGACGGCCGATGTCGTCGGCAGCGGTTCCGGCGATCAGCACGTGCGCGGAGGCGCGCATCGGCAAGACATGAGCATTGTTCTTGAGCAGCACCAGCGATTTGCGCACCGCCTCGCGCGCGAGCGCGCGGTGCTCGTTTGAGCCGAGCAGATCGAGGCGCCCCTCCCACGGACGCTCGCGCTCGAACAGGCCGAGCTTGACCTTGACCCGCAGGATCCGACGCACCGCATCGTCCAGACGCGCCATCGGAATGAGGCCGGAACGCAGCTGTGCGAGTGTGTTGTCGAACAACTCCTGCCAGCTCTCGGGCGCCATGAACATATCGATGCCCGCGTTGAAAGCGGCCGGGCAACTGCTGCCGCTGCAGCCTTCGAGCTGGCCGTGGCCATTCCAGTCGCCGACCACGAAGCCGTCGAAACCCAGCCGGCCTTTGAGCACACCGGTCAGCAAGCTCTGATTGCCGTGCATCTTGTGGCCCTGCCAGCTCGAGTACGAAACCATCACCGTCATCACGCCGGCATCGATTGCGGACAGATAGCCTTGCGCGTGAGTGCGGATCAGCTGCTGCTCGCTGACCTGCGTGTCGCCTTGATCGACGCCGCCGGTGGTGCCGCCATCCCCTAGAAAGTGCTTGGCGGTGGCGGCCACGCGAGCGTTCGTGACGCCCTGCGCGCCCTGCGGGTCACCCTGCAGCCCGCGCACCATTGCGCCGGCGTAGCGACGCACCAGCGCCGGGTCTTGCGAATAACCCTCGTAACTGCGGCCCCAGCGCACGTCCTGCGGCACGGCCAGGGTTGGAGCAAAGATCCAGTCGATGCCGACCGCGAGCGTCTCCTGCGCCGTGGCCTCGCCGATGCGGCGAATCAGATCCGGATCATGGGTGGCGCCCAGGCCGATGTTGTGCGGAAACAGCGTCGCGCCGCTGACGTGGCTGTTGCCGTGCACGGCATCGATGCCGAACAGCAGCGGTATGGGGACATGGCCCGGCCGCTGCTCCAGTGCGATCTCGCGAAACGCACGCGCGGTCTCGAGCCAGGCCCGCGCCGGAGCGCGCTCATCCCCGCCCAGCGGCGGTGTGTTACCGCCGGCCAGGATCGCGCCCAGCGGATAGCGGCGCAGATCATCCGGTTTGATGCTGGCGATGTCGGCCTGAATGACCTGCCCGACCTTCTCCTCGAGGCTCATGCGGGCCAGAAGATCGCTAATGAAGCCTTCGCTCGGCGCATCGATCAGGCCCACGCTGTGCGCGCGCGG
>OBLT010001522.1_pt1 | contig 14752 bp, 9 predicted proteins | sample 1518721 | NCBI WGS metagenome assembly OBLT01 (sample SAMEA3539307, study PRJEB22396) | soil metagenome | biome: tundra; feature: field; material: soil | place: USA | collected 2010-05 | depth 0.15 m | reverse complement strand
GCAGGTCACCGCCACGATCACGTATTCGAGCCCAACAGGCGGCTGGGTAGTGGTCGGGAGCCTTCCCACCACGGCCGGCGGCGCGCTGCCTTCTCTCGACCCGGCCGGGTGCCTTATCGTGCTGAACGATCAGGGCACGCCGGTCAAGACCATCACCAACCCCGACATCGTCGGCCCGTGGGACCTCGCCGTGAAGTCGAGCGCGACGTCGGCCGAGGTGTTCGTCTCCAACGCCCTCGGCGGCAACACCAGGACCGACCATGGCGTGCCCGTGACCGGCAATTGCACTGTGGTCCGCCTTGATTTCACCCTTAGCGCCACGTCGCCGCCGGCACTCACCAGCTCGACCGTCATCGGAACGGACTACCCGTGGCGTGCGAACAAGGCCGCACTGGTCCTCGCGCCCACCGGCCTCGCCCTGGGGCGCAACGAGACGCTGTACGTGGACGACACGCTGACCAATACCGTCTCGGCCATCCCCCAGGCGCTCACCCGCATGAGTGCCATCACCGCCTCGGCGGGGACCTTTGCGGTGGGCGGTGCGCTGAACGCTCCCCTGGGCATGACCCTGGCGCCCAACGGCGACCTGGTCGTCGTGAACGGCAACAATGCCAATGCCGTCGAGATCAGCCCCGCCGGCCAGCAGCTCTTCACCAAGACGCTGGTCAAGAACGGCGCAGGTGACCTCTTCGGCATCACCACGACTCCGGCAGGCGAGCTCCTGGCCGTGAACGACGGGAAAAACACGATAGATCTCTACCGCCCCTGAATCCGCGGCGGCTTTCCCCGTGGACCTCGTCCCAGCACAGCACCTGGTAGCTCACTCCGCGCCGAATGTGTGCCGAAATCTTCGACCCGCTGGGATTGCCGGTCCAGCTCAGAGCCGTGTTGCCTGCCTGTATACGGAGACGGCTGCTCTGCCAACTGAGCACACCGGCAGGTGACTCGCTGCATGGTTGCCGACAGAGGTCCTGACATGCCCATTCAATTGCTGACCTGCTCTTATGCCGCGCTGGCAAGGCACTCCGGGGCAAGCCGAGGTGCCGCCGAGCCGTGCCAGGAGTCCGGGTGGCTCAGATTGCAGGCGGGTCCCTGCGGCTGTCTGTGCCAAAGTTTCGAGGGCGCCGACGCGCGCGGCGCCGAGCCTGCGCCTATCCCGTCCGGGACCTGCGACAGACCTGGCGGAAGCCGACGATGTCAGTCATCCGCGACCCGGTCAGCGACCGACTTGATCGCTGCGACAAAAGGCTCATCGGATGCCCGTGCCGCCGGGTCGAGTTCCTCGAACGGCCTGAGAGCAGGGTGGCCAGGATCTGTTTCCTGCATCCAGACAGCCCAGGCATTGTGCACATCGAAGGCTGTCACGGCCGTTCCCTTGGCGAGGAGCAGCAGTGCGTAGAGACGGAAGAGCAGCTTCGTGTCACGCTGCGGCAGCATGTCCGCTGGCACCTCACCTTTGATCTGGGACGCCAAGTCGTCGAGGTAGGTCACTCGATCAACGATCTCACGATGTCGGCGAGGTACACCAGCACGAAGACCCACGGCACGGTGCGCTCAATGACCCCAAGCTCCGGTATCGGGCCGTCCAGGCCCGCGCAGCGGCTAGGGGAGAAGAGAGCTGAGCAGGTTGTTTACGCAGTATGATCCCACTCATCGCCGTAAAGCCGTTCCTGCACTTTTTTTTCTCCAGCTTTCCTGATTGCCGAGGCGCGCGGCCGGTCAGAGTGCCGGCAGGGCGACCTCGCTATGGAGCAAGGCCCTTGTTCCGGCGTCGAAGAACTTGACTCGGATCAGCTGGTCATCGCTACTGAGGACCTGGCCAAGGTCGTATATCGCGCTTATCACGAGCATGCCTTGCTTCAGGTTCTCCGGGCTGCCGGCCTCTAGCGCCCCGGAGCGAAGACGGGCGTCGAACTGCTGACGAAGGAGGGAGTCAGCCTGGTACGTCTGCTGGCCTGTCGAGTCCTGAGATTCCTGCCGCCTGTCTCTCTCCGCCACTTCTATGATCTTCTTCAGCACGTTGCCGGACGCCTGATCCAGCGACTGGTTAGATCCAAGCTCGAAGGGCTCGGTGCCGAAGCCCTCGAGGTCCGTTAATAGTCTCACCTCGACGTCTGCCGGCATGATGACATGCGCATGGTCCCTGCCATGCGCGCCTGCCCAAAGCCCAAGCTCGAATATCACATTGTCGCGCGTGATCTTTGTGTCCTTGCCGTCCACTTGCGCGTCGTCATCGGCGGTGAAAACGAAGACGCCGAACTTGTAATCGCGGACGCAGTCGAGCAGCCGCACGTAAGTGATGTCACCAGACCCAAAGGTGTACTGCTATGCGTCCGCCTTGATTGTGACCGGTTCTGGGCCATCGCCTGCCTGCCGCTTCAGTTGCTCGGCAATCCGGCGCGCTAGGTCGCGGGACTTGCCTGCAGAGCCGACGAAGACACGCGCGAGAGGGTCCCCGGGGTCAGGCATGCTGCTTGGCCCAGCAGGCAACGCCCCCTCCCCGCGCGCCCTGAGCACCGCAGCGGGCGTACGCAGATACCCAGATGACGATCATGATCGTATGGTGCTGGGGACGGATCGGACAGTCAACTGCCGAGCGGTCACGCGATCGCCAGATGGCCTCGTGGACTGACCCGGTAGCCTGCTCGATGTGACCTCTCACGACGACGTTTCCAGGCGGCGGAGGCTTTCCCGCTTCTTTTCGAAGGTCACGGCACCGACGATCGACGAAGCCCGAGCGGACCTTTGGTCCCCGCAGGCCGACGGCGAGCACTGGAGCGGAACGCCGGAGGCTTACTACTCCACGCTGCTCGAGCAGTACAAATTGTACGTCGAGATGGCGGACCGCGTCAGCGCCCGCCGCGGCCAGGCCAACACGTTCTTTCTGACATTCAATTCCGCGGTATTCACGCTCATCGGAGCTTTCTGGACCGCTCGTCCGCACTCGACCTCGACACTGCTGATCGTGCCAGTGCTCGTCCTGATGGCCGAGTGCCTGGCATGGTTCTGGCTCATACGCTCGTACCGCCAGCTCAATGCCGCCAAATACGCGGTCGTCGGCGCCCTTGAAGAACGTCTGCCCGCCTCCCCGTACTGGCGGGCCGAGTGGAAGGCGCTCGGCGAAGGCAACGATCCATCCCGGTACCTGCCGCTCACTCACCTCGAAGAGTGGATCCCGATACTGTTCGCCCTCGCCTACCTAAGCGGCTTCATCGCGATCCTTGCTTCCTGAGCGCGGGCGCCTGGCCGAAGCCGGTGCGCCATGCCGCGCCGGCCGTAAGAAGGAACGAGATGAACGGGGGCGCAGACCATCGTTCGTCCATAACGGCTAATATGGGCGCACCACTTCGTTATGCCGCACAACGGGAAATCTCCATGTCCGATACGTGCCGCCCGCCGGGAGGCACGTGCCGCAGTGCTGCTGGCCGAGCCGCTCGGCGACAACGTCCTCTGCACGTCACGCGGCGGCGGGTGGAAACCCACCTGCTGGACATGTCGGCAGACGCCGTTGCAACTGGGCCTCGAGCCCCGTCGACATGGCGATGGTAGCGATCGTTGCCGGCTATTTCATCGGCCGCGCCGCGGCGCCAGCGTGTGGCGCCATGGCCAGCTTTCTATTCAGGACCCAGTTATGTGATTGTTCAGTGCTGCCTGTGCCGCATACTTCAGAAGCCGGAGCCCTTCCAGGCGCAGCGCGGCAGGATATATGGCCTTGTATATATGACAGTTAGGAGACTTGATGTCGTAGCGGCCTGTGGCCCGGAACGTAGCTATGGTGCAGCCGCCTGTGCACCAGTAGCGCCAGGAACACTCACGGCACCCTTCCTTCTCGTCAACAATCAAGTTAAGTGCGGTCCTGGTATCGTTCCGAACGAGTTCCAGTGGATCAGCGGAGAAAACGTCTCCAATGGTCTTCTCGATCTCCATATGGCATTTCGCGACGCGCCCGCGCTGGTCGATGACAACGTAGTCCTGGCCGACGCCGCAGGATCGCTGGCGCGGTACGAGCAGTTGCCCGCGGTCCAGAATTGTGCCAAGGACGCTCCACCGGGGCATCCGCTCCTCGATCACGGCGAAAGACTCCAGGAGCGCCGAGATGACTTCCTGTTCTTGGTAGCGGAGATCAGGGAAGCTGGCTGAGCAGTCATTGTCTCGGAAGAGGTTAAGGCTGAAAGTCAGGTCCCGATCAAGCGCAAACCGTACGGCGTCGGCAACCCCGGAAGCATTACGGTTAGTGATGGTTATCGAGAGATGCGGGTTGCAGTCACGCCTCATGAGTTCCGTAATGGTGCGTTCGACCAGGTAGAACGAGGGTTTGCCGCTAGCGAACGGCCGCTGTGCGTCGTGCTGCTCTCCGACGCCGTCGAGCGAGACCATTAGGCCGATGCCACTGACCTTAAGCGCTTCGATCAAAGCGGGTGCCAGGCGGACCCCATTGGTCAGCAGTGTGGCGGATAGGTCCAATCCGCGGTTAGCCGTCACTTGCCCGGCGTATTCGTGCAGCGTCATCACCAAGCGGTGATCGAGGCTGGCCTCTCCTCCGGCGTACTTGAGCTTGACCGACTTGAAGCCATGGGACACGGCAGAACTGACTACGGCGTCCACGGCAGATCGCCCGGTTTCCTCGTCCATTCCGTCCGCTGACTTTGTGAGGTAACAGTACGGGCATCGGAGATTGCACGCATTCGTCACATGCAGCCATGCGGTGAGGACCTGACTGCGACCGAACTCCGGATGCGGCGCGTGGCCGGCCTCGTGAACGACCTGGAGATGCAGGAGCCTCCTGAACACGTCGGCGACTTCCGACTCGTCGCCCTGCCAGCCACGCCTGATCTCCGCGAGCGTGGCCGGATTGCGGAAGCGCCGGTAAAGACCTAGCCCGCGCTGGTTGACGACCACGATGTCGCCAGACCCGTGCGGGTTGAACAACAAGGTATGTTCGCAGTCAACCGGCATCTCCGTGACCTGCGCACCGCTGACCCATCGGCGCCCGTCATCCACGGCTCCGGCAGTAAGTACGGCAGGTGCCTCCGGCCGCTCATGGCTGACGGGGCAGGCGCAATCCTCGCAAGCGTGCAGTAAAGGCTCATCCGCCGTCGGCAGGTCCCATCTCGACAACGCCAGAGCCGGACGCACTGGTCGTGCCGCAGTCATAGTCCACGCCCTCTCTGGACGGTGGAGCAAGTGCCAGGATTAGTACAGTTCTTCAAGTCGCGCGAGCAGCAATGTCGACCCGTCCTCAAGCTGGCTCCAGGCGCGGCGGAACGTCCTCCGCCACTCCGTCTGAACCTCCTTGGGCAGGTTCCGGAAGAGCTCCGCGAACGTCTTGAACTCGCCGGGCACTGCAGCTGCGCCTGATGATCCCACATACGATTCAGCCACCAGGGCGAATCCTTCCACATACTTCGGGAGCGCCGCCTCAAGGTGCTCCTGGCCGCCCGAGTGCATCCAGTCACGGATGCCCAGGTGCCCTTGCAGCTGAAGCCACCGGCCGCGAAGGTCCGGGTAGGAGTACTCAGCCATGACAAGCCGCAGGTCGCTCTCGTGCCGGGTGACTCCCTCTCGGTAGCGCTGATCGCCGGTCTTCACCCAGGTGCGATAGCTCAGCTCGGCATATTCGATGAGGTTGGCGAACCAGAACCAGCCGTCGGAAAGCTGCCGGGCCTGCTCGATCCCCTCCTCCAGATAATCCAGCCCGGCGTCGGGCTTTGTGCGGCCAAAAATGCGGCCCGCACGGTTCAGCGCCGACGGGTAGCCGCGAACTGCCTGATCGCGGCAGACGTCAAGGGAATAGGTCACCAGCCGCTCGGCTGTCTCGTACGGGTCTTTGTCTGGTGGGAGGACGCCTACCCCGTCTTCGGCGGCTTGCAGCAGGCAGATGGCTTGTTCCTGGTAAAGCAGGCCGAGCCATGTCCAGTTTCGCTGGCCCTGGAAGATCCGCTCGGCCATCTCATAGGATTCCCAGGCCGTGGTAAACCGCCGTTCGTAGCGGTAGACCTCGCCGCGGACACTCCATGAAAAGCCTTCTGCCTGGCGTTTCTTGAGCCGCTGCCGTACCGCGATGGCGCTCTCGACTAGATTCTGCGCATCGCGGTAACTGCCCGCCAGGCCCTTAATGTAGGCCCAGTTCGTCTGGATGGAAGCCATCTGTTCAGAGTCCTCGTCCAGTTCGCGTACGGACAAGTTCTCAAGGACAGCGTCCCGCGCCTCTTTGTATACCTGATCGGCCTCACGCCACATGCCCGCGTTCCGGTAATAATAGCCCAGCTCATTGTAGGCTGAGGCAATCAAGCTCTGCCGATGGGGCGATTCTATGGCCCGCGCTCCTTCCAGCGCCTGCCGGAAGTGCACCTCGCCCTCTCTGACGCGCCCTGATGTACGCATATAAGCATTACCGCGCAAGATATTCAGATTATATAGCTGAAGTGGATTAGCGATGTATACTGGCAGTCTGTCGAGCATTTCAAGGACTGTCTTAGTTTGCTCATTACCGATCAAGTACTCCGCTACCCGCAAGCCGATCTCAAGGTAGTACGCCCGACCCTCGGTACTGATCCACTCGCGGAACTTATCGATGGTCCCGCCGATGACGTCACCGAACGCATAGGAGTGAACGCCCGCTGGCAGGAAACGCTGCATCTCGAGGACGAGGCGACCCTCGAACAGCTCTTCATGCTCGGCCTCCGCCTGATCGAACACGGCTATGAATTGCTGGCAGCCCTGGACGAAGTCGCTTAGCACCTGGTAATGCAGCCGGATGGCCCGGAGTTGGTCCAGTTCCCGCTTCTCAGCGTCGGTCCTGACGACCTCGTCAATGAACGCGCTCTCCTCCTCGGGCGAAGCGCGACCGCTTCCTTCCTGACTAAGTCGCTCATCAAGCCGCTGCAATTGCTGATCCATGCGCTCCAACCGGTCACCGACTTCGGCCTCCGGGCCCCTGGTGATCTCGCTGTAGATATCAACGGCCCGTCGCCACAGCCACTTCCGCCAGCTCTGGTCCTGGTCGTGCAGCGGAATTATGCGCTGCGCCAGTTCCTCTGCGACCGCATCATGCAGTGTCACGTACCGCTTGTTCGTTCGGGCGCGGATCCACGGCTCTGCGAGCAACTGCTCCCAGGCATCGGCGGAGCTGCTAACGTCGTCCGGCAACTGATAATCTGACATCAGCTTCTCAAAGACAGGCTGGCTGACGTTCTGCCGGACCACGGCAAGCCGCTTAATTGCCTCATGCCAGAAGTCGGCCTCGCGGTACGGGGTAACAAGACGGCGCTTGAATGCTTCGTGGATCCGCTGGCCTTCGGGAGACATCGGGCCGCTGAAGGGTACCTCCGCCATGATCTGATCCAGCTTGGCGCGGTCTTGCCCGATGTTCGCCTCCTCAGGGATGCCGACATTCGCCAGGTAGGAGACCGTGAACGCCAGCCACAGAGGATGTCCGCGGGTCAGTCGGACCAGTACCGCCTTCTCGTCGTCGCTGAGGGCCACCGCGATGCTGCTGTTCTGCAGATAGCGGGTGGCGGCATCTTGTGTAAACTCCCCCAGCGTGATCGTCTGCACTGGCAACCGCTGGTGAGGGTCCTCAAGCTCGTCCTTGATCGGATCATGGTGGTCGCTGCTATCCTCGGGCAGCGGTCGGCCGGACAGGATGAACAGCGTGCTGGGCAGTGCTTTCATCCACTGGGTCAGCGTGAGCAGCAGGTACATGCCGCGAATAGCCTCGACCGTGTCAAAGGAGATGACGATCGTCCGGCCCGTAGCTTTCACATACTGCGAATAGCAATCGATGAAGACCCGCTTAATGCGAGCAAGATGGCTGACGACGGCCTCGTGGGTCATGCGGGGCACACTGTAATCGGGCAGCCTGGAAAGATATTCCGTATATGGACCGAAGAAGAGGTCATCAGGGTCCAACTCGCGGGCTACCTTCACCTCAAGGTTCGAAAGAAGCCAGTATTCCGGGTCGTCTACGTCGATTGGCTCAATCCATAGCGTACGTTCGTCATTATTACGACCATCCGAAAGCGCCCGGACAAGCTGAGTCTTGCCACTCCCACCCGGCCCGTACAGCAGGACCGCCCGGCTGCTCTTCTCAGCGCGGACCTTTCTGACCTGAGCGAGGATGCTCTGCTCTTCAGGCTCGCGCCGAACGTAGTCCGGGAACGACACGCCATCGGCCATGTCACAACTCCTGCCGTGGTTCTGCGATGTCGGCCAGCTTATCGAGCAGCCCATCGGCAATGCTCAGGGTCCCAGCCAACTCGTCGTCTTCTCGTATCCGCCGGGCTCCGAAGCTCCGAAGCTCCGTCTCCGAATACGCGGACGACGGCTGAAGTGAGCCGAACATGCGCTGGGCCGACAGACACAGAGCAGATTCGATTTGCTCAGGCGAGGTAAGGCCAAGCGTAGTCGCCTCATGCCAGAGGCACTCGACCAGGCCGACGACCTGTTCTGTGCCGGTCTGGCCTTTTACCCATTCCTCCACATAGTTCCGGGCGCGCTGATGGGCGCCAATCTTGTCGGCATCCGATCTGTAGTAGTATCGGAACAATAGCCGACGTACCGTGCCGTCGAGCGCCTGCCACGGCTCATTCAGCGGCCGGGACAGAAGCGCGGTTCCGCTGATAGCTCTCCCTAGATCCTCCAGTTCCCACCCCGCTTGCTCTATGGCCGCGCTGAAGACCTGATCTTGAGTCAGGTGATATCTCAGGTGTGATTGCGTGAAAAATCGGTAAGGTGCCAGGACGCGCAGGGTATGCTCAAGCGCAACCATCCGGGGCTCAAGACGATCCGTGATACCCGGCATCAGGCTGTCCTGAGACAGCAGTCCTTTTTCTACATAAGGGTAGGCTAGCTGCGCGAAAACTGCCGTCTCAGCCGGGCGGTTATTCCGGACCCACTGATTGAGTCGCACCCACAGATCTTCCCTGATCCAGTTCAGGCTGGCCACTAGCAAAGCAGGCAAGCCCTCGCTCAAGTCCTGGACCAGAGCCGCCTGATGCATTCGATCGTACGGCGGGTACGACCTGCCCATCTGTTCTTCTAGATCGCGAAGCGAGTCTTCGATGACGATCTGCTTGAATTCGGTGAGCCGGACCGGTTCGAGGCGCGGTATCGGGGTCACCCCCCGCCACTCATCGTCGCGGCGACTGGCCACTATGAGAGCCAGCTTGACATTAACGTCACCACAGTTGCGCACGTCATCGTAAATCTGGCTGATACATGAGCGCAGCTTGGCCGCCGTTTTCCGGTCGAGCAGTTCCGCGCTGTCCAGCACGCAGAGGTGCTGGCGCCGGTTGCCGATTATCTCGTGAGCAATGCGAGCGAGACTGTTGGCCCCTGTCGCTACGGGCAGGTTCTTACCAAAAAGGTGCCCCAAGATCATGCGGACGTCGTTGCGCCATTCCGGCATCCACTCCCGCAGGTTCACCAGCCTGGTGGTCCAGGGTCGCTGCGGATGATTTGCGGCCTGCGTGGCAACCTCGCTAATGAAGTATGACTTGCCCAATTGCGGCGGCGCAATAACTAGCCAGAAATGCGAGCCGCCGAGGCTCTGCAATCCTTGGCTCACACGTTCTAGCTCGTCCTGTCTATTGCGGAACGCATACGTACTAAAAGCTGGTCGTGATTCGCGATCACCGGCCTCATCCCTCTCAACGGATGGAGGGAAGCGATGGGACAGTTCGGCCAGCTTATTCACCAGGCTATCCAGCTCGTCGAGCTGGAGCCAGTCATACGCGCTCATGAACCCCGCATCGCGATAAGAAACATCGCCGACAGCGAGGACGTAAACAAAGGGCCAGTCTGGCCCGCGATCCATCTCGTTGTCGCGGACTAAGGCGAAGTGGAGTTCCCGGCGGCACCACGGCGCCGCCTGAAAATTAGGCGACATGAGGGCCAGATAAGCCGTAGCATGATTCAGCATGGATTGCATCTGGTCGATAATGCGCGTCCCGCGGTGCTCTCGCCAGTTATAGACCGATATGTTACGGCTTTCAAGGGCGGCCACGACGGCGGCCGCTACCCCCCTGTCTTCATCGGCGTAGCTCAAGAAGATCAACCTCGCCTGCCCCCCTGGTGAAACGCCTAGCCTAACTGACCCATCATTACCACTGTCAACTATTATAGGATTTTAGCCCTGGCAACGATCCGGGATGTGTGGTCAAGGCAGCTCATTACCGTTTGTCGCATTATTCGCTTTTGGGTTAAAGGTCCGTTCTTTGACGCCAAGGCTAGCGCTGTAGCGGTGGCTAAATGACCTGGAAAACTAACAAAAGGCGCGCTGGCAAATCAGCATGCCAGTACACGCCATGAATGGAAGGGTACGCCGGTCAGTCGCTCGCTCTCGGCCCACAGACGGGTGTCCTCCTACTCGCCTGGCCGACCGGCAAGGCGAGAACTGCCCCCGCCGGGTCAGGTTTGGCGGACCCTCGCGGGTGCGGTGTCCGGTTCTGAGATCGGGATGGGAGCGGCGAGTGCCTGTCAGAGGCGCTCAGGCGCGGTGTGTGTCGCTGAGCGGAGGTCGCTGACCTGCATAGACGCGTGTCAACGGACCTTGCGTACCTCTGCGTGCCCTGTTCGGGACGAAGTGCTCATCAGACCGATCGCACCCATGCATGCTGACGCGTGCTGCCTGCACGCCTTCTGCGCCGAATACGTGTCGAAATCCTCGACCCGCTGGGATTGCGGTCCAGCTCAGAGCCGTGTTGCCTGCCCGTTTACAAGACGGCTGCCCTGCCTGCCGAACTGCACCGTCGTGAGAATCGTGCGTGACAGCCGGCTCTCGAGGCCGAGGGCCATCAATCTGGCAGCGGGAGAGGTGCCGGGAAGCCACCGGCCGTCTCTTGACTGGATTCTTGAGGGCAGGAACCGGTGCCCGCCGCCTGTCCTCCTGCAGTCGGCCTGCGGGAGCCAAGTTGGGAGCCATCATCCGCCGACGTCAGGCCACACCAAGCCCGCGTAAGCGTTCGATCTATATAGATAACCTGGGGCGAAGCGACTTTGAGCCACATGGAGCCGCAGCCGGATCCTCCTTCGCATCGAGGTGTCAGGATTCAAGAATCGCCTCAGCTGCAGGTAAGGCGCTGTCGAACAGCCTGTCCATCACCTCGGCACCGGATCGGATGACCGGCCGCAGCTCATGCCGGTACACCAGCTCCGTCGTCGCCGTCCGGTTATGCCCCGCCAACCGCGCGATCTCCTCGATCGGCACGCCATCCGCCGACATCAGCGACACGAATGTGTGCCGCAGGTCGCGGGGAGACCAGCCGCGACCCAGCCCGACAGCCTCCGTCACCTTGCGGAACTCGCGCCGCACGTTCGCTGCGTCCATCTGCGTGCCGAGCGACGTGCAGAACACCAGCCCGTGGTCCTGCCACGCGCTGCCCGCCAGGAGGCGATCCGCGGCCTGGTCCGCCCGCAGCTTCGCCAGCGCGTCCACGCCGATCTGCGGCAGCTTCAGCACCCGCCGGGACTTCAGGGTCTTGGTGTCACCGCCGTGACGCACGGCCCTGTACACCGCGACGGTCCCCGCGTCGAGATCCACCTCTGTCCACCGGAGCGCGCGGGCCTCCTCAGTGCGCAGCCCGATCACGACCGACAGCACCACATAGGCGTAAATCCTGGACTGCTCTGCCGCCGTGAGCACGTCGCGGGCCTGATCGAGGGTGAGCGACTTGCTGAGCCGCCCCTCTCGGCCCTTCGGTGTACCGACCAGGGCCGCCACATTCCTGCCGACCAGATCATGCGCCTCGGCGTGCCTGATCGCCCGCACCAGGGAGCCCCGCGCGATCTGCAGGTACCGGGTCGACAACCGGTCTGCCAGGGCCTCCAGCCCATCGCGGACGTCCCCGGCCGTCAGGTCCCGCAGCGACCGGGAGCCGATCTGCTCCAGCAGCGGCGCCGTCGCCTCCCGGTACACCGACCGGGTCCGCTCCGACCTGCCCGGCAGTCCGCCGTCCAGCCAGTCCTTCACCGCCTGCCGGACGGTGTACGTCCGCGAGGTATGCAGGCCCCGGTCCAGCTCCTCGTGCAGAGCCTTGAGCGCATCGCCAACTGCGGTCTTGGTGCTGCCCGAGACCTTGCGGCGGATGCGCTTGCCGTCCGGCCCGAAGCCGAGGCTGATCACGCCGCGCCAGCGTCCCTCGCAGCGCTGGTGATACCGGGCATCCTGACAAGGCGCGCCCTGGTGATCGAAGTACACGGAATCCTCGCCGCGGCCTCTGCGCTTGGCTCCCATGCCCGGGGAGTCTAATACTTAGGCTCCCGGTTTGGCTCCCGATGATCTGGCAACAATTGCTGATCATGGCTCTGATCTGGTGGTCAGGGGCGGGGTCGAACCGCCGACCTTCCGCTTTTCAGGGGTCCTATCACCCCTGAAACCATATTTCGAAGAGCATCCATAAGCCCAGCTCACCCGCATTGCCGCTGGTCAGCCAGTCTTATAGTCATCATAGCGACCGTGCCGCCGAGTACCGCATAGTTCCGTTTCGTCTGTGGGCTTTCTGTGGTGGCCTTCGCTCGGCCGCGGACTTGTGGGGAAATTGTGGGCCTCGCGGTAGCACGACGCATGCACGTTCATGAGCGCCACGACGCAGGTCTCCGACGTTCCCCTTGATCTCTTCCGACCTGCGTAGCCTGGGCGACTGCCCCACCTGTTAACTAACTAGGCGAGCCTGTGTCTCGCTAGTTCCGCTCGATCCAAGGTATCCCGTGCACAAATTCGTGCACGCTCACAGCGGCCGTGAGGTCCCACCTTCGCCCAGCGCCAGCACTGGGGAGCGGGCTGACCCATGACCCGTTGCCCGCCCTTGTAGCGGCGAGCCAGTCAATCTAGGGTGAGGAGGGCTAAGTGACTTCAAGTCGAGACAGCTCAGTTCGGGCCAGCGAACGGAATGATGATGACCGAAGTATCCCTGGACGAACTAGGTCCCGTTGACTACCTCGTCGTCGAGTTCCCGGCGGGAGCGAGCAACTTCACCGGCGAGATGGCGGCAGAGCTGCTAGCGCTGGCCGACTCCGGAACCATCCGCGTGATCGATGTACTGATCCTGACCAAGGACGCGGACGGGACCGTCGAGGCGACGGAACTCTCCGATATCGCTGAACTCGGCGAGCTGCAGGCAATCGAGGCCGGGCTCGGGGAACTCCTGGCCGCGGACGACGTCGATCACCTCGCAGCTGCCATGGACCCGGGAAGCACCGCCGGAGTGCTCATCTGGGAGAACCTGTGGGCCGCGCCCTTCGCATCAGCGGTGCGGCGCTCGGGGGGTCAGCTGATTGCCAACGGGCGGATTCCCATTCAGGCGATCATCGCCTCGATTGAGGCCGACGAGGCAACTACCACCGCAGGAGACTGAAAATGCCACTCAGGCCAGCACGTGTCGGAAGAGTCGGTGTCATCGGCGCGCCGGTTGCGAAGACCGCGGTCGTGGCCGCCGCCGTCACACCTGGGCGCGGCGCGCCGGTTGCGAAGACCGCCGTGGTAGCCGCGGCCGTCACACCTCGGGTGGGTCGCCGGCGAATTTAGCCTCGGTCCACCGATCGAGCGGTTGAACCACACGATCGACATCGGGATTTCGGAGCGGGACGAAAGACAGTCGGATTCGTTAGGCTGGGCCGGGCGCGGAGCCGTGTGGATGATGGCTACGGCCGCCCTGTTTCTGAAGGATCACGTCAATGCGCAGCTAGTGAAACGCCTTCGGGCGGAGGAAGCGGTGAAGTGAGCGAGCAGTTCAAGGGCACGGTCAACGTCGATATCCGGGACTCGGTTTCCGATTGGGCGCCGTTCGAGCCGCCGAAGGCCCTGATGGCGCGCCGAACGTGGTGTACATCGTGCTCGACGACGTCGGCTTCTCGGCGATGAGCTGCTATGGCGGCCCGATCGAGACGCCCAATATCGAGCGGATCGCCGCCGACGGGATCCGGTACGCGCAGTGGTCTACGACAACCACCCGGTGGACCAGCCCAAGTCACCGGCCGAGGGGTATCACCTGACCGAGGACCTGACCGGCAAGGCGCTGGAGTTGATCAAGGACGCCAAGACGGTCGCGCCGGACAAAGCCGTTCTTCTTGTACTACGCGCCCGGCGCGGCCCATGCGCCGCACCACGCCCCGAAGCAGCTGGGCGCCGATAGTGACGCCGGAACCTGAAGACTGTCCCCTGGCGAACCGGCTGGCCGGCGGTTCCGCTTGCCACCTACGGCGCCGGCCCGCTGAGAACGCCAGCGGCGACATTACCGCCGCCGATCACATCGAGGCCGCAGCCTAGCGCAGCGAATGCATGACCGAAACCACGTACGGTCGGTCAGCTGGCAGGGCTGGGGACACGAAGAACTGGTGAATCTGGCCGCCCGCGCCCCAGCATTCCAGCCAGCGGCCCACTAGCTCCGAATAGGCAGGTGCTAGCGCTGACTCCACATGAAACGCTGGTTCGTCACGATACGTCAGCGCACTCACGGCCGTCGGTCGTCCGGCAGGTGGGTGCGAAAGGTGCATGCGCCCTGCTACCGCGAGGCCCACAGTTTCCCCACAAGTCCGCGGCTGGGGGAGGGCCCCCACAGGAAGCCCACAGACGAAACGGAACTATGCGGTACTTGGCGGCACGGTCGCTATGATGGCTATAAGACTGGCTGGCCAGCGGTAATGCGGGTGAGCTGGGCTTTTGAATGTTCTTCGAACTATGGTCTCGGGGGTGATAGGACCCCTGAAAAGCGGAAGGTCGGCGGTTCGACCCCGCCCCTGACCACTCGGACCC
>OBLT010001518.1_pt1 | contig 14768 bp, 11 predicted proteins | sample 1518721 | NCBI WGS metagenome assembly OBLT01 (sample SAMEA3539307, study PRJEB22396) | soil metagenome | biome: tundra; feature: field; material: soil | place: USA | collected 2010-05 | depth 0.15 m | reverse complement strand
CCGGCCCCAGGCACCTACGTCGTCTGGCGATACGAGCAGAAACCGTGAGCAGCACCCGGTGCATCCGGACTGTAGCCAACGGCCGTCGCGGCAGCCCCGCGTCGATACTGTGACCTACGTCACGCTTCCCGTTTGTGCTGCGTTCGGAGACTCTGTCGCCGCGCCAACCGTGCTGGCGCGGATTAGTCACTCTCCGCAGCCGGTACGCTATCTCAGCGGGGACGAGCCGGATGTATCCCGATGGTACCTAATATCACATAGCCCAGGTGGTCCTCCACAGTCAGGTTCAACGCGGCCGGACCTCATGCGGGCTCGTGATCTGGCAATGGGAGCGGCACATATGGTCAGTCAGGCGGGCGGCCGCGATCACTGCTGCAGAAACACGGCAGTGGCGGAGATATAGGCTGACCGTGAACCACTACCCCGCCGACGGGCAAGGTAATAGGAGCTTGGCGTGACGCAGTCGTACCCTGAGCCTGCGTCCCGGCGGAGCAGCCACTGGATGACGAATCTGGTCAGAAAATACATCGTTTTCATAATCTGTAGTGCGCTCGTCATCGGCACCGCAATCGGGTTCACTGTTTACCTGCAATTCGCGCATGCACAGTCGTTTCACCCTACGCCGGTAGTACGGTATCTCGGCGTGCACGAACAGGACGCGCCACACTCCTACTTTGACGTGGACCAGTTCGCGCAGGCCATCGGCAGGCAACCGAACCTCGTGTCCTATTATAGCCCCTGGCTTGCGCCCTTCCAGGTTGGCTTCGCCACTTTGGCCACGGAGCACGGTGCGCTGACTCTCATACAGATGGACCCGAAGGGCGTCTCCTTGGCGAGCATCGCCGCTGGGCGGTACGACGATTTCTTGCAGTCCTATGCCGCCGCCGTCAAAGCATTCCGGACTCGGGTAATCTTGTCTTTTGGCCACGAGATGAACGGCAACTGGTATTCCTGGGGCTACCAGCACACTCCGGCGGCGGTCTTCGTGGCTGCGTGGCGCCACATCGTGACCGTCTTTCGCGAGTCGGGTGCCAGGAACGTGATCTGGCTATGGACAGTTAACATCATCGATAATGACAATCCGATCCACATTCCCAACCCGGCTCCCTGGTGGCCCGGTAAGTCCTATGTGACCTGGGTAGGAATTGATGGCTACTATTACCTTTCGTCCTCGAGCTTCGCTCAGGTGTTCGGGCCGACTATCGTTGCTGTACGTGCGCTGACCGGTGATCCGATTCTCATCGCCGAGACCGGCGCGGATGTCGCCGCAGGCCAGCCTGCGAAGATCAACGACCTGTTCGCTGGTATTCGCGCCTATGGGCTGTATGGCTTCGTGTGGTTCGACGAGAACGTTGAAGGCAGGGCCTGGCGCCTCAGCAGCCCAGGGGCTTTCGCAGCGTTCCGGCGGGACGCCCAGGAGTTCCTGAGGCCTCCGGCAATCCCGCCGCAGGCGCAGCCGCATTCATCGTCTGACAGCTCCTAGGCGGCGCGCATGTCGAAGCCATGGCCATCCTAGGCGCCCATGACGGGGCCGGATCTCCTACGGCCTCGCGTGCCACGTTCCCATTCGGGAAACCAGCCGCCCATTCCCGGTCTCGCTGCTCCCGGACGTGCCTTGGCGATCCGGGATCGTTCCTGGCGCGGAGGTGCCCATGCACATCCTTCAGCTGAGTGACTTCTACCGGCCCGTCATCGGCGGTCTTGAACGGCACGTAGAGACCCTTTCACGGGAGCTTATCCGCCTCGGTCACACGGTCACGGTCGCGACGCTGCAGACCGGTGAGGATCCGGACCAGGAGACGCTCGACGGGGTACGTGTTATCCGTATCCGCGGATGGACCAGCGGCCTGACGGCGTTGCACTCGGATGCGGCACGGCCATTCCACCCGACTGTTCCTGATCCGGGTGCCATGGCCGCACTGCGCCGGGTTATTCAGCGGGAGCGTCCGGCGGTCGTGCACAGCCACAGTTGGCTCCAGTACTCGTACTTTCCCCTACACCATCGGCAGCATGGGCCTGCTCATGTTGTGACGCTGCACGACTACGGGCTGGCGTGCGCCAAGAAGACCCTCCAGCAGGTCACTCCTCGGCCCGCGAGTGCCGGGAGCCGGTCGGCACTGGCCCCCTCAGCGGTCCACCCGGGCCGGCCGTGCTCGGGCCCTCGGCTGGCGAAGTGCCTCAGCTGCGCACCAGAGCAGTACGGCTTGGTCAAGGGCGCGGCGATCAGCACGGGACTGCGAGCCAGCCGCGTCCTACACGGGCGCGCCGACCGCTACATCGCCATCAGCACGGCCGTCGCCGACGGATCACGCCAGGCCCTGCCCCGCGGCCCCGAGATCGTCGTCGTCCCGACCATGGTGCCGAACTATCTGCCGACGCTGGCGCAGTCGACGCCCCGGCCGACCCTCCTGCCGTCCGAGGACGGCTACCTCATGTTCGTCGGGGCGCTAGGGCCGCACAAGGGCGTGGATGTGTTGCTGGACGCCCGGCGCAGGATGCGCAACCGGCCGCCGCTAGTCCTGATCGGCACCCCGCGCGCCGACACCCCGCGCATTGACGAGCCCGGGGTCATTGTCGCCCGCGACGTGCCTTCAGCGCAGGTGATGGCGTCATGGATGCGGGCGTCGATCGCCGTCGTCCCGTCTGTCTGGGCCGAGCCCATGGGGCAGGTGGCCATCGAAGCCATGCTGGTCGGGCGAGCCGTCGTTGCCTCAGACGTTGGCGGGTTGCGGGACGTCGTCGAGCACGGCGCCACGGGCCTGCTGGTCGCGCCCGGCGATCCGGGAGCACTGGCGGCTGCCCTCGACGGTCTTCTGGACGATCCGGAGGCACGGCATCGCATGGGCGAGGCAGGGCGCGTGCGCGCGCGCCAGTTCGAAGTTTCGGCAGTGGCGCCGCGCGTCATCGAGGTCTACGAGGACGTGCTGCTACGGCGTGGCCGCGACGCCAGATGACTCCGAGGCCGCTGGTCATGCGCGCCGGGACCGGCCCGTCAGAAGGCTGACGAAGCGGGCCACCGATCCGAGTGCCGGCCGGTAGCGCGCGCAAGCGGAACAGAGCGAGCATTCTGATCCACGCCGGTAGTGCAGGTGCGCGTTATGAGGATGCCCGCATCTGCAGCGGCGGTAGTTTCCAGGATCTCGGCGCACCGAAAGTAGACTTTACTGAATGACCGGCGCAACTGTTAACTAGTAACGCGAGCCGAGCACCGTGGTTTGCGGATGCTTCCGGGTCTGCCGGATCAGCAAGCCGGCGTTTCCTAGGGGAGCTGGCCGCTGAACCGGTCCATGGACTGCCGCCTGGCTAGGTCGATTAGCTGCGCGACGCCGGGGTCGGGATAAGTCTCGGCCACCGCTTGGCCGCCGTCGCTCGGCATCAAGGTACGCATAGTCGCTGGCTTGCGAATCTGGGCATAGGCGGGCAGGCTCGCGATTGCCCCCACGGTCTGTGCTCCTAGCCAGGCCACGCCCACGCCCGCGATTCCGAGCTCTGGCATGAGAACCCATGCTGCTACCAGCGTCATGACCAAGATGCCGAGATTGAGCGCAGCCGAGTACCCCAGCCGCTGAGTGACCCTGAGGACGACCACCGCAACGTTGGATACCGCGTCGGGTACAGCAGAGATCGCCAGCAAGACCAGCAGTCCATAGCCGGCAGCCGCGTAAGAGGTCCCGAACAGGCCGAGGATGAGCCTTCCGGCGACGATCATGACCGCCATGGCCGGAGCCAGCAGGACCGCGATCACTCTCAGGGCCTTGATCACCACACTGCGCAGGTCGGAGTGCGCCCGTACGCCCTCGGCGAAAATAGCGGACGCGACTGACGGGCTGACCATGAAGAAGGCCGAACCCATCATCCAGGTGATGTAGAAGTACGCGTTCGGCGTGACTCCCAGCCGAAGAACCACCAAGACGGGCAGGACCAGAGGTGTCACGGCGCTTCCGACGCTGGTCAGATGCTGACCCAGCAGGTGGCGTACAGAATCAGCGCTGGGCGGGACAGGATTGCGTCGATGCCGGGGACGCTGGCTCGGGCGTAGACGGAGGTCAGGTGCGGCAGCCGCCTGTCGGCGTGACCGCGAGCCAGGTCGGCGGCCGAGCCCCATCCGCGGTATGAGCCAGGCGGCACCGACACAGACCCCGAGGGCGGCGCTCGCCACCCAGGCTTCCACTAGGCCTATCGCGCCCGCCCCAGCAGCCGCGAGCGGGATTATGAAGAGAATCTTGGCCGCGCTGATTATGGTCTGGATCGACAGGAGCCGACCAGCGCGGCGCGCTGAGATGAACGTCGCCCCGAGTAGGTTGACCAAGGTCCATGCCGCGGCGCCGACCACCGCGACGACGATCGGCGGGGTAGTGCTGAAGAACAGGCGATAGTTCTGGGAGTTCCGCAGCAGCGGCACGACGGCGGCGGTCGCTATCGCGGTTACCGCAGCCGTGCTCAGGCAGACGCGGAGGAGGATGGCGGTCCACTCTGACGAGCGTTCGCTCGCCGGCAGCCGCTCGATCAGCATTGCCGACGATCCGAGATACGTGAGCAGCGCTGCCGTCGAGCACAGCGAGATTACCGCGCTTCCAATACCCACTTCCTGGCTCGTAAATGCATGAGCCGCCAGTGCCCAGAATATGTAGCCCAGCCCGGCCGTCACGACCGTGGAAGCCATGAGGTAGAGGCTGTTGCGGACCAGGCTGTCCGACCTGGCCCGGTGCAGGATGCCGGGAACCCGCCGGCTGGGCGCGGTGAGCTCGGCCGTCCTCACGAGCAGCCCTTCGTGGACTTGCCTGGATCATGGACATCGGCATTGAGCGACCAGCTTTGCGGTTTGTGCGTCAGCGGATCGATCTGCCGGGCGGCGGTGAGGGTCACCACAATGCGGTACGTACACCCATCAGGGAGCGGGGGAACGAACAGAGCGCCGCTGAAGGTCCGGTCCGGACCGATGCTTACCGTGACAGGTGTGGCGAGCGGCCGCGACTGGGTGCCGAGCCAAGCCGCGCTCAGCCGGAAGGTAGCCGTATCTGGTTCGCGATGGATGATCTGGAAGTCCAGTTTGGCGCCGGCGGAGTGCACGGCAACATCGCCCTTGACTGGGAAAGCAGCCGTCCAGTCGATCCAGGTGTAGCCGACCGGAGCCGGATGAGAATGGTGGTCGTATGCGTACAATCCGCCGGCCAGCAGGCTCACCCCTGCCACCGCGGCGACCATGGCGTAAAAGCCCGCGCCGCTGGCCGCTGGCCTTTCGGCGTCATTGGCCTCGGCGTCAAACGGATCCACCACGCCCGGCTGGGGAGCGCCTCGGCGGCCCCGTCCCGGCGACGCGAGCACGTGCCGTGCCTGGGCCGCGATGGCTAGCACGGCGCAGACGATGAGCAGGCACACGTACGTGCTACCTGCCGTGATGGACACGTGGCCTACGTAGAGAATCAGCGAGGCGAAAGCTGACCAGACCGCGCTCAGCAGCACCGCGAAGCAGGTGAAGGTTACTCCCCGGGGCCTGCGCTGCGGGCGGAAGACGGCGCCGACCGTGAGCGATCCGGGGACGATGAGCAGGATCGGCGCGGCGACCACGGCGCGAGCGTATCCGCCGGGCAGCCAGCGCGCGATCGCGAGGCCGGCAAAAACGGCGAGCGCCCACAACGGCCAGGCCGACCGCCACGACGGCTGCAGTCGGCGGAGGGAGGTCTGCCAGCCGGTCACGGGGTCACCAGGAACTTCCCCTGCGCCAGCTTTCCTCGCGATATGGGCGGACGCTGCTGATAGACGGTCGGCGCCACCGGCGAGTCAAACCGGTAGATCGAATAGTTATCGGACTCGTAGACCTTGATCATCCATTGAATCGTGTTGAATTTGTCCAGCCTTCCGTAAAACGGGGATCTGCCATCCTGTGACCGGAACTCCGCGGCAGGCTCATCTGGCGTGAAGTACACACCGAGTTCTGGCACGTCATACGCCATGCGCCTGTCGACGATCATGTAGGTGTAATTTGACAGGCTCAGATCAAAGAGCAGGAATTCCGGCGTGATTTTAGCGCCTGGCTTGGCCAGGTACAGGTTGTAGACCGGGAAGCCGGCCGACGGTGAAGCAGTGTTCTGCAAGCCGATTGACCCGAAGATGAGCCCGGTGTAGCGATCGGTGACGACGTTGTTACCGGTGCCGAACCGGGTAGCGAACCACTTGCTCGCCTGGAGGAGCTCCGAGGTGACGGAGCGCGCGTCAGAACCGTAGAGAAACGGGCCGGGGAGGCGGTAGGAAGCGTCCAGGCCCGCCGCTGTCCCCCCGACCAGGGCGAGGGCCAGCGCGGCGATCAGCCCTGAATAGAGGCTGACGCGCGCCCACTTACGCCTGCGGCGCCAGGCCCAGTCGAGCAGCCACACCACCGCAGGGCCGACCAGCATGCACAGTCCGAGCCAGGTGAAAGCCCATGATCGGCGAGCACCCTCAGCTCCGGCCGGGGAGAGAATGAAGACAGTCGACGGGAAGTACACCAGGCCGAGCGCGGCAAATGCGCACATGAGCGCGCGGCGGCGGCCGCGCGCCAGGCCCCCGTGCCTGATCTGGGCCCGGATGAGGAGCAATCCGCCCACGGCGAGACTGAGAGCGAATACCGGCACGAGGTAGGCGGACTTCTGCTCCCACCAGGGAGATAGCGATGCTCCGAAGAGCTGGCGAGCAGAGCCGGTGCCGGTGGCGACCTGCATCAGCTCAGAGAGGCCCTGGCCCAGGAACGGCGACAGGTACGACAAGGTGGTAGGGGCGACGAAACGAAACCAGGCGCCGGCCATCAGCGCCGTGGCCAGGGTCAGGCCCCAGGCCGTTCCGGCCGTCTGAAGCCACCCCTCTCGTCTGGCCAGCCAGGGTACGGTCATGACCAGCGCGATCAGTGCCATGATCAGGACGAGGGTGAACGTGGACAGGTGGTGGGTGATGATGGTACCCGCCGAGAGCACCACGGTGAGCATGCTCCATGCGGCCCGTCCCCGTCCCCCCGATGGGGTGCGGATCGCCCTCACGTAAGCGACGAGAGTCCATACGACGAGCGTGATGGCCATCGATTCGTAAGCGTATTGGGTGTCGAAGTACAGGAACGATGAGTTCAGGGCATAGAGAATGGCTATAACCGAGGCGGCCCGGTCGTTCAGGCCCAGGCTCCGGGCCAGCGCGGCGACCCCGAGTACCAGCCCAACATGGAAGAGTATGAGCAGCACTGTTGCCGCTGGCCAGATCCCCAGCCCGGTGGCGTTTACGAGCGCGGCGGTGGCGGCGTGCAGGCCCGGGTACCGGGCAATGATCGAGATGATGGGGTTCGGCTGAAACAGCTTGCCCGTGCGGAGGATGTCGTAGGTTTGGCGCCAGTGCGCGTACTCGTCGTGGTACAGCGGTCCAACGGGGTTACGCAGAAGCTTGGGCGCGTAACTGACCAGCCCGTAGAGGATGAGCAGTGCGGTCCGGACCGGCGGCGGCGTAGCCCAGCGTGCGATCAGCCCGGCGAGCGGGAGCAGGAGCAGGAACATGCCCGCCCAGAACCACTCGAATTCGGAGGCGCTGCTGAGAGTGTTCTCGGCGACGTGGTAGCCACGGACCACCGCGTACATGCCGGCCACTTCGCAGCCAGCCAAGGCCATTGCGGCGAGCAGGTAGCCTCGCCGGACCCGGTGGCGATCCACGGGTGGCTGGCGGCGCGGCGTTGAATTCAAAGGGCGTTGGTAGGTAGCTGTCAAGCTGACTCCGTGGGTGCTGATTCCGCAGCACGCGGGAGGGAGCGCAGGGGCATGTCGGACGGCGGGCCCCTCCGGTAGGCCAGCTGATTGGGCAAGAGTACCTGCGAATATAGCTCGCGGGTGGTTCCGGCCACTTCCGCCCAGGACGGCAGACTGAGGCCAGCGGGCGGGATCCGGCCTGCATCCAGGGATGCGGCCAGAACGTCGGTGAATCGCTTCGTATCCCGCGGGTCGACGAGAGCGACCGGAGCGTCCGTGCCGACCAGGCGGGCGACGGCGGCATGGGCCGGGATGGTCGAGGCCACCACCCGGGCGCCTGAGGCCAGGCCTTCGGCGAGGGTCAGGCCGAATGCTTCGTGGTCGCTTGCCGAGCTAACCACAATGGCCTGAGCGAAGAGACGGTCGAGCCTCGCATCCGGGATCGTCCCGGTGAAGACCACCGGCCAGCCCGGTCCGCCCGCCCCGGCACGCTGCTCCAGTCGGCGACGGTCAGGGCCGTCCCCGACCACGACGAGGGTTGCCGGAGTCGGTAGCGCCCGGAAGGCGTCAATGATCAGGTCTACGTTCTTGTACCGCTCCAGCCGCCCCACAGTCAGCACCACCGGCGTGTCCGGGATGATCTCGTCGTGCCCTGATGCGGGCCGCCTTGGATCGGTTCCGTTCGGGATCACGACGATCTTGGCGGTTGGGCCGGGAAAATCCTGAGTAACCAGCTCGCATTCGGGCTGCGAGACGCAGATGACCGCGTTCGCCGCTGTGAACAACCTGGCCCCGGCACCTCGGTACAACCGGTGGAGGAACGTCGCGAGCGGTGTGTGGCCGGTGCCGTGGTAGTGCGGCGTGAAGACGAAGGGCAGGCCGCTGCGGACCGCCGCATGTCCCACGAGGGTGTGGTAGTTGTGCGCATGAACGAGATCGAAGTCGGCTGCGTGCCGCTTGAGATAGCGGAAAAGGCACAGCGAAAGCGGGTAGGTGCGAGAACTCACCGTCAGCGGGAAGCGAAGCACCCGGACCGCGCCCACCCATTCATCGTCAGGGGCGTCGCCGACCTGGTGGGTAAGAAGCGTTACGCTGTCCCCGGCTTCGGCGCAGCCCTGGGCCAAGCGTCGAACGTGCGTCTCCACCCCACCAATCTGCGGATGGTAAGAAGAGACGACCTGTGCGATCCTCACGGACCATCCGCTCCGCTCGACGCCAGGGGCGCGTCTGCCTGCTGATGCCCGCCGTAACCAACCGCTAGCTCCTCGTTGGTGACGGTGATCCGGGTCGGACGCGCGCGCCGGACGCCTGTCGTCCGGATCAGCAGGGTCAGGTGACCGACAAGAAAGCCGATCATCACTGCAGTGAAGCCCGCCGCGATGGCCAGGCTCCGCAGGCCGCCGGATACGTCTCCCCGGAGTGCTTCCCGCAGGCCACGGGTCAGTGCCGTCGGTAGCACGCGCCTGGTATATTCCCGCTCGCTTGAAATACTCTCGCCCATGCCGTTCAGGGAAGCCAGCGCTGCCTTTCCCCAGCCCTCGTTAAAGCACCGGTAGGCAAAATAGCGAAGAGTGGCACGCTGGGCCGGCACCCGATGGCCCGCAGTCCCGGCCGGCTCGTAGATCCAGGTTCCGCCGCCGTGCCTCCCGGCCGCGCGCAGGCACAAGTCCGTGTCTTCCGGGCGTGACCGGGCGCCAACCTTTCCGAAGTCATCGCGGAATCCGCCCACCAGGTCGAAAGCCTGTCGCCGGATAGCCATGTTGTTGCTCCAGACGTTGCGCACAGGCTCAGCGCTGGTCGGCATTCCGAGGTACGACGCGCCCACTGTCCAGTCGAACTCAGGGGGGAACCATCGTGGCCGGGAGGTGGCCCACAGCGGGTCTAGCCGACCGCCCACGCCCACCACGCCGGCATCGCTGAAGTGGCATAGCAAAGCCTCCAGACAGCGGGGCGCGGCGACGGCGTCGTCGTCAAGAAAGGCAACCAGCTCGCCGTGCGACGCCGCCACCCCCGTATTGCGGGCGACCGACGCACCCCGGCCGCCACGAGCTGGGAGAACGGTGACGTCAGGCAGCTCATTTCGGGCCTTCGTCAGCAACTCCGGATGGTGATCGATGACCACGATCGTTTCCAGTACCGGTACGGTCTGCGCCTGGACTGATGCCACCGCGGCGCGCAGGTCATCCCAGCGTTTCATCGAGAACGTCGCGATAACGACCGAGACCGTTGGCAACCGGGCGCCCTCCTCGGGCCCGCTCAATCGACTCCCCCCAGCTCACTGGCCAGCGCCGATGGGGGGACCGGCCGCTCGGCTGTCTCCGCAGGCAACTCGGGCATCACGAACTGAGGTACTGGCCTGGTGTCGGGGGTCGCTGGCTGCCCTGGGACTGGGCGACGCTCGCCCAGGATGGTCCTCAATACCCGGAGGCCATCACGGAAGGCGTTCAGGTTGCTGACCCCGTGAATTCGCGAGTGCTCGAAGCTCGGGACCTCGGCGACGACCAGCCCTGCCTTGGCGGCGCGCACGTGGATGAGGGTCTCAATCTCAAAGCCATCGCCTCGAAGCCGTGCCTCGCCGCCAGTCCGAGGGGGAGATGTGGCGTCCAGGCCCAGAACTGGCACATGCCGCCGCCAGAAGACGTTGAACCCGTAGCAGAGATCCGAGTAGTTCCTGTCGTAGCACGCATTGAAAAAGCCGGTAAGAAGGTAGTTGCCGCAACTGCGCAGTCGCGTGATATCACTGCTGCCGCCGCCGGCGGCGAATCGCGTTCCCTTGGCGAAGTCAGCGCCGTCCAGAAGCGCGGCCACGAAGCGGGGGATCTCGCCTGGGTCGGCCGAGCCATCGCCGTCGACCATGGCGATGATGTCACCGGTAGCCGCTGCAAATCCGCAGGCCAGCGCGTTTCCCTTACCTTGGCGCGTCTGCGCAACGATGTGCACATCTGGCTTGAGCTGGCGGGCGACAGCCACGGTGTCATCCACGGAAAATCCATCGACGAGCACAACTTCGTAAATATCAGGAGGCAGTCGGGCAAAAACGTACGGCAGGTTGCGAGCCTCGTTGAGCGCGGGAATAACCACCGAGACGGTATGCAACCGCATAATGACATCACCCCCTACAAATTAGCAATGTATGGTTAAATACGGTCTAAACAATCCATTTCGCCCAAACCGCACCTTGGTCATCAGCGCCGAGAAGAGGCCCTGCGGGCCGGGAACATGGGGTACCGACGAGCGCTTCTCCGGCCCGGTGGCCGTGCCGTGATCCATAGGCCGCGCCTATCTGCGATAAAGAGGCCCTGGCCAGGCCTCGCTCCCATCCCGGTCACGTAAAGTGCTGGCCGCGTCGCATGTCGTGACGATTCGCCACAACAGGAACACGGCAAACGAAAAGGTACTGTCCCGTCAGGCCAGAGGGAGGGCGTTTGCCTATTTAGGTGGGAGCACCGAACTGCGGAACGTCCGTCGGCTGCGCTTCGCGGCCCGGGGCGGCGCCGAGCAGCGGGCGCCGCTAGCTCGCAAAACTGCTAAACCGCTCCCGGTCAGGGGATCCGAACTGTACGTTTTCATTGCGGTATTCCTATCCGGGGGGGTATCGCCACCGTGTGTTACGCCGCCAGTACGTTACGTGGGCTTGAGGGGGGTGGCCAAGATACCCCTGCGCTCAGATCGCAGGCAGGTTTTACCTATGGACCATGGCACGGCGACAGGCGGTCGGTCTCGCTGTTCTGGATCGGGTGGCAGACATGGCCGCGCGTTGGGCTGGCGACCCTCGGCGGGGCAGTCGCCGTAATGCTGGCTGGAGTGCTTGAGCGGCTTACCCAGGCGCGGCCGGACTCCGCGCAGGTGACCGCGGAAGGACCCTCACGTTGACTGCCTGGCAGGAGCACGCGGGTGGCGGAGACCGCGTTGAGCTGACACCCGGCGAGCGCCCGGTCTCGCACATCGAGGACAGCGGGTGGTGGCGTTGAATTCGAAGGCAGCACCGTCCGCAGCCGCCGATTCCGGTCGGAGCGGAGCGTGCTCATATTTGCCGCAGCCGCCCACCCGCACCGAGAAATACTGCTACTTCCGTCACCGCAGGCCCTATGTTTTCGCCTGGCTGCTCGTAGCGGCAGCAGGAATTCTTTACGGTTATGTAAGGGTCGCTACGAAGTCGTGGTGGACATCACCGGCACTCATCCTGCTGGCCGTGATGGTGCCACCGGTAGTCGTCAGCTTCTGGCTCCGCATCGGCAAGCCCCGGCTGACGCTGTCGGGGCATCATGCTGTCGCGGCCGCCTACCAGCATGGCAGTCAGACCGTTGACGTGTTCCTGCCGAGCTGCGGCGAGCATCTTGAGCTGCTGGACAACACGTTCCGTTGGGTCAGCGGCATGCGGTGGCATAGCACCAAGACGGTGTACGTGCTCGATGACTCGGCCCGCGAAGAGGTGCGCGCCCTGGCCGCCCGGTATGGCTACCGCTACGTGGTGCGCCCCAACCGGGGGCAGCTGAGAAAGGCCGGTAACCTCATCAACGCGTTCGGACTCAGCGACGGCGAGTTCATCGTCGTCCTGGATGCCGACTTCGCGGTGCGCCCGGATTTCCTGTACGAGACGATGCCTTACACCGCCGACCCGAAGGTCGGCGTCGTCCAGACCGCGCAGTTCTTTGACATTCACAACCGGTCGTTCTCCTACATCCAGCGTTATTCGGGGGCCCTGCAGGAGATCTTCTTCCGGTTCATCCAGCCGGCACGGGACCGCTACAAGGCGGCGATCTGCGCCGGCACGAACCTCATCTACCGGCGCAGCGCAGTCGAGCAGGCCGGTGGTTTCGCGAGAGTGCCGATCGGCGAGGATGTCCACTCTGGCGTGAAGCTCTGGTGGGCTGGCTACGAGACTCGCTACGTGCCGCTGTGCCTCGCCAAGGGTGTCGCACCGACCGACTTCGCGTCGCTGGCCAACCAGCAAACCCGGTGGTGCCGGTCGTCCATGCTCCTGATGATCGATAGGCATTTCCGGGAGGCGCCGTTCACCTGGAAGCAGCGGGTCGCGTTCTGGGCTGCATTCCTCTACTACATGTCGTCGGCTGCCCTGCTGCTCACCGGACCGTTCCCGACGCTGGCCATGATGTGGTTCTTCCCGCGTCAGGTCTATCCGCACAACTATCTGGTGATCCTGCCGTCCCTGGCGGCCACCTTGTTCGCGTTCCCGATGCTGACCAGCGGCTGGCGGCCGACCATCTACCGGGTCTGCGTGATAAATTCCTGCTGCCACGTCTATGCGATCTGGTACGCGATCCGCGGACGCGTTGCCGACTGGGTGCCCACCGGCGCATCCCGCGGCAAGGACCTGGTTCCCACGGTGGTGGGCCGCATCCTGCTCACCTGGATCGTGACAGATCAGTTCTTGCTCTGGTCGTCACTGGCCCTGCGAGTGAACGAGTTCGGCTGGCGCCCGTACTGGGCGACGCTCATGCTCAGCGTGTACCAGGTGTATCTGCTCGCGCCGCTGCTCACGTGCATGCGGGAGCGCAAGTCGGCCGTTCCTGCGGCCGCCACCACCCTCGCCGTAGAACGGGACCTCGCTGCCGCCGGAGCGGTCGCCCGGCCGGCCCTGCAGGGCGAAATCCGATGAGGGTCCGCCGGCCCACTGCATCTTTCGGTTTCGTGTCCGGGCCGCGCCGAATCAACGCCCGCGTCACGCTAGGCGCAGTCCGATGAAGCACCGCAGAAGGAGCGACGAAATGAAGCACGACAGGAAGCGAGGCCAGATGAAGCCCCTACGGATCGTGATAGCCGGGGCAGCGCTCATCCTCGTGGCCGCGATCATTGTGGCAGTCGGGCGCCACAACGCGGGAGCGCCCGACCCGTCGCCGCCGGGAACTCTTCCGCACACGCCAGGGACCTACCTCGGGGTGTACGCGGACCAGGTACCTGTCTCCTATGCGGGAGTGACAGCGTTCGCTAATGCGACTGAGGTCACGCCGGATGTGGTCACGTACTACAGCAGCTGGTTTGAGCCGTTCCGCAGCAGCTTCGCCGGGACGGTGGCGCAGCACGGTGCGATCCCGCTCATCCAGATCGAGCCGTACCACGTCAGCCTGGCGGCGATCGCGGCAGGGAAGTATGACGCCTTCCTGAGCGATTACGCGTCGGCCGTCCGTTCCTTCAAGCACCCGGTTATCCTGAGCTTCGGCCACGAGATGAACGGCAACTGGTATTCCTGGGGCCATCAGCACGCATCACCGGCAGCGTTCGTGGCCGCCTGGCGACACATTGTCACGGTCTTCCGCGAGCTGGGAGCGAAGAACGTGACCTGGCTATGGACGGTCAACATCATCGATCTGCGGCACGATCGGATCCCCTCACCGGCTCCCTGGTGGCCGGGCAACTCCTACGTGGACTGGGTAGGGATCGACGGCTACTACTACAAGTCGTCCTATGCGTTCGCTCCGTTGTTCGGGCCGACCATCGCCAAGGTGCGCGGCTTTACGCACGACCCAATCCTCATTTCCGAGACCGGCGCCGCGCCGACTGCGGGTCAGCCTGGGAAGATCACCAACCTGTTCGCTGGTATCCGAAGTTACGGGCTCTTGGGCTTCGTCTGGTTCGATTCCACCAACATCGCCGACTACCGCATCAACAACAACCCGGCAGCCCTGGCCGCGTTCCGCCAGGGCGCCAAGACGTACAAGTTGCCTGGGTCATGAACGACCGCCTGCAGCTCACCGTGCTGGGCACCGGGTACCTGGGCATCACCCACGCCGCGTGCATGGCCAGTCTGGGGTTCCACGTGCTCGGCGTGGACACCGATGAGGTGAAGGTCACCGAGCTAAGCGCCGGGCGGCTGCCCATCTACGAGCCGGGGCTCGAACAACTACTGCGCGCCGGCCTGAGCAGCGGGCGCCTTACCTTCACCACAGATCGGAAGAGCGTCGTGTAGGGAAAGAGTGTAGATCTCGGTGGTCGCCGTATCATTAAAAAAAATGTATATACTAAAAATGAGAATGCAATAATACTGATTGGTCTGTTTTTTTTCAAGCAGAAGACGGCATACGAGATTACAAGGTGACTGGAGTTCAGACG
>OBLT010001514.1_pt1 | contig 14783 bp, 11 predicted proteins | sample 1518721 | NCBI WGS metagenome assembly OBLT01 (sample SAMEA3539307, study PRJEB22396) | soil metagenome | biome: tundra; feature: field; material: soil | place: USA | collected 2010-05 | depth 0.15 m | reverse complement strand
CGATCTGTGCATCGGCTATGGCCACGATCTTGCCCGCGGCGTCCAGAATCTGCCAACTCACCTTGGCGCTCTCCGCCTGCTTCCCTTCGTTCGCAACCATTGCTCCAATGGTCAAAAGGGCGGAGCCGCCGCTCACCGCCGTACGCACCGTGCTCTCCCACTTGCCCAGGTGCAGCGCATCGGTCTTGGTCAGCCACACGTGCCGGTAGATGCCCGCGCCCTCGTAAAACCATCCGTCGCCGAAGCTCGCGTCCACGCGCGCCACAATGTAGTTCTTCGCGCCGTAGCTCAGAAAGTCCGTCAGATCGAAGCGGAACGGCGCATACCCGTTGTCGTTGCGGCCGATGAAGCAGCCGTTCACAAAGACCAGCACGTCCCGAAAAGCGCCGTCGAACTCGACCGCGATGCGCCGGCCCAGATCGCTGGCCGGAATCTTGAATTCCCGCCGGTACCAGCCCACGCTGGTCTCCGGATAACGCCGGCCGATGGGCTTGTACCCGTGCGACTGCTGCACCTCGTCGCGCACAAACGGCAGTTCCACCGCCCAGTCGTGCGGCAGGTTCAGCGCGCGCCACTTCGAGTCGTCGAACTTGGCTTTAGAGAACTCGAATTCGCCCGTCTTGTCGAAGTCTCCCTGGCCGTTGCCGAACCCCAGGTCGCGAGCCGGGTCGCTGCCGTGGCCAAACTGGAACTTCCAGCCAAAATCGAACAGCAGTTGCTCGCGCGGCACCACGGCTGCCAGCGCCTCGGCCGAAGCCGCCTCCGGATAGCCGGCAAGCAGCGCCGCCGTGCGCCCCCAGGCCGAACGGGCCGCCAAAGAAGATGCGGAAAGTGCTGCTCCGGAATAAAGCAGATCGCGGCGGGAGATGCCAGCCATGGAAGTCCTCTTTCGGATGAATTCTCGCCGCGGAGGTCAACAAACCATGGGCGCGAGCAAGCCAAAACTATAAATCAGCCCGCGATGGGAAGTAAACGATTCCATTCTCCTCGCGGGAGACCCATTGGCCGCGCCAGGTCCGCCCCTGTTCCCCTGGGGTTCAGCATGCCACTATGTTAGATTCAAGAAGACAGACCACCCTGCGGAGAGATGGCCGAGTGGTTTAAGGCGCACGCTTGGAAAGCGTGTGTACTTTAACGAGTACCGTGGGTTCGAATCCCACTCTCTCCGCCACGACCTCTTCCAAATGGTGCAACGGAAGACCGGGAACAAAGCGCAATCGGCTCGACGCTCAACGCAGAGGTTATCTTCCATAAGAAGGTTCGCTTTTGCGGAAAATGCGGATTTGTCCGATACTGTCTACAGATCGGGTTGCGTCTATCCGACTCGACTGATCCGGTTTTGGCCCATCGCTCCTCATGCGCATAAGCAGCACAAGTCGCCGCAGCCCCACTCTCACAGCGATGGGAATACTCGTTTTGGCCTGCGCTGTGTTTGCATGGGGCCTGCAGTACAAGATGTCCCTCTACGGCCCAACGGGCGCCCCTTCCACTTCTACTCTCCACGCAAAACTACTCTCCCAAAAGGAGAGGCCTGCTTCTTATCGAGATGATGCCCCGATCCGTCCCGCGTCTCCGCGGCCGCAATCGGCGATCTTCTACCCGGCACTTTTGATCGCCACTATGGTGATGGGTTTGCATCTCCCGGCAGCGATTTGGATGCGAACCGCGAGTACCCATGGCGATTCGCGCCAGCAGCGGTGTGCCCGCTTAAACTTCTTCTCGTTCCGCCCCCCTCCTGCTCCAGTCTTGATTTGTGCATCCAAAGGGAATTGAGGGAGTTGCAACAGGGAGCCCGTCTTCCGGTGCAATCAGTCAGTTTCCTCCAGGCTGCTAGCCAAAGCTGCGCCGCTTGACGGGTTTGTACACCTCGGACCGGTCTTTGAGCACATCCACTCCACTCGTACTTCGATAGGGGTTCACATCATGTCTATGCGATCTTCAAAGATCGTCATTGGATCAATGTTACTCGTTATGCTCCCGTGCCTCGTCTTCACTGGCTGTAAGAAAAAGACGGCATCTTCTCCGCCGGCCACCGCTTCGGTGGCGCCGGTCACGCGAGGCGACTTATCCAACACCCTTACGGTTGCAGGTGAGTTTCAGCCTTATCAGGAGGTTGAACTGCATGCAAAGGTTTCCGGATACATCCGTCGCATCAATGTCGATATTGGCGATCGGGTCAATAGCGGGCAGATCGTCGCCACCCTGGAAGTGCCGGAACTGAACGCACAGGTTGCCGGATCGGAGGCTGAGGTAAGACACAGCCAGTCGGAGATCTCCAGGGCGCAAAGCGGTGTGGTGCTGGCACAGGCCAGCTATGCCGCGCTTCACGCCGCGTATACGCGCCTTGCAGAAGCGGCCAGGGTGCGCCCAGGCCTGGTTGCCGAGCAGGAACTGGATGACTCCCATGCCAAAGACCTCGACGCCGAAGCAAAGGTGAACGACGCCAAGGCCGCGCTTGAAGCGGCGCAAGAGCAACTAGGCGTCTCGAATGCAGATCATCAACGCGTTGCGGCGATGCAGGGCTACTCCGTCGTGACGGCCCCATTCACAGGCGTCATTACGATGCGCTACGCGGATGTCGGTTCGCTGATACAGGCCGGCACCACCTCGAATACGCAATCGATGCCCGTGGTCAAGCTGGCTCAGAGCGACCTGCTGCGCCTGCGCATGCCGGTACCGGAAGAAGATGTGCCCTTTATCAAGGTTGGCGGCGACGTACAGATCAAGCTTCAGGCAACCGGAAGAAGCATCTCAGGAAAGATCGTTCGATTCACGCGCGAGTTGACAACCTCCACCCGCACCATGCTGGCAGAAGTCGATGTGCCAAATCCAGATCTCGCGCTCAGCACCGGGATGACTGCGGAGGCGATTATTGTTCTTCAGGAGCAGAAAGACGTACTCACTGTCCCCGCGGGTGCCGTGCTCATAAGGGATGGGCAGTCGTACGTATTGATCGTGGATGCGGACAATAAGGTCCAGAAGGTGACCGTCGAACTCGGGATTCAAGGGCCCGACCGGATTGAGATTACCCAGGGTCTTACAGAGCATCAGTCTGTGATCGTATCCGGACAGTCGAATTATCGGACCGGCCAGATTGTTCACCCGGTTATCAGCACCATCGCGATGCCAAAACAGGAGGGAGATCGGTAATGCCCTCCTTCGCAATCAAATATCCCTTCTTCATCCTGATGATGTGCCTGTTTGTGATTGTGGTTGGCATCACGACGGTCACAAGCATGCCTGTAGACCTCTTTCCAGAGGTCAACATTCCAGTGGTTGTTGTGGCGACGTTTTACGCCGGTATGCCACCCGAACAGATTGAATCCGATATCACCAACAGTTACGAGCGCTTCTTTACGCTCGGCAGTGGAATCGACCATATTGAATCCCGCTCACTGCCTGGTGTCAGCTTGATTAAAATCTACTTCCAGACAGGCACGGACGGTAATGCGGCGGTCAGCAATATATCGAACCTCGCGATGGCGAATCTCCGCCGATTGCCTCCCGGCACACTTCCCCCGGTCGTCCTGAAGTTCGATGCCGCTAACCTGCCGGTGTGCCTGATTACGCTCAAGGGACAGGGGCTGAATGAAACACAGCTCAAGGATCTGGCTCAGTTCACTGTCCGCAACCAAGTCGCCAACGTCCCCGGCGCATCCGTCCCGCAACCGTATGGCGGGCGGTACCGGCAGATTATGGTGTACGTCGATCCGGTAAAGCTCGAGGCTCACCAGATGAGCGTCATGGATGTGGTGAACTCGCTCAATAAGTCGAATCTGATTCTTCCTGCCGGAGACGTTCGTATCGGCATGAAAGACTACAACATCTATGCCAACAGCCAGGTGCCGGTTGTAGACGAGATCAACGATCTGCCATTGAAAACGGTCGGCAATGCCTCCGTGATGGTTGCCGATATCGGGCACGCAATTGATGGCGGACAGTTGCAAACCAACATCGTTCGTGTCGACGGCCAGCACTCCGTGTACATTCCCATACTGAAGCAAGGCGGCAATTCAAACACCATCACCATCGTTGACGGTGTCAAGAAGGCTGTTGCACACCTCCTCGATATTCCATCGGTTCTACGGACTAATGTGGTTTTCGACCAGTCTGCATTTGTCAAGATTGCGGTTAAGAATGTCATTAACGAGGGCACCATCGGCCTCTGTCTCACGGCGTTGATGATTCTTCTCTTTCTCGGAAATGTCAGGGCTACGGTTGCGGTTCTAATCTCGATTCCAGTCTCTGTCCTGGCGACCTTCCTCGGCCTCACTCTTGGAGGCAGTTCCATCAACACCATGGTGCTCGGTGGACTGGCGCTTGCGTTGTCTCGGCTTATCGACAACTCGGTAGTAGTGCTTGAGAATATCTTTCGTCATATGGAGATGGGAGAATCCGCTGCCGTTGCAGCCGAGCGCGGCGGCAAGGAGGTGCAACTTGCCGTGCTGGCCGGAACAGTTAGCATCAGCATCGTTTTCTTCCCTGTTCTGCTGCTCTACGGTGTGAGCAAATATCTCTTCACGGCATTGGCTCTGGCAGTTGTATTAGCACTCTTCGCTTCTTATGCCGTCGCGATGACAGTGGTGCCGCTGTTCTGCGCCAGGTTCATCACGATCGATCCCGGTCATGAGCCTCCCCTTCAAGATGCAGCGGGCACGACCCTTGAAGCGACAGCCGTCAAGAAAAGAAGAATTCGTGTGTTTCGCGTAGTAGTAGACAAGTTCAATCTTGGATTCCGCAGCTTGGAGACATGGTATACGAGGAAGGTTGGAGAAGCCATGGAGCACGCCGGAATGGTTGTCGGCCTGATCTGTGCATCCGTGCTGCTGAGTCTCTTCATATATCCGTTGATTGGCAAAGCATTCTTTCCGCGCACAGATCCCGGTCAGTTCGTCGTGAATGTGAAGGTACCCGCCGGAACCCGGATCGAGGTGTCGGACGATTACATCGCGAAGATGGAACAGGACATTCGGAGTGTGGTCTCTCATGAGGACTTGAATATGATCGTCTCCAACATCGGCATCACGGCCGACCTCTCCGCGATCTACACCTCCAACTCTGGAATGCACACCGCCTTCATCCAGGTCAGCCTGAAGGAAGACCACAAGACCGGAAGCTATGCCTACATGCAGAGAGTGCGCCAGAAATTCACCGAAGATTTCCCCGATGTTGCGACGTACTTTCAGGCCGGAGGCCTGGTTGACTCGGTTGTCAATCAGGGAAAGCCGGCTCCCATCGATATTCAGATTGGAGGCAACGACCTGCGGCAGGCGTATGAAATCGCTCAGGCGACAGCAGCCAAACTGAAGAAACTCGACTCCGTCAACGACGTTCTCATTCCGCAGGACCTGGACTATCCGGGGTTGGAGCTGAATATCAACCGCGTGCAGGCTGGCTTGTTAGGCGTGTCGCCGCAAGACGTGGTGGACAACGTCATCACTGCCCTGACTTCGAACGGCATGATTTCACCGAGCTTTTGGGTCGATCCAAAGACGGGCAACAGCTATATGTTGACCGTTCAGTACCCGGAGACGCAAATCAAGACGATGACCGACTTCCGGCAAATTCCGCTTCGGTCGCCGGATGGCCTGAATACAACGCCGCTTCAGTCGGTAGCAGACATCAAGGAGATCGACACGCCGACGGAAGTGGACCATTATCAACTGCGCCGCGTATTCGACATCTACGTCATGCCGAAGAAAGAGGATCTCAGCCAGGTCGACAAACAGGTTGAGTCGATCGTTAGGCAAATACAACCGCCCGATGGAGTAACGGTCGAAGTTCGGGGCACGGTACGAGACATGGAGGAATCCTTCTCCAGCTTTGGAATCGGCCTCATCCTCGCCGTTGTTCTCGTCTACCTGATCCTGATGGCGCAATTCGCTTCATTTTCAGACCCATTTATCATCTTGCTGGCAATACCCCCTGCGCTTTCCGGAGCTTTGGCTTTCCTATTCGTTACTGGATCGACACTGAACGTGATGTCGCTCATGGGGATTGTAATGACGACTGGCATCGCGGTCTCAAACAGCATTTTGATTGTCGAGTTCACCGGAACGCTGCGCAAGGAAGGCAGGGAACTCAAGGAAGCATTGATTGAATCGTGCAAAGCGCGATTGCGGCCCATTTTGATGACAAGTCTCGCGACCATCCTTGGCCTCATCCCACTGGCACTGGCGCGGGAGCCCGGCAGCGAGCAATATGCCCCACTGGCCCGCGCCATTTTGGGTGGACTTACGATATCAGTCGTTATCACTGTGTTTCTGGTGCCGGCCGCCTATCTGCTGATTCATCGCAAGGAAGATCAAGCTGCAACTGCAGGGGAGGTTTAGCGATGAAAGCAAAAGGAAAGATCGACATCGCACTCATTATGATTTGTTTGATTGCTGTTGAACTGCGGGCCCAAAGCCCGTCGATCGCGCTCCCAGATGCACCCGAAGCCCGCGCACTTCTGTTGGCGAGCGCACAATCCGCACTAACTCCCGCATCTTCGCTGCCCGCACCAACTGAGGGAACTCCAACTCTGCTCACGCGTCAACTGGCTGAGCAGATAGCATTGGCGAACAATCCACGCGTTCGCATCAGCCAATTGATCGCCAGGATTCAGCATCAGGTAGTGCGGGAACGGCGCGCCGACGAGCTGCCCAACCTCTATGGGAACCTGACTGCGGTAGAAGCGAACGATGGCAGCAGACTGTCCAGTGGGTATCTTACGGCTTCAACACTGCTTGAACACGCAGGCATGGGTATCCAGGTCAATCAACTGATCACAGACTTCGGGCGCACACGGAATCTCGTGGCCTCTGCGCAGTTGCAAGAAAAAGCTCGGGCAGCCGATGCTGAGGCAAGCAGGCACGACATCGTACTCGCAGCCGATCAAGTTTTCTTTGAGGTGATCGAGGCTCAGGAGACACTGAAGGTCGCATCCCAGACGGTTTCCGCGCGACAGACTCTGACCGATCAGGTGAGCGCTCTCACTTCATCGAAACTGAGGTCGGACCTGGATTTGAGCTTTGCCCAGGTCAACCTGTCCCAGGCAAAACTGTTGCAGCTTAACGCGCAGAATGAACTCGATGCGGCAAAGGCTGCCTTGAGTGCCGTGCTTGGATACGATAGGCAAATGAACTTCCAGCTTGTCGACGATGAAGGCTCTCTGCCACCACTGCCTGTGGATTCCGAGACTCTCATCGCACAGGCGATACAGAACCGTCCCGATCTTCAATCCTTGAAGTTCAATGAACTGGCGGCGCAGAAGTTCAGCAAAGCACAACATGAGCAACTGCTTCCGACAATCAGCGCTCTTGGAGTTGCCGGCGGCACACCCGTTGGCTCATCGCAATACTTCACTGCCGACTGGTACGGCGCCGTTGGCGGAAACGTGAGCATTCCAATCTTCAATGGATTTAGATTTACGGCGCAGGCCTCAGAGGCCACCTTGCAGGCGCAGGCCGCCTCCGAGCAGACTCGCGCGCTCCGGGAGCAGGTGGTTCGCGATGTCCGGACTGCATGGCTGAATGCAAATACGGCGCTGCAACGAGTGACCGTGACGGCCGAATTGCTGAAGCAGGCCAGTACAGCCCTGGATCTTGCGAAGACGCGGTACGATCTCGGACTCAGTTCGATTGTTGAGTTGAGCCAGGCTGAACTCCAGCAGACAGAGGCAGCCATCGGCAATGCCAACGCGCGGTCGCAATATAACTTTGCGATATCGACGATCGACTTCCAGACGGGAGTCCAGCCATGATCGGAAAGTCCCAGGAGGACAGCAATGACCATTGTCGGCAAGCGTCCGGTGATCCAGTTTGACTCGGTTATCTTCGCGACGGACTTTTCACCGGCTTCGCAAAACGCAGGTCTATATGCCTCGGCATTTTCAAGACACTTTGTCACGAACCTGGTGGTCGCGCATGGATTCATCTTGACCCAGGCTGCCCTGGAAGTAGAGGCCGGGAAGCCACGATCCAGCCAACAACGAGTTGATTTGAACCATGACCTGTTGCTGACGGCCGAGGCGCTTCCGGCCGGGCGGGGAACCACAGAATTTATCCTGCTGGAAGGAGACCCTCGCAAGGCGATCCCCGTCCTGGCTCAGCGTAGAAGCCCCGCGCTGGTCGTAATGGGAACCCATGGTGGTGGTTCGATCGATCGCTTCGTTCTCGGCTCCACCGCCGAAGGAATACTGCGTCATTCGAGCGAACCTGCACTCACAGTTGGTCCAAACGTGACAATCCTCCGTCCAGGTGTTTTGCAAATTCGGCGCATTCTGTACGCTACCGACTGCTCTGCCGAGGCTGCTCATGCTGCTCCCGTTGCCATTGCATTGGCTGATGCATTTTCAGCAGGCCTAGATGTCCTTCACGTCATTCATTCGAGCGAGGTAGACCATCCTGACCAATTCCACATGCTTCAGCAGCATTTTTACAGTGCTGTTGAAGCGATCATGCCCCATTTCGCTGAACAAGTTTGCGAGTCGCATACCTTTGTCAGTGTGGGACAGCCGCATACTGAGATACTGAAACATATCGATGAGCGTGAGATCGACTTGCTGATTCTTGGGCTCCGGAGAAATGCGCATCTCGGCATGCAAAACCGGACTTCACGAGCGTTTCCCATCATTATCGAGGCGAAATGTCCCATTATTACCGTGGCTTCCGGTTCGCCTTTTCAATCATCCTGAACGGAAGTGAAGTGAACAGAGTCAGCAGGCCAACTCCTTCGTTTTATCTGAATCAGGTCGGAGCCATACCGAGGGGGCAACGCCTAACTGAAGGAAAGCTCCATCCGCATCTCCTCGGCCGCTCGCTGAGCGGTTCCACCATTCATCTTGCCCTGCTTATAGCCTGCAAGTTCGGCCTGTGTCAGGTCCGCTGCGGCTTACACCTTTGGCGGCTCTGCCTCAGGCTTTCTCCCTGCATCCTCACCGGGGGCTTGAGTCGCGGCCTGCGCCTCCGCCGCGATTAGTGCTTCCGTGTCCAACCCATGCTCCTCGCGATAGTGCTCCACAGGCATCTTGCCATCCCACCACGCCCAGTTCATCGGATACACATCGGGATCGAGAAATACCTGGTAGAAGTGCCACACCAGGATCGCCAGCGTCGCAAGTATTGCCTCGTAGAAGTGTACGGCGGTCGCCACGTCGATCCACCAGCGTGCGATCAGGTTGCCAACCCAGACCTTGGCCCATAGCATGATGCCGGTAACTCCCATCAGAGCCGTGCCCCAGACCAGCGCCCAGTATTCCGCCTTCTCCGCATAGCTGAATCGGCCGAATTTGGGCCGTTCGCGGCTCAGACCCAGGTAATAACGCATCGTGCCCCACGCATCGAACGCATCTTTAGACACCGGCGCGAAATCCCAGATCAGTCGCCGACCTTCCCTTGTAACAGCAAGATAGAAGAGGTGATAGAGGCCGGCGCCGATCAGGATAACTCCTGCCGCTCGATGGGTGATGCTGCGCAGCTTCTCGCCCATGCCCAGCGCTTCGGCAAACCAGGAGTTAGGGAACTTGAGCGCAAAGCCCGTGATCACCAACACGATGAAGCTGGTGAGCAACAACAAGTGCTGCCAGCGCTGGTTCTCGGTCATCCGGACCATGCCTGGATTCTGCATCCTGCGCCGGGCCACTGCCTTGCTGCGCCACAGGATGGCGTTATGCAGGAACATCCCTCCAATCACCGCAAAAATCAATGCCAGATAGAACCATCTTACCCAGCGCACCGCAACCGTGCCAATATCCGAGGACTGGCTCCGGTCCATGTGTACCTTGTTGAGGGTAAACTTCTGTGTAACTCCTTGGTGACACTTTCCGCAGGTCGTGTCCAGATTGGCCCTATTGATCGTCGAACGCGGATCGCTCGATGGAAGAATATTATGCACGCCGTGGCAACTGGCGCAGTTGGCAACCACCGCCGACCCACCTTCCGAGGCCAGCCCGTGATAACTGTCCAGGTAGCTCGATACGCGGTTTCCTTGCACCCCGAACTCCTGCGAAAGCCGCACCCCTTCGTGGCAGCGCGCGCACGTAGTCCGGGCCAGGTTCTGTTCCGAGACCGATGAATTGGGATCGATATGCGCTTTGATCGAATGAATCCCGTGGCAGTCCGTGCATACCGGCGCCAGCCCGTTACCCCGGCTGATTCCCTGCCCGTGAATACTCTGCATGAAAGCCTGTTCGATAGCGCCATGGCACTTGCCGCAGGTGACGGGAACGTTGAACTTGTAAATCGGCGACTTTGCATCGTTGGCAGGAAGAATCTCGTGCGAACCGTGGCAATCCGTGCATACCGCGGCCTTCTTCGATCCCTTCTCGATGGCCAGTCCATGCACGCTTTGCTGGTAAGACACAAAGGGCTGACCGCTCTCCCCGTTCGATTCCATCAGAAACTTCTGCCCGTGGCACCGGCCGCAGGTGGCTGGAATGTTGTCATGATTCACCGGCGATTTGGCGTCGCCTGCAGCCAGAATCTCGTGCGCGCCTGCGTGGCAGTCCTGGCAGTTTGCGGCCGGTGCGACCCCACCCTTGGCGGCCTTGGCGTGGTAACTGTGCGAATAAGCATCCTGCGCATCCGCATGGCACTGGGCGCAGGAAATCTTTTGCGGGGTGGTCTCATGGACCAGGCTCTTCACATCTTTGTGGCAATCCACGCAGGTAAACATCGTGCCGTGGATCGAATGCTTCAGCTTCTTTTCATCCACGTACAGGCTGACTGTCTTGCCGTTCACTTCCTTGGTCAAGGTGGAGTCGGAGTGGCATGCAAGACAGTCCTTGTCCTTGGGCTTATGCTCGGCGCGAACCGTACAGGAGCACGCAAGCAGAGATAGAACAATAAGCCGGGTGAGAATTCTTCCGCTCTCGCTCACCTTCAGCCTGCTCAACACGGACATGTTTTGCCTCTTTACTCCCTGAAGTAGGCGCTCAATGTCAATACAAGAAGAACGAGCCCGATAAGAATCGCCGTAAACCCGGCCACTCTGCTGAAATTCACCAGCCAGATCGCAGGCTTTTCCGAAATCCGCGTCTCCAGTTTCCCCTGGCTGGCAACCCTTTGATACTCCTCCGGGCGCTTGGTCTCAAATTCCTCCTCGCTCTCCACGCCGGTAAAAATCACCATATCCATGGGGAAGCTGTCGGGACGCAGGTGGGTGTTGACGAAGTGGATGGAAAAGATAAACAAAATGGCGAGCAGTCCTTCTTCACTGTGAATCACCAGCACGGCGTTCAACGCCCAGCCGGGCAGAAACCTGGCGAAAAATGGGGCAAACCACATCGCATATCCTGAAAAGCCAATGACGACCATGCCCCAGAAGACCGCCCAGTAATCGAATTTCTCCCAGTAGGCGTAGCGCTCGAACCGCGGCTTGGGCCCCAATCCTACGAACCAGCGAAGGTGTCCAAACAGGTCCTTCACATCCTTCCAGTTGGCCACCATGGAGGTCGCCCCCCAGAAGATTCCCTTTTCCCGATGGACCAATCCGCGGGTGAAGATGTCTTTCACGTGGTACAAAAACGCCAGGGTCAGGACCACGGCGCAAAACTTATGAAAGAAAAGAATCGCCCCGAATCCGCCGACGCTGCTGGCCAGGCCGCGCGCCCAGTAGCTCTGGCTGAAACGCAGGGGCAGTCCCGTGCCGGCGAGTCCAAGAAAAGTTGTGAACAGCACAGCATGGAGGTATCTCTGCGCCCGCGTGAAGCGCATGAAATACCGGCCCCCCGCGGCGCGGCTTTGTTCCCTGCTTCCATTTGGGCTTCCGTCTGCCGCTGGCTCCAAATCAACCATTCTTTCCTCCATTTGTCGATCTTGTTTTGATTTGGTGGTATCGTGAGCGGATCAGCCACAGTATGGTGTGAATCACGAAGAACGTAAGCGTGCTGGCCAGCAGCAAATTCATAAACAAGCGGATAAAGTAGAGGGCTGGATTCAGTTTGCGATTCCGCGCGTTGGCATGCGGCTGATACTGGACGAAGCTGAGGTTGGCGCCCGCATGGCACCTGCCGCAGGTCGTCACCAGGTTGGCTGGAGCGATCGGGCTTCGTGGATCGGATGCAGGCAATATCTCATGCGCTCCGTGGCAGTCCCAGCAGCGCGCTGTCTCCACGTATCCGCCCAGCGCTCCCAGTTGCGAGTGGAATGTGTCCCGGTAGGTGCTGAACTTCTCTTTGTGGCATGAGCCGCAGATGGGCGTGGACTGCGTGCGAAAAGCCGCTTCCGTTGGCTGCAAGATCGCGTGCGCGGTGTGGCAGTCCGAGCATACCGGCGCGTCCAGATGGCCGGCCGCAACGGCCTTTCCATGCACCCCGCCCTCGTAGTCCGCGGTGATTCCCGCGTGGCAGCTTCCGCACGTTTTGGGAATGTTGGCCTTGAAGGTGCGGCTCTGCGGATCTTTGTGGCTCAGGATGTGATGCGATCCATGGCAGCTCATGCAGTTTGCCGCCACCAGCAGCCCCTCTTTGCTGAGCGCAAAGCCGTGGATGGAGTCGATATACAACGGATAGACGCTGGCCAGGCCGTGCTTCTTCGCCATCCCCTCGTCGCCGTGGCACGTACTGCAGGTGCGCGGGATGTTGAGGGGATAGACCGCCGACCTCGGATCTTCCTTGGGGAAGATGGAATGGGCGTCTCCATGGCAACTGGTGCATGGATGTTCGGCCCGGAGTGCATGCACGCTTCCGATGAGCCCCGCCGCTTCCTCGGCATGGCAGGAGTCGCACTTTACCGGCGTCGCGCGATCCGGATGGGGATAGCCCTTAATGGCGGTGTGGCAATCGGCGCATTGCAGGCTGCCGTGGATGCTTGAATGAAACTTCTGCGCATCCACGCTTATACTGTGCCCCGACCCATCTTGCATCCCAGCGTCCGCATGGCACGACAGGCAATCCGCGGTCGCCTGCGCCGCGATTGGCGCCGCGGCAACCAGTAGCGCGGACGCAACAAGGGTCAGCGCGATCGAGGAAACGGTCTTCATGTCGGCTCCGGTCAGACCTACCGCTTCCAGGTGCGGGAGAGAAAGGACAGTGGCCTGTCTCTCCCGGTTCACGCCGCACGGTCAGGGCTTATCTCGCGAGCGCCGCTACTTCTGCAGCGTGCGTATGTACAAGATCACATCTTTGATCTGTGCATCGGTCAGTTTGCCGTTGTAGACGGGCATCTTGCCTTTGCCGTTTTTGGTGGAGGCGATCAACTGGGCGTCGGAAGCCTTGACCATCGCCGGGTCCTTGAACGACAGAATCTTCATGTTCTTTCCCATCGGTGTGGCGGCAAGCCCGTCGGCGCCATGGCACATGGCGCATTTGGCCTTGTAGGTGTCTGCGCCGGGCGACTGCGCCAGGGCAGGTCCCGCAAGGGAAGCGGCCAGCAGGATCAAGGCCGCCGTTCTGATTCGTTGAGTCATGGTGTTGCTCCTTTACCGGTCGTTGGCGGTTTCCCGGTTAAGTACATGTCATAGAGCCTGCGTTTCGGCCTCGTATGTGACGCAGGCCACACGTCGGCTACAGGTGGGCCACAGGTGGGAAGAATCGCTCCCGCGTTGCGGGCGAATCAGCCCCTCATCCATCCGATTTCGCCCAGCGCGGCGGCCCGCGTGCCGGGGTGATGTGTGTCACTTGCCGACCCACCCCCCGGTCCACGACAATATGAGCGCTGCTTGAGGAACAATTCTATGGGCGCAGTTGCGGTATCCGAGACGAAGACCATGCTCACCCTCCCTGGGGACGCGGTACGCCAGATTCAATGGCGGTTCGCGGACCGTTTCGATTTGCAGATGCTCGTCCAGTCGGCGCGCGGCGTGGCGCGGGGAACCGTGGCGCGCCTGGTGGCCGCCGGGGAGCGCAACACCCACGAGTGGACCCCGGCCAAGGGCGAGATGCTGGAGGCCTTCGACCGCGCCGGACTCACCGCCGTCTTCATGGAGCCGGAAGAGGGCGGTTTCATCACCGGCCCCAAGAACCTGGCGCTGGCGCTGGCGGCCTTCGAGCTGGCCTGGGTGGATGGCGGCGCGGCCACGGCCAGCCTCGCCGGTTTCCTGGCTCTCTCGCCCATTCACGAGCGCGGCACCCAGGAGCAAGTCACCCGCTACAAGACGCTGGCCGCTCCGCCGCAACCTGGAGAGGACCGCAAGCCCTGGCGTGGAGCCTTCGTGCTCACCGAACCCATCCCCTATGTGGGCGTCGACACCGGCATGTTGAACGGCAAGATGCGCGTTGCCGAGTGGAAGGATGGCGAAGAGCCCTGGCTGCAGGTGGACAAGCGCGGCCGCTTCATCACCAACATCGCCTTCGCCAATTTCGTCACCGCCGCAGTCATCTCCGACGATCCCCGCATCAAGGGCAGTTGCTTCGTGATCCTGGAAGAGACCGACGAGGGCATCTTCGACCACGGAACGCCCACCAAAAAGCTGGTTCATCAGCTCTCCTCGACCGGCGATCCCATCTTCAACCTGAAGGTTCCGGCCAGCCGCATCGTGGGCGGATACACGGTCAAGGACGGCGTCATCATTCCCAATTACAACCACGGTGAGATTATCGAAGCGGTCTTCAAGCGCACTCGTGTGCCGGTGGGCATCATGACGGCGGCCAAGCTACTATCGGCCATTGAGCCGGTCATCCGCTACCAGCGCGGGCGCTTCCGCGGAGCCGAGGGGACAACCCCCGGCTCGGTGCGCTACGAACAGGGCATTCAGCAGCGCGAGGACGCGTTGCACAGGCTGGTGGACGTTTGGGCCACGGGCGAAGCTGCCACCTCGCTGGGCTTTGCCACCGCGCGCCTCTTTGACGAGTTGGATCCAAT
>OBLT010001512.1_pt1 | contig 14811 bp, 14 predicted proteins | sample 1518721 | NCBI WGS metagenome assembly OBLT01 (sample SAMEA3539307, study PRJEB22396) | soil metagenome | biome: tundra; feature: field; material: soil | place: USA | collected 2010-05 | depth 0.15 m | reverse complement strand
CCGGGACCGCGACGTAGATCAAGGTGGCGTCCGGGGCCAGCGCGTGCATCATCTCCACATCGCCGGTCCCTTCCCTGGCCCACTGCGCCGCCGCGCCGTATGGCGCCGCGACCGGGGCGCGGTCGTAGTCGATGATCTGCAGCCGGGCGGGCGGGAGCCCGTACCGGCGGGAGTACACCGCCAGGTCACGGGCCACCCAGGGGTTCAGGTAGGGCACGATGTCGGCGATGGTGGTGCCGGCGCCGCTGATGCCCGCCGCGAGCATCGCGGGCACGCCGTAGGCACGCTGCAGCTGGGTCGCGCCCAGGGCCAGCACCGGGGCGCCGCAGTGCGGGTGCGCCGGCGGCCCGTCCGGCGCCGGCAGCAGATCAGCCGGGCGGCTGCATCCGCCAGTCAGCACGGCCAGGAGCGCAGTCGCCAGGACGGCAGCGGTCACCCCGTGCAGCCGGAGCCGGGTCACCGTCCCGGCTCCGGCTCCGGGCTGGCCATCGCGGCCTTGCTTATCATCGTGCTCTGGGTCACCGGCTTCCTTTCTGGCGGCCGGCGCTCCGCGAAGCGCCAGACGGCGACACGAGCAGCCCGGCCACCAAACGCCTCGCCTCCCCCGCAGGAACGGGCCGGAAGATCGGGGAGGCAGTTGCGCGCGGCACGTCCGGGCGACGGCTCCGCTGGTGAGGTGCACGGTGTCCTCCTTGTTCTCCTCCGCCGGCCCTGTGGTAGCGGGCCGGGCCTGTCATTTGACCTGGATGCGGGGTGTGTTGCCTGGGCTGTGGGTGCTGACGCGGCCGTGCCGGGCGGGAGGACGGGCGGAGCCGGGGAGATCCTGCCGGTCCTGGCGCGCACCCGGCACGGCCACATCCGGCCGCGCTGGCAGGCAGCGGCTTCGGGCTCGGCTTATACGGCCCGGCTGCAAGCAGCATCACCGCGGGCTGCTGCCAGCACGGCTGGATGCGGCGGGATGCCGTCGTGGGCTGGTGACGCCGCGCGTCTTTCCTGCCTAGCCGCTTCCGGGCTTGCGTGCCATGGGGTACATGAGCGGGCCGCCGGGCAGCTGGACCGGCGGGCCGTGATCGGCGTATCCGCAGGCGAGATACAGGGTGCGGGTGCCCGGGTCGGAGGCTTCAAGGTAGGCGGGTACGCCGTCACGGTCGAGCGTGGCGTGGTGAGCGCGCAGCAGCGCGGTCCCGGTGCCCTGGCGCTGCCTGTCCGGTCGGACGGCAAGGATGGCCAGATAGTGGTGCGGGATGCCTGCCGGGTGATTTTTCTCCAGGGCCGCGTCGAAGGCCAGGACCCTGCTGGTCCAAGGTCTGGTTACGGCGGTTAGCCGTCCGGCGTAATCGCCGGGCGGCTGCGGGCCGTCCGCTCCGGCGGGTATCCACAGCGCTGCCGAGTCGCGGCCGGGAGTGGTGCAGACCAGGCCGCTGGCCATGGCGTGCTCGATGAGCAACCCGAAGTAGCCGGGGAAGATCTGGCGGCGGGCGGCGGGGTTCCCGATCAGCCACTGTGATGGTGCCAGGTCGGAGAAGGCGTCGGCGATGACCTGGCTAAGGACAGGGATGTCGGCCTGCCCGGCGCGGACGACGGCCTGGCCGGCGTGCCGGGCGGGGCTGCGGGGCGGGGTCATGACCCGGCCCGGCGGGTGACGGGGGCCCGCTGGCCGGTGACGGCGTGGGCGCCGAGTCCGATCGCGGCGTACACGGCAGGGCGGCGAGCCCGCAGGATCAGCCCCCAGCCCAGGCCGGCCACGGCGACCGCCGCGTAGCTGGCGGGCAGCAGCCAGGCCGCCGGGCTTCCCGCCGGGACGCCGAGCAAGGTGTCGTAGTGCAGCAGGGCCAGGACGACGCCGCCGGCCAGCAAGACGGCGGCCAGGGCGGGGGCGATCAGCCGCCGCCAGAGGTTCTCGCCGCGCGGGTCCGGGGCGAAGAACGCGGCCACGGCCACGGCGGTGACCGCGAGCAGGACCAAGATGCCGAACCCGCCGGTGGTGCCGAGCCAGAAGAACAGGTCGGTCATCGGCGGCCACCCGCCGATCGCGTACACGGCGATGGTGATCAGCCCGGTCAGGCTCTGGGTCAGCGACGCGGCCTTGGGGATGCTGTTGGGCCCGGTGCGGCCCAGCGCGGCGGGCAGGACACCCTCACGGCCGAGGGCGAAAATATACCGCCACACGCAGTTGTGGAACGCGAGCGCGGCGGCGAACAGGGAGGTCAGGAACAGCAGCTGGGCGGCCTGGGACAGCCAGCCGGGCCCGAGCCCGAACATCAGCCCGGGCCCTTGCGCGGCGGCGGCGGCCACCACGTGCGCCTTCCCGGCGTGGGCGGCCATGGCCCAGGCCGCGGCGGCGTAGACCACCGCGATCACGCCCAGCGCGGCGTAGGTGGCCACCGGGATCGTCTTCCTGGCGTTGCGTGCCTCTTCAGCCAGCACAGGCGCCTGTTCAAAGCCCACGAAGCCGAGCACGGCCACGACCGCCAGCACCCCGAACGTGCCGAAGCCCGCCGAGGTCAGCGCCGAGGGGGACAGCGCGGCGAAGCTCAGCTGCCCGCCCGCGGGGTGAGCCAGCCCGGCCACCGTCTCGGCCACGATGACGATGACCTCCACGGACAGCAAGACGCCCAGGACCCGGCCGGTGATGTCGACCCGCAGCAGGCCCAGCACGGTGACCACGGCCCAGGCGGCCAGTGCCCACACCCACCAGGCGGCGTGCAGGTGCAGGTGGGCGGCGGCCTCGCTTTCCGCGTTCGGGCCGAACGCCCCGTAGAGCCCGACCTGCAAGAAGGTATAAGCCAGCAGCGCTATCAGCGCCGCGGCGACACCGGCGGGGCGGCCGATGCCGCGGGCGATGAACGCGTAAAAGGCGCCGGCGTTGGTGATGTGCCGGGTCATCGCCACGTACCCGGTGGCGAACAGCGCCAGGATTACGGCGATGACGAGGAACGCGGCCGGGATTCCGGTCAGCCCGGTCGTGGCATACGCGGTGGGGATCACCCCGGCCGCCACCGTCAGCGGCGCGACGCCGGCCAGGACGAAGAACAGGACGGAGGGTACGCCCAGCCGGTCGCGGGCCAGCGCCCGGGATACCGCGCTGGGCTTGGCGGGTGCCGTTTGCATTCCGGACATCACAGTCTCCTGATTCCTTTTAGCGGTGGTGAGCGGACGTTCAGGTGCGGTGGGAGAGCAGGGCGCTGCCGACGGCGGCCTGGGTCTGGCCGATCAGCTCGTGCAGGTCCGGTCCGAGCAGCGCGACTGCCTCCTGCGGGCTGCGGCCGGCTGGGGGCAGGTACTGATCCAGGCGGAAACCAAGCCCGCTGGCGACGGCCAGCCCGGCCAGGGCCGCCTCATGGGCGGCAAAGGGCCGGGCCGGGTCCAGGGCGGAGCGCACCCGCAGCAAGGACGCCAACGCCCAGTCCGAATCGACAGGTACGCACCGGGCGGGGCGCCACGGCACCCAGCTGCGGACCCGCGTCAGGTACCCGGCCCGTTCCAGCCGGCCAGCCACGTCCTGTGCGGCATTGCGCGCCAGGAACAGCAGCCACTCCCGTACCGGGCGGGGTTCCTGCTCGGTGGCTACCTGATCCCGTACCTGACGCGCCAGGTCCTCCCCCGGCCAGGTGCGGCCGGCCAGCACCGCACCGTCAGGACGCAAGGTGATGCCGCCGCCCAGCATCAGCTCGGCCAGCAGCGCGCCGCCCAGCCCGATGCCCAGCGGCCGCGGCTGCAGCAACGCCCTGCCGGACACATCGTGGTGGGCCATCAGGTACAAGTCATCGGCGACCAGCCCGGTGCCGGCCAGGCCCGAGTCGACCGGACCCCGGAAACGCTGCGGGCCGACGGGCTGGTAGCCAGGTGCGTGGTGGCCTGCTGGCCGCAGGGCATTGCGGTCATGCATGGCGCGGCCCGCCTGGATCAGCGCGGACGGCGGCGCGCCGGCCGAGGCGGTGATCGCCGCTGCCTGCGATGCGCCAGGCGGACGGCTGGCAGGTGTTCCCGGCGTTGACCGGCCAGCAACCGGCACCCGGAAGTAAGGTCAGGCCGCTCCTGGCTTTCTTCCTGGACCGCGACGTTGACCCCATGCGGGCCGGGACGACGCCCGCGGCTGCGCGCGGTGAGACATGACCGGCCAGGGATGCTTTCCGGCCCGGCCGCGGACTCCGGGACCACCGGCCAGCCGCCAGGCCGGGCACCGGCACGCCGGGACCACCGATATCAGCCCGGGCGGCCCCAGCCAGGCCTCCAGCTCCGGCCAGCATGCGGCCCTCGGCGGCCTCCAGGTCGCAGTCGACATAAATCACCTGCGTAGCCAACCGCGCAAAGGGGGTAACCCGGAAGAGTTTCCTGTATCCCCACCGTGGCAGGGAAACAAGCCGGGAAACACCTGCCGCTGCCGGACGCGGCCCTCGCGGCAGCCCTGACCATCGCGGACGGCCACAGCCACGCCGAGGTCATCGCCACCACCGGCACGGGCGCCGCCCCCCCAACAAGGCGAGCCCAGGTTGTATCTGATGTCCGGCGCCGCCGGCCCGGCGGCGACAAGCTCAAGACACCCCAGCCGGATGGGTCGCGTCATCCTCGGCGTCAGGGACGGCGAGTTCGGCCTCGAAGCCTTTCCGCCTCTGACGTGAGAAACGGGAGCCAGCGACGCCCGCGGATCTGACCCGGCGGTACGCAGCAAGCGACCCCGGGCGTGCCCTTCAGCCGCACCTCAGTGGCCGCCTCGCGCGGTCTCGCCACTGTCGCCTCAGAGACGACCAGCAGCGATGAGCGGCATTTACTCCGGGACGTTGAGGAGGCCCGGATCCGGCTCACCGCCGCCACCTCCACCTAACCACGGCCAGCGGCGATGGTGATCAGCGGTTTGCTCATCGCCGGGCTGCCCGTGCCGGTGAAGCCGATCCCACCGCGGCTGCCCCCGGCCTGGATCACCCTCGCGGTCACGGTTCTCGCTGGCCTGGTACACGATGCCGTCCCCGGGGCTAGCAGTATCCGGGCTGCGGCCAGCCACGGCACCAAGATCGAGGCAAACCGGGGATCGGTGCGAGCGCGCTCGGCCAGCAGGGCGGCCATGCCGCTAAGACCGGCCGGATCCGGCTTGTCCCCGGCACAGGCCGCCGCGACGGCCCGCGCCTCCTTTGAAAAGCGCCCGCAGATGCGGGCGGTCATGCTGGGCAGGGTCATCCATGCCCGCTGGCCGGCCTGGCCGCCGCCGCCCCGCGCGAGCGCCGCCAGCACCTGCTCCAGCACGTCTGCATCAATCATGTCACCTCCGGTTTCCTGCGCCGGCTGCCTGCGCGCAGCCAGTGGCCGCATCCGCCCGGCCGAAGCGGCCCACTGGCGGGCGGGCAGGTGCCGGATGCGGTGCTGAGCGGCATGGCGTACTCAGGTCGTCCGCCGTACCGGTCATATCCAGCAGCAGGGCGCTGATGGCGAAGCGCTCACGGCCGCAGTCCGCCATGCCAGGTCCGAGGGCGGATAATGGCGGCCATCTGCCGGGGCGTCATGCTCACCCGGGCCGGCCGAGGACAGTGTTGTGAGGTTCACACCCGCAAGACGGTGTTCTTCCTGGCATCCAGCGTGCTGTTGCGCGGCGGCCGGGCCGCCCGGACCGGGGAGCGGTTACCGGTACCGGTCTCATGATCGCCGAGCAGCCGCATCGCCTCGGTGAGGTTATCGCACCTGACGGCCTGCGGCCGACCGTCGGCTATCAGCCCGGCAGCGGCCAGAACCCAGCCGCGCCGGCGCCGGGCGAACATCATGACGAGTTCCTTGCTACCCAGGCAGGCGGTAATCACGTACCTGCCGGGTCCGCCGGGCTGTACGTCCACCGTCCCGCGGTCGTGCAGCCTGGTCCGGCAGACCGCGGCAATGTGCGCCAGGACTGCTGGCAGGACGCCCGGGCCGGCGGCCGTTCTCCCGGCTTCAGGTGACATGCCATTACTCCGATCCGGATCTTTGCTTTTATGAGCCGCGCACGCCCGGGTCGCGGCCTCCGCGGGCGCGATGGCGGCCGGGGCTGGACCGTCCCGGGCGGCCCCCGCAGTTCTGGCGGGCACCCGGTCACCACCGGTCCGCACTGATGCTTACATCCGTACCGGAGGCAGCCGGGCCGCTACCTCCGGGCAGCAGAGGCCGCCCCATTGGCGACCACCATCTCCAGGTCACAGTCGATGTACACCACCTGCGCAGCCAACCGCGCAAGGGGTGCAACCCGGAAGAGTTTCCTGTATCCCCAGATGCTGCAGGGATACAAAACAGGAAACACCGGCTGCGCAACGCGACGCGCCGTTGACAGCAGGCCTGGCCGCTATGAGCAACCACAGCCGCGTCGAGGTCATTCTCATCACCGGCATGAGCGCCGCGCCGCACAAGGCCGGTGAGCCCAGGCTGTAGTGATGTCCGGGCGCCGCCGACCTGGACGGTGACAAGCTTTTTATTTCACCCAGGCCGAATGGGACGTCTTCATCCCCGGCGTCAAGGACGGCGAATTCGATCCCGGCGAGGACGGCAGCCTTCCGCCTGAGCCGTGAAACGCGGGTTCTGGCCGCGTCAGCAACTTGACCTACCGGTATTCAGCCGCTCCCCTGGCGCGTCTTTCCGTCAGACGCGCATCGGCGTCGGCTCGTGCAGGTCCGCCACCTGCTGCATAAATGCGGTGGCCCCCCGCGAAGAGCGGAATTTCTAGAGACATTAACGGAACCCGCACTCACCTCGGACGGCACCCAGCCGCGGTGACGGCACGCGCCGTGCTCTGACCGGGCAGGTCACCTCGGCAAAGGCCGCATCCGCACGGCAGCGGCGCGACGGCGATTCCCCGGCAGCACACACGCTCCCCTTTCCAGGGATCCGGCCCGGCGGAAGGCTAAACAGGTGTTCCTGCTTTTGCCATGGCGACGTCATGAGCGACCGGCCCCAGCCAGGGGTCGTCCGATCGGTGCCGGCTATTGACGGCCGACGGGCCGCCCTATTCAGCCCGCTAATGACATATTATGGGCTATTGGATAGCACACCCTGATCTGAACGGAGAATAGGAATGGCCCAGAAGATACAGACTCTCTTCATCGATGACCTTGACGCGAGCCAGGCCGAAGGCACAGTCCGTTTCGCCTTGGATGGCGCGCACTACGAAATCGACCTGAATGCGGTCCACGCCCAGGAGCTGCGGACCGCCCTGGCCCGCTACACCGAGGCGGGCCGGAAAGTCACCGGCACCGCCCGGCGGCCGGCCCGGAACGCGGGCAAGGCCGCCGCGAACGGGCTCAGCACCACGCAGATACGCGGCTGGGCAAAAGAGAACGGCGTTGAGGTCAAGGACCGCGGCCGTGTCCCGGCGGACGTGGTCGCGAAGTTCCAGGCCGCCACCGGAAAATAGGCCCTGGCCGGGCTGCCGGCGGATGCAGTCTTATCCGCCGCGGCCCATGCCCGGGCAGCGGTCAAGCACGACTGCAGCCGCGTGGAATGGACGACGGACCAAGATAATCCCGACGCGCAGCGGTTCTACGCTGAACTCGGCGTCCCGGTGAGACAATCCAAGCTGTTCTACCGGGTCGAAGGCGACGGATTGCGGCGGCAAGGAACCCGCAGCTGACAGGCAGTCCGGCGGGTTCACCCTGGGCTTTGCCGCGCGCCTCCAGCTCGCAGACGCCAGCCAGGTGTTCGCTAAGGGCATCCCCCCGCCACGCTATACCAAGCTAGCCTTGAGCGGCGGTGATGGCGACCGTTCGCAGTTCGCGGACCCCGCGTACCCGAGGGTGCCGCACGGTGATGTCTTCGGCCATCTTCCGGATGGCGGGCCGGCAGGTCACCTCGGCTGGTGATTCGCTGTGCGCTGCCAGCAGTTCGGCTGCTGCCTGCTCGGGTCTGCCGCCTTGCCACCAGGCACGCGCGAGGTCGGTGTGCATCCTGGCGCGCCGCTCTGGCGTCAGGAACTGCCCGGCACGGAGACCACTTGCGGCCTGCAGGGCAGCGCCAGCATCGCCAAGTGCCCAGTGCACGCCGACCTTGTACAGCTTGACCTGGGCCGGGGTGACAGGCACCGCGTATCCCGGGACCCGCCCGCCGGGCAGCCGGGCGGCGGCCCGGGTCGCCTCGGCGATCATGTCCAGGGCAGGCCCGTGATCGCCGGCGGTAGCGGCTGAGTAAGCGGTGGTGCAGAGGATGTGCGCGTAGGCGGCAGCTTCCAGGCGTGTTGACAGGCCGGTTCGCTCGACGGCGGTGGCTGCGTCGAGCGCCACTCGTCCGGCTAGCTGGCGGCGATCCTGATGCCGGAGCACGATCGAGAGCGAACGAGCGGAATACGCCATCGCCGCGGCTGAACCGGACAGGCCGGCGTAGGCCACCGACCGGTCAGCGGTAATGCGGCTTGCGCCGACGTCGCCGACTTTGATCAGCGCGTCGGTAGCGAGGTCATACCACGCGGCGAGCAGCATGTACGAGCCGGGCTCCTTCCGCGCCAGGGCTGCCGACTGGGCGGTTGCGAGGAGTCCGGGCAATTCGCCGATCAGCCGGAGAGTCGCGCCGGCATCAAACATGGCGCGGGCGCGGACCAGGCGCCTGGTCACGGCGGCTGCGGTGACGGAGGTTGCGGCGGCGGGGAGGACCGCGAGCGCCTCGTCCAGGCGGCCGAGCATCCGGGCCGGTGCCGCCAGCCCGGCTGCGGCCAGCAGGTCACGGCGGCGCATGTCTGGGTCCTCCTCCGCGGTCGGCGTGGCGATGGTCACCACCGTAGCCGGGGGTGGCGGGAGCAGTCCGACCAACACGCCGAGAATGCGGGGAGGGATACCGGCCGCTCCTGCGACCCGGCGCACCAGGTCGAGGTCGGCAGGGGGACGGCGTCCTGTTTCCAGGCGGGATATGGTCGAGACGGAATACCCGCAGGCGGCGGCGAGGTCGGCCTGCCGCCATCCACGGGATTGGCGGGCTAGCCGGATCGCCGGGCCGACATCCCGCGACATGAGCAGCGCCCTGCCCTGCGCTGAGCGCCACAGTGCCGTGTTGTCGGCCATCGCGGCTCCAGCTCCGATCCTCTCTGCTAGCTTCCGCTACCGCATGCGTCCGCGCAAGCTGAGGCCCGGCGGGCCATAACACATCGGGGCGGACTAGGCAAGGTCCGGTCCGGGATCCGGTGTCCCGTTTGCGCATTCTGCAACTGGCCTCGTCGCGTCCCGTCAGCGGGGCTTACCGTGAGCATGCGTAAGGCTCCCCAGCATTAGGAGACGATGATGGAACTGCGGTTCATCGGCATCGATCCGGAGACCGGCACCGACAACTGCCCCGCCGTGTTCGTGGAAGAGGATACGGGGGATCTGGTATTCCAGGGGTGGACGGTGACCGACGAGCGCATGCTGGCCGAGGTGGCCACGCGAAGCCCGATCGCGGGCAATGAGTCAGTGGTGCGGCTGCCGGCACGGATGAAGGCGATCATCAAGGAGGCGGTCAGTGACAGTGAGGGTGCCGCCGTTCAGTGAGCTGATCGCGGGCACCACGTCGTCGGCGGTGCACCTGGAGATGCGTGACGCCTACACGCCCGCTGACCCGGTTTTCCTTGACTGGACCGCCGGGAAGCCGGTCAGCGAGCCGGCCTACCCAGGATGGGTCGACCTGGTGCGCGCCAGCCTCGCGCGGGGTGTGGTGTTCCGCCGCGCCCGGATCGTCTCCGAGCCGCTGTCCCCGTTCGTGAAGTTCGAGCTCGAGATCACTGCCGGGCTCAACATCGCGGCCGGTGAGCTCGTACGGTGGCTGCCCCGCCGCCGCGCTTCGGACCTGTGCCTGCCGGGCACCGACTTCTGGGTACTCGACGACCGGCTTGTCCGGTTCGGCCACTTCGCCGGCGACGGCGAGTTCCTCGACCACGAGCTGACCGGCGACCCCGGGATCGTCCGGCACTGCGCCAGCGCGTTCGAAGCCGTGTGGCAGCGCGCCATCGACCACGACGCGTACCGGCCCGCCTGATGATGCGCGGTGTGCTGGCACACTTCAGCCATGGCCCTCTCTCCGTCATCGAGCGCCCAGCGGGCCAGGCTGGACCTGGCCGAACGGCTGCGTGAGATCAGGCTGGATGCCGGGCTGAGCGGCCACGAGCTGTCGGCCGCAGCCGGGTGGCATGCGTCCAAGACATCGCGGATCGAGAACGCCCGCCAGGCGGTCACCGACACGGACATACGGACCTGGTGCGAGGTGTGCAGCGCCGCCAGCCAGGCAGCGGACCTGATCGCTGCCTCGCGCGCAGCCGATTCGATGTACATGGAGTGGCGGCGGATGCACCTGACGGGCATGCGCCGGGCGCAGGAGTCCCCGGTCCCGCTGTACGAGCAGACGCAGCTGATGCGGGTCTACTGCTCCACGGTGATGCCGGGACTGGTGCAGACCCCCGGGTACGCGGCTGCGCTGATGTCCGCGATCACGGCATTCCAGCGCACGCCCGACGACGTAGCCGAGGCCGTGAGCGCGCGGATGGCCCGCAACCGTGTCCTGTACCAGGCACGGCACCGCTTCGAGATGATCATCGAGGAAGCCGTGCTCCGCTACCGCGTGGGCAGCCCGGCGGTGATGGCCGGCCAGCTCCGGCACCTGCTCACCGTGATGCCGCTCCCATCGGTCTCGTTCGGCGTGATCCCGTTCACCGCCGGCCACCGGGCGATGTGGACGCTGGAGCCGTTCAACATCTTCGATCAGGCACGCGTGCACGTGGAGCTGCTGTCCGGGTACTTGCGGGTGACCACGCCTCGCGAGATACGGCTCTATGAGCAGGCGTTCAGCGAACTCCAGAGCCGGGCCGTCTCCGGCTCCGCTGCCCGCGGTCTGGTCACGGCCGCGGTCGCCGGCCTGGGCTGAACCCGCGCGCAATTCGGCGCAATGTCCCTTCTCGCAGGCTGCCTGCCTTCCATACCGTCAGGTCAATGGGCGGTCCGCCGATGACGGGCAGCAGACAGCGACCCAGGAGAGCGAAATTCCCATGCCCGAGCAGGCAGGCTCCCCGCAAGACCAGCGCTCGCTGGCCGTCATTGACGGCCAGGTTCTGCTGGACCCGGCGCTGCGGCTGAAGCGGTTCCGCGAGGAACACCCGGACATAGAGATCATCCTGCGCGGCCCGTGGGAGGCGCTGATCTCCGAACCGGACGGCCAGCGGGTGATCGTCCGCTGGGAACTCAGCGACCTGCTTGACGAGATAGGCAAGCGGCTCGCTGCCGGTGACGCGACTTCGGCAGGCGGAACGATATGAGGCACCGCGAGAGGGAACGAATCGACCGCCTGGAGCGGAACGGCACGATGGACCGCCGGCGGGGCGAACTCCACGCATGGTTCACGTCCCATCCCCGCAGGAATCCGCTCCAGGCCGTTCAGGACCTTCAGTACACGCACCAGGACTACATGTACGTCGTCGCCGACTCAGTCCGGATTGACTTGATGAGGGAAGAAAACGTTTCGCCGTGACCTGCCCTGTTATCACGCAACGCTTGCGTGGCGCTCCGCCCTATCCAGCCCGAGGGGATGCGGCGGCGGGCGCGCAGACCGTCACCCGCATGCCGCCTGCTGCGGGTGTCACGATCCGTCAGTTCGGGGTGAGCCAGGACTCAGATGCTCACACAGGGGAATCAGCGGAAGCGCATGCGCTGCGCCAGAGTGGTCGGCGTCGGCGATCGCCCGGCACCTGGATAAGGACCGCAAGACGATCCGGGCGTACTTGCCAGGTGAGCGGGTGCCCGGGGAAGCGGACGTCGACTGGGTTGGACCAGTTCGCTGCGTTCGCGGAATACTGCCGGATCCGTCATCTGGACGTCATCGCGGTCGCCTGGTGTATCCCTGTTTCCCCCGCAGAACCGGGATACGGGAAACCCTTTCACGCTACCGCCCCCGCGCGGTTGACTGACGGTGATTGCAATGGCACGCCCAGGAAGGGGCCAGTGGTGACACCTGCGATCGGGACCTGCTCCTGCGGCGCGGAGCGGTACAGCACCCGGAGTAGCCGCCTGTACCACGCGGTATCCCCGGAAGGCCCTGCCCTCCGGGGCACGGTTACTGAGCCCTGCCGGAAGATCCCGGCTGGTGGGGAGGCGAGATGGCGGGGACGGTAGCGTCCAGGCTAGGCCCACGTGGCGTGACAGCCCTATCCAGCGTGGAGACCGGACCTCGGGATGGTGCCGGACGCCGTAGCCGTTGCCGCTGCTTGCGGTCCGCCGCTGCCCGGAGGCGGCTCTGGGGCATCCGGCACCAGCCGGGTGCCGGATTCCGCGGCCAGGACGGGCACACGCCCGGATCCGGATCCGGGTCGCCGGGACGGCAGGCGTCAAGACTTCGCCGGATTCTCAGGGCAGCCGGAGGGCCGCATACATGGCGCTGAGCTGGACCGCGCGCTACCTAGTGGACTGGGCGGATGTCCGGCCCGAGCGCGCCGGCATTGAGCATGAGCAGGCTTACCTCGCTGGTGCCGATGAGTTCGCGCAGCTCGGCACGCCACTGGAATTCGCCTCGCTGTACCTGACCGCGAAGTGCCATCTAAGCTGCGTGCACTGCCATGCGGAAGGATCATTCCAGGGCACCGGCCCGGCCGGAGATGTCACTACCAGTACTCTTCTTGACGTTATCTACCGGCTCGGCCAGGTCGCCAAGCGCATTCAGCTGACCGGCGGGGAGATTTTCGTGCGGCGCGATCCCGGAACCGGCAAGAATGACGTCCCATTGCTTGTCCGCGCGATATCCGCGCTGCACCGCGAGCCGATCCTGCAGACAACGGGCATCGGGCTGACACCAGAAAGCACCGCATTCTATGCGCGCCACGGGGTTAAGTGGGCGGCGCTTTCACTGGATGGCCCCAGCCCTGCGCTGAACGCGATCATCAGGGGACGCGAAGCGGCATTCGCCTCGACACTGAAAGCCATCGACCTGTGCAAGCAGGCCGGGATATCAGTCAAGATCGGCACCGTGGTGACCAGGCTGACCCTGGACACGGCGGCATTCTTCGAGCTCGGCGACCTCCTGGAGAAACGCGGCGTCGACGTGTGGAAGCTGATGCATTTCTACCCTCGCGAAGCTGGCCGCGCATCCGCGTCGAACGCGGACGCGCTGGCAATCGAACCCGGCCAGTTCCGCTCCCTGCTCGGAGCGCTCCGCGAGAGATACGCCGGCAGCGAGATGGCCATCGCCGATCACGACCTCGATACCTTCAGGAATTCCCCTGCGCTCCTTGTCCAGCCGACCGGCATCGTGACCGTCACGAAGGGGGATGCGGATATCCCGCTAGGCAACCTGCTGACGATGAGCCGCGACCAGATGCTCGCGGCGTTTCTCGGCAGCGCGCCCGCGATCAATGAGAACCTGCGGAACACCTACCGGGAGCGCCGGTTATGCGGGCATCGCGAGAGGCGGCACTGACTGCGCTGAGATCGCCGTATCCTGCGGCAAGCATGTCGCCCGGCGCCGGACGGTACCGTCATCACTACGCGGCGCACGGCGCGGCGTTCTGGGGCGATGATCTCGCCGCGGCCGTAGACCGGTTCTTCACCGCCCGGCCTGGCCTGGACGGCTCACGCGTGCTGGACCTGGGCGCGGGCACCGGACGCCACTGTTTCGAGACGGCCAGGCAGGGCGCGGCCACCGTCGATGCCGTCGAACTGGACGCGGTCGCCGGCCAGTTCATCCTGGAGGGATCACTGCGGCTGGAACACGCCGGTATCGTCCCCGAAGGAGTCATCCGCCTGCATGCGATGAATGCTGTTGAGTACCTTCACGGCACCTGCGCCGGATACGACCTGATTATCTGCTACGGCATGCTGCACGTGCTCGCCGGGGACGACGCGGCGAGTGTGCTGAGCGACGTCGAGCGGGCGCTGAAACCCGGCGGCACGCTGATCCTGCAGTTCCTGACGAACAAGTTCGCGGCTCCGCGGGAGCAGCCCGAGCTGGATGATGTCTGGATCTCACCGGATTACGCGGCGCGGATACTGGATTGCGGCGCGTGGGACATCTGGTGGCGAGATGACACTGACATCAGGCACTCTCACATCTCCTCGGGAGACCATCAGCATGGCTCCCAGCGTTTCCTGGCCGACCGGCGCTGACCAGTGACGTGCCCGCCAGCGGCTGATGAGACGGCCCTCCGGACTGAATACAGCGGGCGGCTGAGCAGGCGATTCGCGAGTCACGCCGTGGTGAACCCGACGGACCGGTGCAGCCTGTCGTGCGCGCACTGCCTGTTCTCGGCACCGCTGCAAAAGCAGGCAGGCGCCCCCAGGCCCGATGAGCTCACCCCGGCCGCCGCCGCGCATCTGGGGGCATTCCTGGCCCAGGCCGGCGTCCGGCAGCTGGTGATATCGGGTGGAGGCGAGCCGCTGGAGAATCTCCCGGCGGTCATCGCCCTGACTGAAGCGCTGGTTACGGCCGAAGAGCTGGTCGTTATCACGAGCGGCCATTACGCGCAGTCGGGTCCAGCCGCGTCCGCGCACCTGGACCCTGTGCTGCAGGCGTTCGCACGGCATCACGCCAGCGTGCGGCTGATCATCAGGCTGAGCGCTGATGCCGGGCACCGGATCGATCCGGCCTGCTACCGGCGGGTGGCGGAATGGGCCGCTGCTCACGCCTGCGGCCGGGTTGAGGTCCGGGCTGTCCTGCGTTCCTCGATGAGCGACCTGGCCCGCGGGGCGGCCGGGAGCTGGCTGAGCGTCTTCGGCGCGGGCGTGCCAGCGATCGGGGACCCGGGTACGCTGCCCGTTGTCGACGGCATGCCGGTCACCTGGCTTCGCAGCGGCGACGCGGAAGTCCCGGTAATCTTCAAGCCAGACTACGGCCTCGGATTCGGGCGGCCTGCCCAGCAGCAGGACT
>OBLT010001511.1_pt1 | contig 14817 bp, 13 predicted proteins | sample 1518721 | NCBI WGS metagenome assembly OBLT01 (sample SAMEA3539307, study PRJEB22396) | soil metagenome | biome: tundra; feature: field; material: soil | place: USA | collected 2010-05 | depth 0.15 m | reverse complement strand
CTGACATGTCAATGTTTCTTCGGCCACTAGCCCACGGAAGTAGCAGTCGGAGGACCTCGTACGCGTTGTCGGGATTTCCCTCGTTGGGTCGCGAGGGGCAGGCGCGCAGTGCCGTGTATGCAACTAGGCCTATATAAGTACACACGCCGGTTGTCATCGCGATGGCCATGACGGTGCAAGCGAGAGGGGTGGCGATCACTACAGCCACAGCGGATGCAGATGCGACCGATGAGAGCGTCGCGCTAACCGGTCGCATCCTCGTTGCCGTCCGTTGAGTCCTTGACGATTATCTCGTGTAGAGTGATGCTGCGAACTTACCACGTCATCCGGCCATCTGTGCTCGAACCCCTGCGAGGGGCAGCAAATGTAGCGTGATCCTGCGAGCTAGCAGCCTGAGCGCGACCTTTATCGCCCCTAAGAGGGGCTTCTTGCAGAAAGTAAATACGATTCGAGGCATTAACAGCTCGGACAGGCATGCGGCGACCGGACCAAGACTGACTCGTCCTTGGTCTTCCTGAAAATGTCGGTGGCTGCTGCTAGGTTGCCTTTGTCGCAAACGCGACGAATGGATCACTTATCGTGAGGAGGGTGGGATGCGGCTCCGAATCGAGGTGGCTACCAGCGCTACCGAGTTGCCGTGGCTGAGCGTGCTCCGCCCCGGCCGTTCCTTCCTCTACGAACTGCTGGCGCTTGGCGGGCCTGAGCTGGGCCGCCGACTCCACGATGGGGGCGCTGGCCCGTACGGCATGGTGCCGTTCGGTTACGGGGCGCCGTACTTCCCGGACGCGGCGCGGCGGCGCGGTGCCTACGCGGTCGGCGGCCGCGGCGTCATCGAGGTCGGCAGCCCGGTCCCTGAGATCGTAGAAGCGTGGGCGGCCGCACTGGCCGGCCGTGAGCTCATCGACTGGGGTGGTGTAGCCCTGCATGTCAGGAACGTCACCCCGGTGGATCCGCCGGAGTTTGCAGCCAGGACGGCGCGGTTCCGCACGATCACCCCGGTGGTGATGAAGGGCAGCGGCCGTGACGGCGACGGGACCAGGGTTAACCGGCAGGCGTGGGTGCTGCCAGCGGAGCCGGAGTTCCCGCAGTATTTCGTCGGGAACCTGCGCCGCAAGGCGGAGACCCTGGGCTTGAACCCGGACATCGATCTGGACGCGATCACCTGGATCGGCCCGAAGCGCTCGTTCGCAGTGTCGGATGGCCTCAAGCCCGGAGCGCCGGTCGAGGTCGAACTGCGCGGCGCACCGGAAACGTTGCAGGCAATCTGGTCGTGGGGCCTGGGGCAGGCGAACTCCGCCGGGTTCGGCTGGGTGGCGGCATGACCGCCGCCCCCGAGGCCGGATACAGCCCAGTCGAGCTGACCGCTCACCCGCTGCAGCGTGTCGGCGCGTTCGCGCTGGCAGCGCTCGCCGGAGTGCGCGGCCCGGGCCAGATCGACGAGGCCGGGCTGCTGGCAGCTGCCGGCCTCATGCACGACCACCTGAGAGCGACGACTGACCTGGAGGACTCGAAGGGACCGGGCGGGTTCTGGCTCGGTGCAAGCTACTTGTTCTGGCCGAACTCGGCGCTCAACCCCACCAGCCGCGGCAAGCTGTCGGTAAAAGAGCGGAACGAACGCCTCAGGGACTGGCGCACCCTTCCGGACCCGGACCAGAGCATCGGCGTTCCTTGCACGCTCTGCGGCCGGGCTGCCTGCAAGTTCTACGGCAAGGTCGATGTACCGCTGGCTGCCAGTCCAGCACACCGCAACACCACGGCCCGCGCCCATGAGGGCATGGCGCTGTGCCGGGGGTGCCTGGCGAGTTTTCATGCGCTGCCGTACGGGTGCGCGATCTCAGGCGGCCGCGCTGCGGTCCTGCACAGCTGGGATGACCATTTCCTGCGCGCCGCGGTCGCGGAGCAGGTACAGCGGATGCGGCGGAACACTGAGGTGGCTGCTGGCGCGTTCGGCATCAAGCGCCCGTACGCGCGCCAGGTCGCGGCGCTGCGGCAGGTCCGCGGCTATGACCGGGAGCTCACAGCCGGGGTCGAGCTGTTCGTCTTCAGCAACAGCAACAAGGAGCAGACCCTCGACCAGCACCAGATGGCGCAGCCACTCGCCGAATGGCTCCGCCACATCCGCTACGACCCCAGATACGCAACTGGATGGCGGTACCTGAACCGCGCCCACGCCAGCAGCAAAGTCCCTGGCCCGTCGATGCTGGCACGCAACCTCTTCGACCGGCCTCGCCAGGTCATCTCCGCGGCCGTCAGCTACCTGCGGGAGCAGGCCAGCAGCCTCGCCATGCCGCCAGGGGAGACTCCCGATCTCGGGGCGCTGTGCTCCGACTACGCGATCAAGGTGCTTGATGTGAACGAATCCGATAACACTCAGATCCGCGGCGTCGCGGCCGCTGTCGCGGCGCGGGTGAGCGAGGACGAGTCCCAGTTCAAGAAGTTCGCCGTGGCCAGCCGGTCACGGCGCGACCTGCAGGGCTGGCTCCGCCGTCAGGCTGTGGACCACGTGCGGTACAGCAAGGAGCCCGAACCGTTCATCACGGAGCGGCAGTGGCTGCTGCTCTTCGACTCCGCCGACCAGTACCTGCACCGGGATCTGCTGCTCATCGCCGTGCTAGAGGAGGTCCAGAAGCTGGACCCGAAGTGGCGGCGCGACGATCCGGACGCGCGCAAGGAAGCGGACGACGATTTGGGCACCCACGACGAGGAGGAGGGGGCCTGATGACTTACCTGGCAGGCAAGACAGCCCTGGACATCACTGCGGGCGCGCCGAACAACGGGCGCGGCGAGGACAACATCGGCGTGGTGAAGAAGGTGCGGGTCGGCTACGATACGTACCCGTACGTTTCCGCGCAGGCATTCCGCCGGTGGCTACGCGATTCACTGCCGGCCGCGGAAAGCCGGTCGCCGGTCACCAGCGAGGGGAAGGGCCAGAAGCAGCAGGCTTTTACGGCTGGCCGCCCGGACCGCCACCTAGATGACGACCTTTTCGGCTACATGGTCGCTCTCAAGGGCGAGAACTACCAGCGCGACACCGTGCTGGCGACAGGGTCTCTGGTCTCGGTTGCGCCGCAGCGGATCACGCGTGATTTCGGCACGATGAGCCGTGATTTCCCGGCCGGCGCGAACCCGGTCATCCATGAGCATGAGCTGTACTCCGCGGAACTAGCTGGGGACATCCTTCTGGACCTGCCCCGGGTCGGTACGTTCGAGCAGGAAGGCGGCGGGCTGCGTCGCGCGCTGCGCGCTGACGCGGTGAAAGAGGCGCTGTCTGCCGGTGCGACGCACGTCGTGTTCCGCGAGGTGGCTTCGATCCGGCTGCCTGTGGAGGAACGCCGCCGCCGCGTCGGCGTCGTCCTGCGCGCATTGGCCGAAGTCCGCGGCGGCGCGCAGCGCGCCCTGCATTACGGTGACCGGTCTCCGGCGTTCATCCTGCTCGCACCGATCAAGGGCGGCAACAACCCGTTCACCCGCGTGCTCGCCGCCAAGGACGGCCGCGCCCGCTTCGACCTGGACACGTTCACCGAGGAACTCGCCGCGTGGGACAGCGAGCTCGACGGCCCGGTCCGGATCGGCTGGGCGCCGGGATTCCTCGGCGACCAGCGCGAGCAGACCCGCCGCGCGCTCGCCGCCGAGATCGGCGACGGCCGGCTGATCATCGATCATCCCCGCACGGTCCTGCACGGGCTGGCCAAAGAGATCGAAGCAGGGCAGAACGACCTGTGGTTCGAGGACCCGGCAGCGTGATACCGGCGCTGGAGGTAGCGGTCACCGCGCCGGTCGTCTCGTTCCGCAACCCCCTCTACGCCGGTGTCCAGGTCTGCCTGCCGTGCCCGCCGCCATCGACTGTCGGCGGGTTCCTGGCCTCCACGGTCGGCGGCTGGCACCGCGTCCCGGCCGCGACCCGGTTCGCGATGACCTTTACCGCTCGCGGGTCCGGCATCGACCTGGAGACCTATCATCCGCTCGATTCCCGCGGCGCTGCCAGCGATCCGGTTCCCAAGGATCGCGAGTTCCTCGCCGCCGTTACCCTCACCATCTGGCTCACCCAGGACCTGGACTTGTGGGAACGCGCGTTCCGCCGCCCGGTGTGGCCGCTGCGGCTGGGCCGCAGCCAGGACCTGGCCAGCGCCCGCACCCGCCGGGTCGAGCTGACGGCAGGCCCCGGTTCCCAGCGCCAGGCCTTGCTTCCCGAGAATCTCGGCAAGGCAGGCCTGGTCCTGCGCCTTCCGACGGCGATCAGCGAGGACCGGTCCAGGACCCGGTGGGACGGGTACCGGTACGCCGCGAACGGAGACGCCAAAGATCGCATCGACGCGGACTACGTCACCGAGGACGGGCAGGCAGTGGCGCTGCTGCCGCCGGTCCACCCGGACCTGATCACGGCCAGGACCTGATGCGGGCCCTGGACCAGGTGTGGGCTAAGAGCCGCGTGCGTTCAGGCGACCCGCGCGGTGAGCTCCTCACCGAGCACCTGACCGCGGTCACCGATGCGGCCCGTCTCCTCCGGGACCGCACCGGCGTTATCCCCGGCCTGCCGGAGTACTTCTGGGACTGCGTGATCCTCGCAGGCCTGTTCCATGATGCCGGGAAGATCCCCGAGGGATTCCAGCGAATGGTCGGCAACCCCGGCCCGGAAACAGTGTGGGGCCACCGTCACGAGGTCTACTCCCTCGGCTTCGTCCGCCGTATCCTCACCCATCTCCCGCCCGAGCGGCTTGACTTGATCGCGGCCGGAGTAGCGACCCACCACCGCTCGCTGACCGGCGGGGATCGCCCGCTGCGCGGCATGCTGAATACCATCTACCAGACCCCGCAGGACATTGCCGAGGCTATGGACCCGGTCGACCCTGCGGCGGCACGCGAACTTCACGAATGGCTCCTCCAGCAAGCCGGCATCAGCGGCGTCCTCGCACCGGCCCCGGATGACCTGGCGGCGGCGGCCTGTGAGCAGCTGCGGGACGTAGTCAGCCAGTGGACCGACCAGCTCGACCATGACCCTGCCCGCGACCTTACTGCGGTCCTGCTGCAGGGCGCGGTCACCCTCGCCGACCACGTCGCGTCCGCGCACACTCACCTGCTGGCCTGCCAGCCGATCGACGCGGCCTGGAGCAAGGACCTGACAGGCCGGCTCGCTCCGCTGTTCCCGCACCAGCAGCAAGCCCAGGCGGTGACCGGGCATCTGCTGCTGCGCGCCCCGACCGGATACGGCAAGACCGAAGCCGCGCTGCTGTGGGCCGCAACCCAGGTCGAGGACCTGAGACAGCGAGTCGGCGGGATACCGCGCGTGTTCTACACCCTGCCGTACCTCGCCTCGATCAACGCCACGACCGGCCGCCTGCACCGCGAACTCGGCCCGGCAGGGAAGGACCTGGTCGGCGTCGCCCATTCCCGCGCCGCCAGCTACTACCTCCACGCTGCCGCAGACGACGACTGCGCCACCCCTGACGCGAGTGCGGCCAGGCGCGCGCTGGCGCGGAACCGCGCGACCCGGCTGTTCCGCGAACCAGTCCGTGTCGGCACCCCGTACCAGCTGGTCCGCGGCGCGCTCGCCGGTCCTGCCCATTCCAGCATCCTGATCGACGCCGCGAACTCGGTCTTCATCCTCGACGAGCTCCACGCATACGAGCCCGGCAAGCTCGGTATCATCCTGGCGATGATCCGGCTGTGGACCCGGCTCGGCGGCCGGATCGGCGTCGTCTCCGCCACCTTCCCCGCCGTCCTAGCCGAGCTCCTGACAATGGCACTGGGGGAGGAACCAGCGCTGGTCCAGCCAGAACAGCAGTGGTCCTGGCCGGTCCGTCACCAGCTTCACCTCCGCGCAGAGCACCTGACCGCGCAGTCATCCGTCGACGAGATCGCCGCGCGGCTCCGCGCCGGGCACAGCGTGCTCGTCATCGCCAACAGCGTCAAGGATGCCATCAGCCTCTACGACCAGCTCGCTCCCGAAACAGCGGCGCGGTACGGCCAGGACGCGGCACTGCTGCTCCATTCGAGGTTCACCGGCCGGGACCGGAACGCGATCGAGCAGAAGATCCTCGCCCGCTTCGAAGCCGGGAATCCCCGCCAGCCAGGCCTCCTGGTGGCCACCCAGACCGTCGAGGTTTCCCTCAACATCGACCTCGATGCCACTCACACCTCGGCAGCCCCCCTCGAATCGCTGCTGCAGCGGTTCGGGCGTGTCAACCGCCTCGGTCAGCTCGCTGACCCGGCGCCGGTTATCGTCCACGAGCCCGCCTACGTGCACCGCGGTAAGTCACCCAACCTGTACGCGGACGGCGTCTACGACGCCGAGCCTGTCCAGCTCGCCTGGCAGATCCTTGCCCGCAGCGACGGCGGCCGGCTGGACGAGCAGTTGTTCACCGGCTGGCTCGATGAGATCTACGCTAGCGACTGGGGACAGCGCTGGCGTACGGCAGTCGAGAGGGTTTGCCGGCAGTGGAATGATGACTGGCTCCAGTTCCGCGACCCGTTCAGCAGCAGGGACGACCTGTCCGAAGCTTTTGACAAGCTCTTCGAAGGGTCCGAAGCGGTCCTGGAGGAAGACACCGCCCAGTACCGCGATCTGCTCACAGGACACACCCCCGCCGCCGGCCGCCTGCTCGCCTCCGAGCTCCTCATCCCGATCCCGCACTACGGCCAGCAGATCGGACGATGGGACCGGACGATCCGTGCCACGGTCATCGGCGGCGACTACAGCAGCACCTATGGCCTCCGCGCGATCAGCGGCCCCACCGGCGGCCAGTACAGCCTGGGCGTGATCGTGTGATCGCAGCTGATGACATCGGCGGTGTCCATGTCAAGTACCTGCATCACTGCCCGCGCCAGCTGTGGCTGTACGGGCGAGGGTTCCGTCCCGAGCACCATGACGACCTGGTCCAGCTCGGAGAGGCAGTCAACGACACCTCATACACCAGGAGGTCACCGGTCGACCTGGGTGCAGCGAGACTCGATTTCATAGACGGAGAGAACTGGGTCCACGAGGTGAAATCCTCATCCCGGTCCACTCCGGCTGACCAGGCACAGGTTGTCCACTACTGCTTCCGCCTCCGCCAGGTGGGCATCGAACCCTCCGGAGGCGTACTCCATTACCCGAAGACTCGCAGGACGCTCCGGGTGGAGTACGGGGAGGCGCAGGAAACGCAGGCCCGCGCCGACATCACTGCCGCCATTGAGGTACTCACGGCCGGGCAGTCGCCACCCCGCCTGAACCGGACAGCGTGCCGCGGCTGCAGCTATCTCGCCTACTGCTGGAGCGCCGGCTGATGCCAGCAGCTGCGCGGACCTACTGGCTCACCACCGCGTGCCGGATCCGGCGCCAGGACCAGTCACTCGTCATCGAGCGTGAATCCGGCGACAAGATCCACATACCGGTCACCGACATCCGGGACATCGTCGCCTGCGCGCCCGTTGACCTGAACACCGCCGTCATCAGCATCCTCAATCACCATCACGTCAGCGTCCACTTCCTGAGCCACTACGGCGACTACGCCGGATCCCTGCTCACAGCAGAAACCGCGGCATCGGGCGAGACCGTTCTCGGCCAGGCACGGCTGATGAACGATCCTGCGGCCAGGCTCCGGATCGCCCGCAGCATCGTGGTCGCGGCAGCGTTCAACGTGCGGCGCGTCGTCGACCGGGACCTGCTCACAAGGCCCTTCACGGTGCTGGAACACTCAGCCGCCGATGCCAGCTCGCCTGAGCAGCTCATGGGCGCGGAAGGAACCTTCCGCCGCTCAGCGTGGGAAGTACTCGACACCAAGCTCCCTGACTGGCTGCAGCTATCGGGCCGCAGCCGCCGCCCGCCATCCAACGCGGGCAACGCGTTCATCAGCTACGTCAACGGCATCACCTACGCGCGGGTCCTGACGGCCGTCCGGCTCACTCCGCTCCACACCGGCATCGCGTTCCTGCACAGCACGATGGAACGGCAGCGGCACTCCCTGGTGCTCGACATCGCCGAGGTCTTCAAGCCCTTGTTCGCTGAACGGCTGCTCCTGCGGCTATCGGGGCGCCAGCAGCTCAAGCCTGCGCACTTCGACTCCGGCGTGGGCCAGGCGATGCTAAGCGACACCGGTCGCAAACTTGTCGTCCAGACCGTGCGCGATGAACTCGCCACCACGGTCAAGCACCGCGGTCTCGGCCGGAACGTGGCCTATGACGAGCTGCTTCATCTCGAAGCGCTCCAGCTCACCCGCACCTGCCTCGAGGACGCCCCGTACCGTCCGTTCCGTATCTGGTGGTGACGATGTACGTCATCGTCGTGTACGACACGCTCGCCGAGCGCAACCCGAAGATCCTGCGGACCTGCCGCCAGTACCTCCACCACGTCCAGCGCAGCGTCTTCGAAGGCGACGTCAGCGCTGCCCAGCTCAAGCGTTTTAAGGCGGCTGTCGAAGGCGTCATAGATAGCGGCTACGACAGCGTCCTCATCTACTCATTCCCGCCCGGCGCACGACCAGTCCGCGACCAGTGGGGCACCGGTGAACCACCGCCAACAGACATCCTGTGAGACAGCGTCACCGTCGCGTGCGGTCACTCTGCAGCAAACCTCCCGGCCGTCATGCACAACCGGAGGTTCACTGCAATCAGCCAGCTAAATACCACCCAAACGTGTATCCTGACCAGGCACTTTACCGTCGGGTCATCATCGCCCCTACGAGGGGCAGCAACGCTGCGTTAAGGTCGCGCTCGGCGTCGGCGTCAGGTCATCATCGCCCCTACGAGGGGCAGCAACGTTACTTACAGTGCTCTCGCCAGTGTGAGCGAAAACAGGTCATCATCGCCCCTACGAGGGGCAGCAACCGGATCGTCGTGGCCGCGACGGGGCAGTCCAACTCGGTCATCATCGCCCCTACGAGGGGCAGCAACCTGACCGCCACGCCGATCGACCCGTCACAGGCCGGTCATCATCGCCCCTACGAGGGGCAGCAACAGTTGAGGCGGAGTTTCATCGCGGTGGAGCCCACCGGCGTCATCATCGCCCCTACGAGGGGCAGCAACGCGAGCACCTGGAACACCCCGCCGGGGCACAGCCAGCCCGGTCATCATCGCCCCTACGAGGGGCAGCAACCCGAGCTGGAAGCTGGCGAGGTGGGCGTAGGCGGGGGGTCATCATCGCCCCTACGAGGGGCAGCAACAAGGCGTCGGCCTTGATGAACTCGAACGGGTAGCGCGGTCATCATCGCCCCTACGAGGGGCAGCAACCGCTGTACACCGTGGCCGCCCTCCAGGGCTGGATGGTCATCATCGCCCCTACGAGGGGCAGCAACGCGTACCGCTGGTTCTCGACACTCGTGCCCATCCACGTCATCATCGCCCCTACGAGGGGCAGCAACCTTCACCACCGCGGCGATGAGGAGGATGAGGCCCACCAGTCATCATCGCCCCTACGAGGGGCAGCAACCAGCAAGTACAAGGGCACCGCGGACCGCCACAAGGAGTCATCATCGCCCCTACGAGGGGCAGCAACCGGCGAGACCCGACGCCCCCAGGGGGGTCCCGGACATGTCATCATCGCCCCTACGAGGGGCAGCAACCGGTACTCGACCCAGTTGGGGGTGCCGTCGTCTTGCAGTCATCATCGCCCCTACGAGGGGCAGCAACCGGCGTACCGGCATGTCGTGGACCTGTTCCGTGCCGAGTCATCATCGCCCCTACGAGGGGCAGCAACCTGCTCACATCCGCGGCGGTGCAGTCCAGCCCGCTGTCATCATCGCCCCTACGAGGGGCAGCAACCTCGCGGGGATCGCACCGGACGCGATGGTCGCGGCCGGTCATCATCGCCCCTACGAGGGGCAGCAACCGGGTCCGGACGACGTATAGCGGCGGCTATGCGGTCGCGTCATCATCGCCCCTACGAGGGGCAGCAACCTGACGGCAACCCCGATTGACCCGTCACAGGCCGTGTCGTCATCATCGCCCCTACGAGGGGCAGCAACCGTAGATCTCGGTGCCCTTGCCGGGTGCGGTGTCAGGTGTCATCATCGCCCCTACGAGGGGCAGCAACTCGCCGGCTACGTGCTCACCCACCCGCATCAGGCCAGGTCATCATCGCCCCTACGAGGGGCAGCAACATGAGCAGCAGGTTCACCTCGGCCGAAAGGAACGCCGAGTCATCATCGCCCCTACGAGGGGCAGCAACAGCTCGACGGCACCCGCGCGACGGCGGACGCTGCGCGTCATCATCGCCCCTACGAGGGGCAGCAACACCTGTTTGACATCGGCGTGACCGCCCCGGCCGCGCCGTCATCATCGCCCCTACGAGGGGCAGCAACTCGAACGCCGCGATCGAGCACCCCTTGCCGCCGACGTCATCATCGCCCCTACGAGGGGCAGCAACATATCTCTCAAGCGCACAACGGACCCGTATGCGTTGTAGTCATCATCGCCCCTACGAGGGGCAGCAACGTGATCGTGCGGACGTTGCTTAGGCAGCTCCGCAGGTCATCATCGCCCCTACGAGGGGCAGCAACGGGAACCGTGACGCAGGAGGGTTCGGCTTGCGTCCGTGTCATCATCGCCCCTACGAGGGGCAGCAACTTCCTCAAGCTGATCTCTGAGCTTCTAGGGCGCGGCGTCATCATCGCCCCTACGAGGGGCAGCAACTAGGTCATGCCGCTGGCATATAGCTCCGGCAGCCCGGTCATCATCGCCCCTACGAGGGGCAGCAACCTGATATGGCTGGATTGCAAGGGTCTCAGCTTCAGGTCATCATCGCCCCTACGAGGGGCAGCAACGTGACCGGCCCTGTCCTGCCCCGTGACGAGGACTCCGGTCATCATCGCCCCTACGAGGGGCAGCAACAAATACCAGGGCACCGCCAGCTGGCGGGAGATCCGGGGTCATCATCGCCCCTACGAGGGGCAGCAACCGGTCCAGGACCAGCCAGCCGAGCGTACGCGCCGGCGTCATCATCGCCCCTACGAGGGGCAGCAACTGGGTGATCGACCACGCCTCTTCGGGCAGGTCGGCCGTCATCATCGCCCCTACGAGGGGCAGCAACTTGATCAGCCGGTAGAGGGTTTCCTCGGTCCACTCGGGTCATCATCGCCCCTACGAGGGGCAGCAACACCGTCTTGCAGGCGACGGGCAGCTCATCAGGCTCGGGTCATCATCGCCCCTACGAGGGGCAGCAACTAGAACCGGCCCTGCGGCTGGCCTGGTGTCGACAGGTCATCATCGCCCCTACGAGGGGCAGCAACAGGTCGGCGGCGCTTCGCACAGGGAAACTTGGATCACGTCATCATCGCCCCTACGAGGGGCAGCAACCAGCAACACGCCCTCGGACACCATGCGGACGGCGACGATCCAGCGCGTCATCATCGCCCCTACGAGGGGCAGCAACGCGAAGGCGACAAGCCACAGCTTGCGGGCATCGGGACCGGTCATCATCGCCCCTACGAGGGGCAGCAACCGGCAGTCGTCAAGGTCATCGAAGCCGTGCGCGGAGTCATCATCGCCCCTACGAGGGGCAGCAACCCGGACGCTGGGTGGCGTACCGCGAGCTGAAGCGGCGTCATCATCGCCCCTACGAGGGGCAGCAACGTGTCCAAGATGCTGTCCGGCGGGGGCAGCAAGGGCGGCGGTCATCATCGCCCCTACGAGGGGCAGCAACACGCAGACTGGCGCCGCGAACGCCTACGGCGCGCCGTCATCATCGCCCCTACGAGGGGCAGCAACGCAGCCTTCCGTGCGATCCAGGGGATCTTGGCCAAGGTCATCATCGCCCCTACGAGGGGCAGCAACAGGAATGCCAGGACGGCGTGCGCCGCGGTGCCGCGCAGTCATCATCGCCCCTACGAGGGGCAGCAACGCCTCGGCGGCGAGTCCGGGGCCGGCTCAAGGCCTCTGTCATCATCGCCCCTACGAGGGGCAGCAACAGGTCGGGCAGGGCCCGGCTGCGGTCGGGGTACGGGACGGTCATCATCGCCCCTACGAGGGGCAGCAACACGACAATCTGCACGCGACGCTTGACCAGCTCGGGACAGGTCATCATCGCCCCTACGAGGGGCAGCAACGTGCCCGGCTGGTGGCCCTTGGCGGCGCACCGGTACAGGTCATCATCGCCCCTACGAGGGGCAGCAACAGGAAGCGGTGGAGGCGTGGTTGCAGGCTGTGCGCCGGTCATCATCGCCCCTACGAGGGGCAGCAACCTGGCCTGACGGGCGCCTATGCGCTAGCGCCAGATATGTCATCATCGCCCCTACGAGGGGCAGCAACCTGCTGAGCAGGTGCCGGCATGACCGGCAGCGAGACACCGGTCATCATCGCCCCTACGAGGGGCAGCAACTTCGGCGTCTACGCGGTGAGCGACCGCGAGGGCTCCTGGTCATCATCGCCCCTACGAGGGGCAGCAACGCTGGCGCTTCACCGACAGCAACGGGGCCGAGCGGGGTCATCATCGCCCCTACGAGGGGCAGCAACGTAGACGAGCAGATCGGCGGACTCGGCGCCACCGTGGTCATCATCGCCCCTACGAGGGGCAGCAACAGCAGGATGCCGCCTACATGGTTCGTGTACGCAGGGGGTCATCATCGCCCCTACGAGGGGCAGCAACGCGAGCTTGAGCGTGCGGGCGTAGGCGTCGAGCGCGGTCATCATCGCCCCTACGAGGGGCAGCAACCGATGCAGAACCGGCCGGACAGCAGGTCCGCGACCCGTCATCATCGCCCCTACGAGGGGCAGCAACAGCGCAGGACCGACCTAGCGCAGGACCGTCCTCGCCCCGTCATCATCGCCCCTACGAGGGGCAGCAACACGTTGTGCAGCAGCAGCGGCTTGGTACCGACCGCCTTGTCATCATCGCCCCTACGAGGGGCAGCAACGAGTGCCCGCGGTAGGTGCCTGCTGGAAAGACAGGGGTCATCATCGCCCCTACGAGGGGCAGCAACGTGATGGGTCGGATGGTCGGTGCGGCGCAGTCGCCGGTCATCATCGCCCCTACGAGGGGCAGCAACATGTCGCAGAGCACGGTGCGGCCGACCGGGATCACGGTCATCATCGCCCCTACGAGGGGCAGCAACGAAGCGCTCCGGGCCGAACTGGAGGCGGCGCGTGAAGTCATCATCGCCCCTACGAGGGGCAGCAACGGGACGCTTACACCTACGAGATTCGCCGTGTCCGGGGGGTCATCATCGCCCCTACGAGGGGCAGCAACGGGACGCTTACACCTACGAGATTCGCCGTGTCCGGGGGGTCATCATCGCCCCTACGAGGGGCAGCAACATCATCGCGAGCGCCGCATGAGGGGCCGGCACGGCGGTCATCATCGCCCCTACGAGGGGCAGCAACGAGCTTTGGCGGCCGGTGGACGGGCGCGACGGCGACCAGTCATCATCGCCCCTACGAGGGGCAGCAACCTGAAGAACAAGTCGCTGCAGGCCACGATGGTCGCGGGGTCATCATCGCCCCTACGAGGGGCAGCAACCTGCAGATGTGGCTGGGGTTCGGGTCACGGTATTACGCGTCATCATCGCCCCTACGAGGGGCAGCAACGTGACCAGCTGGTTATGGTCGCTGGCCAGGTTGTTCAGGTCATCATCGCCCCTACGAGGGGCAGCAACGCGGACCGCTGACGGGGGTGACGACGTGAGCTCTCACGTCATCATCGCCCCTACGAGGGGCAGCAACGGGACATGGCGAACGGGGTTCCGGCATGACGGCCACCAGTCATCATCGCCCCTACGAGGGGCAGCAACGTGTCTTGTCTGCGGCCATGGCCGCGACGTGCGCAGGTCATCATCGCCCCTACGAGGGGCAGCAACATGCTGCGCGCGTTCGACGTGTGGTGCTTCCGTACCGGGTCATCATCGCCCCTACGAGGGGCAGCAACGCGTAGTTCTGGCAGGTGAGACAGACGTTGCCCGACCCGTCATCATCGCCCCTACGAGGGGCAGCAACCAGGTGAGGAGTTCCGGCGAGGCGATCGCCATCGACTGGTCATCATCGCCCCTACGAGGGGCAGCAACACCTCATAGCGGGTGACCTGCGGGCCGCGCGTGAAGCGTCATCATCGCCCCTACGAGGGGCAGCAACACGTCCGGCGGGGGCTCCGGGAGGTCGCCCCCGTCCGGTCATCATCGCCCCTACGAGGGGCAGCAACTTGTTCCGCAGGCCGACAGGCCCTAGTGCGGCGCCGGTCATCATCGCCCCTACGAGGGGCAGCAACGGTACAACCCGGTCACGGGACACAGCGAATGGACCGCGTCATCATCGCCCCTACGAGGGGCAGCAACACGGAATACCTGCCGGGCAGTACGTTCCGGTTCCAGGTCATCATCGCCCCTACGAGGGGCAGCAACTGGAAGGATTCGCGGGAGCCCGGCTTATTTCCTACCAGGTCATCATCGCCCCTACGAGGGGCAGCAACCTGGGGTACCTCACCGCCCTGTTCAACCTGATGACCTGTCATCATCGCCCCTACGAGGGGCAGCAACCCGCGCAGTACATCCGGTATGCCACCTCCACGGAGGGTCATCATCGCCCCTACGAGGGGCAGCAACGATTTAGCGAGCACTGTCTCGATGGTGCCGTGTGACAGGTCATCATCGCCCCTACGAGGGGCAGCAACGTGCGGGCCGGGACGGCCACGGGGATCTTGATCACTAGTCATCATCGCCCCTACGAGGGGCAGCAACCTGCGCTTATCAGGGCGAGTGCCTCGGATACCTCGTCATGTCATCATCGCCCCTACGAGGGGCAGCAACGTGCAGCCGCGGATTCAGCAGCAGGCTAGCTTGACGTCATCATCGCCCCTAGCCCGGGTTTCCGAGATAAGTTGATCTTGCCGACGTTTCCCCTGGTCAGATGGGGCTGCGG
>OBLT010001509.1_pt1 | contig 14833 bp, 8 predicted proteins | sample 1518721 | NCBI WGS metagenome assembly OBLT01 (sample SAMEA3539307, study PRJEB22396) | soil metagenome | biome: tundra; feature: field; material: soil | place: USA | collected 2010-05 | depth 0.15 m | reverse complement strand
TTGGCGAAGCCACCGGCGCCATGGACTCCATGCTGCAGAAGATCGCGGACTTCTACGAAGACGAAGTCGACGCCGCCACTAAAGACATGCTGGCCATGCTGGAGCCGGTGATCATCGGCTGTCTCGGCATCACCATCGGCGGCATAGTGATTTCTCTGTACATGCCGTTGTTCGCGATGATCTCAAAACTGGCGGGATAGAAGAAGGCTGCGAGCTACGAGCTTCGGGCTACGAGCAGGCAAGGACTCAAGAGAGTTGCTCGAAGCTCGGGGCTCGAAGCTCGAAGCAACTGGCCCGCGAACGACTAACGACTAACGACCGACGACTAACGACGAAATTCATGCCTTCCATTTCCGATGAGCGAAACTGGCTGACCTGGCTAGTGAAGGTTCGCATCCTGATTCTGATGGTCCTGCTGGCCATCGAACTTGCCGTCATGCGCCTTACGCCCAGCCCTCTGCCCATGATGCCCTTTCTCACCGGGATGGTGCTGTGGTTCGTGCTCTCGCTGTTTTTCCTTTTTCTGGTTTCGGTGTGGAGGGAACACCGCCTGCAGGCCATTCTGCAGGTGCTCGCCGATCTGGCCATGGTCACGCTGGTTGTGCATTTAACCGGCGGCATCGACAGCTCGCTGAATTTCCTTTATCCCCTGGTCATCGTGGTCGCTTGCATGCTGCTGCCGCGAGCCTGGGGATATCTGAGCGCGGCTCTGGCTTTCATCCTGTTCGGAACCATCCTCGAACTCGATTATTACCTGGTCATTCCCTCGTATGCGAACTCGCATCCCAAGCTGGAGGCGCTGCAGGTAGTCATCTTCGTCAACCTGTTTGCCTACTTCGCCATCGCCTACCTGGCGGGATTGCTGATGAGCAAGCTCCGCCAGGTGGATGTGCAACTGAAGGATGCCAGCGGCGCGCTCGAAAATCTGCAGGCGCTTCATGAAAATATCGTGCAATCCATGAGCGGCGGTGTGATCACGACCGGGCTCGACGGACGGATCACGCTGATCAATCGAGCGGCCCAGCAACTGCTCGAGATTTCCGAAGCGGAGTTGTGCGGACGCTCTGTGGCCGATCTGTTTCAGGATCCGTTGCCCCACTTCGGTGTGGCCCGGGGCGATGCCGAAGTCCGCTACGTTACCGTCAACGGTTTCCGCAAGACTTTTCGCGTGCTGGTTTCCGCGCTCAACGTGAGCGCGCGCGGTGACCTGGGCTTTGTCTATTCCTTTGACGACCTCACCGAGATCCGGCGACTGGAGCGCGAGGTGCGCATGCAGGATCGTCTGGCTGCGGTGGGCCGCCTGGCCGCTGCCATCGCTCACGAAATCCGCAATCCCCTGACCTCCATTGCCGGCTCGGTCAGCATGTTGTCGGATGCGCCCACCTTGAATCCCGAGGAGCGCCACCTGTTGCAGATTGTGACCCGCGAGTCCGATCGCCTCAACAACATCGTCACCGATTTTCTGGCGTACTCACGGGGCAAGCAGTATCGTTTCGAGCGCGTGAATCTGGTTCCGTTGATGGAGGACACGCTTACGTTGCTCGAACACCGCCTCACCTCCGAGAACGCCGGCATCAAGCTGGAGCGCAGCTTTCAGAAGTCCGAAGCCTGGGTGCTGGCCGATGGCGACAAGCTTAAACAGGTGTTCTGGAACTTCTCGGAAAACGCGGTGCGCGCGATGAAAGGCAAAGGTGGAACGCTGACCGTGGCTCTGGCCGAGCGCGGCCCCGACTGGGAGATGAGCTTTGCCGACACCGGTCCGGGCATCAACCCGCAGCAGACGGAAAAAATCTTCGAGCCCTTCCAGTCGAACTTTGAAGGCGGAACCGGGCTGGGCCTGGCGATCGTGTACCAGATCGTGCAGGCGCACGAGGGCAAGGTGTGGGCGCGTTCGGAGGTCGGCAAGGGCACCAGCTTCGTGGTGCGATTGCGCCGACTGGAGCGGGGCGCCGCGGGCGGAACTGCCTCCGCACCGGAATCCGCCGGAGCGGCGCTGGCGGCTGCGGGAGGAGGAACGGGTGGGTAACATTCTCGTCTGCGACGACGAGCGCTCGATCTGCGAACTGCTCGACATTGCCCTGCGCCGCGATGGCCACAAGGTGGAAACCGTCACCGGTGGCGACGCGGCCAAGCGCAAGATCGACAGCGCTCTCTTCGACGTGATTGTGACCGACATCAAGATGCCGGGCGTGGATGGCGTCGAAGTGCTGCGGCATGCGCACCAGATCTCGCCCGAATCCGCGGTCATTTTGATGACTGCCGTCGATGACTACGAAGCTGCGGTGCAGGCCGTCAAGGCGGGGGGCGCGACCGATTACATCCGCAAGAGTCCGGGACTGGTGGACGAGGTCAAACTGGCCATCGCCCGCTCGCTCACGAAAGTTTCACTCAGCCGTCAGAACTTTGCCCTGCGCCGCGACGCGGCCACGCGCAACTCGCTCGACAACATCGTCGGCGCCAGTCCGGCGCTCGAAAAGCTGAAGCAGACCATCCGCACGGTTGCTACCACCAGCAGCACGATTTTGGTCTACGGCGAAAGCGGAACCGGCAAGGAACTGGTTGCCCGCGCCGTGCACACCTGCTCGCCGCGAGCGGGAGAAGCTTTTGTCTCGGTCAACTGCGGCGCGTTCCCGGAGACGCTGCTCGAAAGCGAACTCTTCGGTTACGTCAAGGGCGCCTTCACCGGAGCGAACCAGAACCGGCGCGGACTGTTCGAAGTCGCCGACCAGGGCACGATCTTTCTCGACGAGATCGGCGAGATGACCATGCCCATGCAGGTCAAACTGCTGCGCGTGCTGCAGGAGCGCACGGTGCGTCCGGTCGGCGGCACCAGCGAAATTCCGGTGGATGTGCGCGTCATCGCCGCCACCAACCGCGATCTCGACCGGCAGGTCACCGAGGGCACGTTTCGCGAAGATCTCTACTACCGCCTGAACGTCATTCCCATTCGCGTGCCGGGCTTGCGCGAGCGCCGCGAGGACGTTCCGCTGCTGGCCAATCACTTTCTGAAAAAATATGCGCCGGGGGCGGGGAAGAGCATTCACGGCGTCCGAGCGGCGTCGCTCGAAGCTCTGACCGGTTACGACTGGCCGGGCAATGTACGGCAACTTGAGAACACGATCGAGCGGGCGGTGGCGCTCGAAACCACGAGCGAGCTGCGCGTCGAGTTGCCGGCGGAGCGTCCGAAGGCTCGCGCCGTGGCGGCTGGCGCGGAAGGCGCAAGCGTAATCAATACGACCATGAGCGTGAGCGTGCCCGCGGGCTCGGTTCTGCCCGAGGGCGTGAACATGGAAAACTACGTTGCGCAGATCGAGCGCTCGCTGCTGCAGTCCGCGCTGTCGCAAACCAACGGCGTGCAGGTCCGGGCCGCCGACGTGCTCGGCATCTCCTACCGGTCGTTTCGTCACTTGATGAAGAAGTACGAGTTGTAGGGCAGCTCTCGGCTGTGAGCTCTCAGCTATCAGTTCTCAGATATCCCCTGAAGCCGCTTTTTCGGCGGGCGATTTTTTTCTTGGGGGTGGTCAGTGCAGTAGGACTACCGTCTCCGTTGCAAAGTCACCCCGCTGAAAGCCTAGGCGAACTTTCCCGGATTTGTCCGAGAGCTCAGCGGCCAGTTCCATCGGCGTCCGTACAGCTTTGCCATCCACTGACCTGATTAGATCGCCTGCCTTCATGGATGCCATTTCCGCGACGCCTCCGGGCACGATCTCCAGAACTTTCGCTCCGTCAAATTCCTGGGGCGCAACCAAGACGCCGAGCGCAGGGATCGACATGCCGCGACCCGGCACACTTACCGCAGCAGGCTGACGGACGGCAACGGGCGAGGGTTGACTGCCAGAAGGAGCACGCGTGGACTTAGGCGAGGGCTCGCCATAAGCTCCACGGCCAAAGCGATAAACGATTCCGCCACCGGCACGGAAGCTGTTTTGGCTGGAAACGCCGTCAGCGTGCAGGTGATTGGTGTATATGAAATCGGCCGGCCCCAAGCGGATTCCAACGCGACGAAAGATCCAATAATCGATGCCACCGCCCCCGGCGAACGCCACCGACGTATCGGACACGGAAGTCCCGGAGGAGGTTTCAGGAAGATTCATCCGGTCTTGCCCAATCAGGCCGTGCACAAAGCCGGTGAGCTTTCTTGAGCGATTTCCAACATTAAAGCGCGCCCCGCCCATGTAGGAAAGATTGCTACAGTTCAAAATAGTACCGCCGCAATCGCTAAGCTGATGGCCGCTGAAGTCTCCCTCAACAGCAAGATGATGAAGCAAACTGACAGAGAGGGAAAAGTCCCAGCCGTTTAGAGCCAGGGTCTCCGCGTTAGAAAAAGACGTAATCGCGTTTGCCGGCATGTGAAAGCTGAGGTAGGAGTAGCCGCCGAATACATCCATGGCTGGAACGTTCTGAGCGGAAGCGATGCCGAGAAGAAAAAGAGATGCCAGAGCGAAGTGGACAAGTTTCTTCATGTTCCTTACTGTGCCTCCAGGGAATGCAAAAAATGCCCACAACCGACCGAATACAGATTGCACTAGCCGCTCGGGTCTGACGGGGCCAGCGTCGCCAGGAGCGCCCTCCTAGTCGGGGCTTGTCTTCTGTCAACACTGGCACGAGATTACGGTGATTGGTGATTATAATTGCCGCGTGGAAAAAAGGAAAATGGGACCAAACGTGCCATACGCCTCGCTTCCTACGCGGAATCTGTGACGGCGGAAACTCCCTCCATATTCCTGTCTCGCGCTCTGCCCTTATGGCGTTGCGATTGCACGCCGGTAACCCTGCGTTTCCTCTAAAGTCATTCCCCGGTTCAACCGATTAGGTTTGAAGGGCGGCAATTGAGTCCCTGTTGTGAGGCAATGGCGACGCGCCATCGGGAGAAGATTTTATGTCAACAGCGGCAGTTTCCAGCTCATCGATTTTTCAGGAGCTCCAAAGCTTTTATCAGAACCGCCAAGCCGATGTTAAGCAGCTCGGCAGCGCTCTTCAAAGCGGGGATCTGAACAGCGCTCAGCAGGCCTACAACACCCTGGCCGCGCTCGGGCAAAGCGGACCTTTTGGCAATTCCGAGCCTTTTTCCAAGTCCAGCCGCGCTCAGGCTTTCGAGGCCGTCGGCCAGGCCCTGCAATCCGGCGACTTGGCCGGAGCGCAGGCAGCATTCGCTAAGCTAACCGGCAAAAACAGTTCGGAAGGGGCATCGCAGGCCGCTTCGTCCGCAGTCGTAAACCTCAGCCGCGCTCAGCCGATCAGCGCGCAGCCGATCAGTGCCACCACAGCCGCCAGTACGTCTTCGATCTACCAGCAATTGCGATCCTTCCGGCAGGAGCGGAACGCCGATCTCGCGCAGCTCGGAACGGACCTGCAAGCCGGCAACTTAACCGCAGCGCAGCAGGACTTCAATACCTTGACCGCACTCGGCCAGAGCGGCCCCAATAAGAATGGGCAAACATTTCAGCAAGCCGGTCGCGCCCAGGATTTTCAGGCCATCGGTCAAGCTCTGCAAAACGGCGATCTGGCTGGAGCTCAGTCGGCCTTCGCAACCCTTGAGGGAACTTTCGGCGAGCAGAGCCAGCAGGCTCAGTCGGCCATCTCAGCCTACAGTTCCAATTCCGGGGGTGCGGAGATCGTCATCAACCTGGGAGTCGCGTCCGGCACGTCGGGCACGAGCGCTTCGAGTGGGTCGAGCGGGTCAAGCGCGCCGGAAGTTGTCGTGAACGTCGGCCAGGGAAGCACTTCTACGTCCGGTGCATCCGGCGCTGCCGAGGTCGTTATCAACCTGGGAGGCGCGTCCAGCACGTCCAGCGGGTCCAACACCAGCGCTTCCAGTGGATCAACCACGCCGGAAATCGTCGTCAATCTCGGCCAGGAAAGCGGTTCTTCGTCGGCTTCTTCCGAAGAGCTCACGATCAATCTGGGCAGCGGCAGTTCAGGAATTGTCGTAGATCACAACGCAACTCAGGGACAGAACGGCAGCCCCGCCGAGCCACTCACCATCAACCTCAACCAGCGGAGCAATTACGAGCTCATTCTGAACTTGCTCAACTCCAGCGCGACGAGCTCGACTCAGAGCTCCAGCAATGCGCTGAGTGTGAGCGCATAGCTCTGCGGGCATGCTCTGCGGAGATGGTTCGGTTGCTGTCGAGTTAAGTCGCACGCCCGGCGCGAAGCCGCAGGCTGACGCCGCAGACCAAAGCCGCAGACCATGGGGGGCGTTTCGGAAGTGTCTCCGCCCGAAACGCCCCTGCGATCTTGCCGCTAGGCGTGTTCCATTTCGCCCGACGCCAAAGTCTCGGCGCGCGCCTATTTTTCGCCAGCCCCAACGTTAGAACGTGATGCGCACTGCGAACTCTATTTGCCGCGGAGCCCCGGTCGCGTACGTGCCCGAGCCAGGGAGAACGCGGTCCAGCCGCGCCGTGCAGAAGGTGGTTGAGTTGCCGCAGTATCCCCCTGAACTCGCGTTATTCAATGAACTGCCCGGCGCGCCGTTCATCACGCCGCTTAACTGGTAGCCCGGGCCTCCGAAGTTGGCCCAGTTGAAAACGTTGAAAACGGAAACGTTCGGCTCCAGCTTCACCCGCTCCCCAACCTGGAACGGCCGGCTCAAATGCAGATCCATCGTCTTCAGCCAGGTCGCTTCTGCCGCATGTGAGGGCAGCCCTTGAATCAGAGGCGCATACGCTCCTAGCGCAAGCAGTTGCGGCGTGCTGAACAGACCGGCAGTCGCCAGCGCCTGACCCGCCGCAGTCAACTTCCCGGCGTATGCTTGGTTGTAACGCGTGATGACCTGGGTCAAATTGGCGTTCGAGTATTTTCCCGTGCTGCCAATAACCGTGTTCGGTAAAAGATCGCCCACGGTGCCGTCGCCGGAAAGGTCGCTGCGGAAGATTTCCCCCCCCACTCCGCCCCCGTTTTGCTGCGGAACATACGCGCTTAGTGGAAGCGGCGACGCCAGATGCGTGATCATCGAAAGGCGCAGACCGTACTGCAAATCCCACGTGGGAGTGAGGTTAAACTGGTGCGTGCGGTCCAGTCCCGAGTCTCCCCAATGTCCCAGATGCGGCCGGTTGTAGTCTTCCGCCACGTTCATCAGCGAATAGTCTCCTCCACTGCCGTTCGGCTCTGCCAGGTTGGTGCGATAGCGGGAGAGGGTGTAGGAAATCGCCAGGTCCAGCCGCCGCACGCGCTTCATCGGGTTGTCTCCGCTGACCCCGTGGTACGCCAGCTGTATAGCTGTATACCGCGACCGCCCGCTCGGAAAGTACATGATGTTCGATCCCACCGCCGGATTGATCCCGCCAAAGGACGCCTGCTGCTTGCCTAAGACCGAGCAGGGAAACGGTCCGCAGAACGCATTCGATGAATCCAAACCCTGGCGCGCGAAATCCGTGATGCTCGCTCCCGGCACTGCATTCAAGTAGCAAGCCACGGCGGCCTGCGAACTGCTGCCCGCGAACGCCGCCCGCGGGCATCCCGCCTTCACCACCGTCGCATTGATCGCATTCAGCTCCGCCTGATAGGTATTGAGTAAGGGGTTTAGACTGTGCCCGTCCGTCATGTAGCCCGCGTCGCCCACGTGATTGGTGTCAATCCCCAGCGGAAACTGGGTGCCCATCTCGCGCACATAGTCGGCGGAGAACATGCCGCGTTCCCCGATCTGATGCTGAATTCCACCGCTGATGTGAATAACCCGGGGCGTCCTGAAACCAGGGGCCAGCATGCCCCCGAAATTCGCTACGCTGTTGGCCAGCGAGTACACGTTCGGCCCGCCCGTCACCGTCGACTGCGCCGCCATAAACTGCTTCTGTAGATCCTGGATTGCTGTAGAAACTAACACGGGCCCCTGAGTTCCCGTTACCTGGGCGCCGATCGGCTGCCCGCAGATCTGTGTGGCAATATCGAGCCCATCGACCGCGCTTACAACGCCATTGCTCTCACTTATGACGCCATTGTTTATGCCCGATGGCGCATTGGGAAATAGCACCGATCCCGCCGGACACAGGGTCAGGCTGCGGTTATATTGTCCGTTCGACAAGCGGTTGACGCGATCCTGATAGGCATTCTGCAGCAGAAAATTGTCATAGAACAACCCGCCGCTCAACCGCACCACCGTCCGCCCACTGTGTCCCGGGTCCCACGCCACGCCGACTTGTGGAGCAAAATTCGCGATCGGCTGGTTCACGCTCTGGCCAAGGAACTGGTGCAAGCCCGGCGTGACAGGGTACGCAATCAAACCGAATTGATCGAGAATCAAACCGCTCGGGCACGGTGGAGTGTTCGCGATCTTGGTGTTGCTCAAGGCCGAACATGGGACCGCCGGCAAGTCGCTGTCCGTGCGCCCGCTGTCGTGCACATAATTCACGCCAAAGCTGATGTTAAGGTTCGGAAACAGGTTGAAGGTGTCGCCCAGGTAACCCTCGAGGCGCGTGTCGAAGTGACCGCCCGTCGGCCGGTTGAATGCCGAGTTCTCACTGAAATTTCCAAGGCCATTGAAAATCGTGACCGTGCCCACCGGATAGTTCAGCGGATTATCCGCAGCTCCGCGCGGATCGCCTGGGATACTCGGCACCAAGCTCGGGTTGCTGTTGATGGCATTGATCGCGTCCAGTCCGTTCGAACTGGTCACCGACGGCCCGTAATTCCCCGGCGCGTAAAAATCTCCCTGCGCGATGCGGTGAATCGCTCCCCCGAACCGTATGGTGTGAACCTTATAAATCGTGCTGCTGTCGTAGCGCCCGAAAAGGTCGCGTTGAATCGTCTGCCGCGGACCCGCCACACTTGGCCCCAGGGCATACGATCCAATCTGCATGTGGAAAGGCGCCGGCGCCGAGTCGATCAGGTCGGGAGTGATCGCGTTCACCATCTTCTGATAGCCGAAGCGGGCGCTGTTCACGAACCGTCCCCGGTTCCAATCCAGCCCAACAACCGCCGCCGGAACGTTCAACTGATTGCGAAAATTCGACTGGCTTTCCGGTGGCCCAATCTGGTTGGCGTTGTCGTAGCTGAAGCGCACAAACCACTTCATGTTTTCGCTGAGGTTATAATCCAGCCGCGCCGTCAGCATGTTCTCCCGAAAATAAGCGTCCCGCAGGCTGATCTGGTTAGGAGCTGGGAATCCGAGCACGGTCGGCAAAACGCCATCCTGCTTGGTGCGTTCCCCGCCGATGAATAGAAATGCCTTGTCCTTGATCACCGCGCCGCCGCCGCCAAATCCATACTGCTGGCGGCTATAGTCATTGCCTGACGGAAACCCCGCCAGGCCGAGTATCTTGTCTTGCAGACCTCCAACCAGATTGCCGTGCCATTCATCTCCACCGGAGCGCGTTGAAACCCGCACCGCACCGGCGGCGTTCAGCGACTGAAACACCGCTGGCGTGACCCGCGAGACGATCACTTCCCGCACCGCCTCCGCCGGCAGGTTCATCGTGGCCGCGCCCTTGGTCTCATCCATAGCCTCGACTTCATCCATGTCGTAGCGCGTGGTTCGTCCCAGTTGGCTGTTGATCGAAAGCGATTGGAAGCCGCTCTTGCCCGGATCGAGAATCCCTCCATCCACCGCCTGCACGCCCGGCTCGAGCTCTCCCGCATGCAGATAGCTCCGCCCGTCAATCGGGAGCCTGTCGCTGGCATCGCCATCGAACTTGCTCTCCAGCCGCAAGGGCCCCGGATTGATCCATTCCAGCCTGAAATCCGCCGTGACCGCAGCCCCCAACACTACATTCACAGTGCTCTCGGCCGGCGCCATGTCCCGGCCTTCCACCCGCACCACATAAGGGCCCGGCGGCAGCACCTCGGAAACATACGTTCCGTCCTTGCCGGTACGCGTGACTCCCCTGGTCTCGGTGGCCTGCGAGCGGTAGAAAACCCGCGCCCCTACCACGGGGTTGCCGGCGTCATCCCGCACCATACCTTGAATAGTGCCTGCTGTCGGATTCTCTTCGGTCATTTCCTGCGCCCACAAGTCCTGCGCCCACAAGGAAAGCGTGAGCGCAACCACAACGAAGGGCAATCGGCTAATCGGCAAAGAACGACGAACCTGCAATCCAGACCAATCAAACAAAGCGACTCTCCTGGGGGCAGAACCTCAAGTAGAACCTGGAAGCGATTCCGCGTCTAAGGATCCTGGTTTTCCAGTGCAATGATTTTCTACTGAAATTGAATAGAACAGTCTACTAGATGCGCGCACTTCCACGAGGCGATGTACGAGTTTTTCGAGATTTGGTGGCTCGTCCGGCACTCACGCCTCCTTATCCGCTTCTTGTTCATCGGCTCGCGCCTTTGCTGCACGCTTCTTTCAGAACCAGCCTCGCGACGACGCCCTTGCGCTTCGCTATCACTTCACTTCCATCAGGTTGTCAAAGGGACTTCCACCCCCAAGCTGTGGATCATGCTCGGCGCACCAAAAAAGGGCGATCCCTTGAGGGATCGCCCGGTTCCGCCGTAGTCCGAACTGGTTAGAAGGTGATCTTGCCCGACACCTGGACGACGCGCACTGAGGAATCGAATCCCAGGAACACGCCGTAAGGGCTCGTCGGCATTGGCTGCATGGCATTTATCATACCGAACGTTGAATCACCGAGAAGGCCGTCCGGGTTCTGGAAGTTCGGGTGGTTGAACACGTTGTAGGCCTGAGCGCCGAGTCCGAACTGGACCCGCTCACCCAACTTGAAGTTCTTGAACAGGCCCATGTCCATGTCGAAGAAATGCGGTCCAGTGTACTGGTTACGCCGCTGCGGCGAGAAGCCGGGAGCGGTGCCCCCAGAGGTATCCAGGAACGCAGCTGCATTCAGACAAGGCTTCGTCGCGGTGCCGCCAATGCTTGCGGCTCCTTCGCCGCAACCATTCTGCCCGGGGGCGTTGCCGGGGAGAATCGGGGTACCCAGGACCGTCGCGGTCCCGTTGACGACGCCACCGTTCAAGTTACCGTCAACGACGGAGAACGGCAGTCCGCCGCGCCAGAACATCTTGCCTGACCATTCCCATCCACCCAGCGCATAGTCGAGGAAACCGTGGCCGAAGTGATGGGCGGGATGTACGACATAGTCGGCATTGAAGCTGCTGCGAATGTCGTAATCCGAGCTGCCATAATTGCACGACCTGAGGCTCTGGGGGCAAAGCTGGTTCAAAGCGAGAGAATCTCCATAAGTGAAGAGGCCGCCGTTGGAGAGTTCATCCAGGTTGTGCGCCCAGGTGTAGTTGGCATGAGCGGAAAACCAATTCGAGAAGTTATGCCTGACGCTGACCGTCAGACCGTTGTAGTTCGATATCGCGCCGTTCTGCACCTGCGAAACGGTCCCATAGTTCGGAACCGGAGTCGCCGCTGGGAGTGTGCCGGTCGGCCAGACCCCGTCCCTGTCGTAGGCGTTGTAAAAGCCGTTGGTGTACAGCATGTGAATGCCGTGATTACCAACGTAGTTCAAAACCAGTGCGGTCGTGGGATTCAATTGCTGCTGGAGCTGCAGGTTCCACTCCTGCCACCTCGGGGCCTTAATGGTCCCCGCGAGAGCTGTGAAACTGGGAGCAGCGAAATTCACCCCAAATGGCAGCAATGAATTCTTGATCTGTGTGTAGGTCCCGCCACTCGTAAAGCCAGTGTTAAAGGCCTGGGCAGATTGGGTCCACGTGTAGACCGAGCCGTTGTTGCTCGGATCGAAGGGCAGGGTGCCAGTCGTCGGTCGGACGCGAATCGCAACCGAAACCGGAGGATTCGCGAGCAGATCATCCACCAGGCCGGCGGGTGGGTTGTCGTAGAAGATGCCAAAGCCGCCGCTGATCACTTGCTTACCGCTGCCTCGGGGCGACCAACTAAATCCGAAGCGCGGTGACCAGTCCAGCGAGTCCACGCCGTGGTAGGACTGGTGCTGGTTGTAGGCGATGTCTGAGGTGTACGGAATATCGCCGGCGCCGGCTCCCGCCGTTACGCTGGCCAGCGAGGACCAGTCGGTCTTGAAATTGGCAAAGCAGTTGTGCTGGCAAACCGGGTTAGAGTTGCGTTCTACGCGCAATGCCAGCGTCAAGGTCAGGTTGGGCTTTACCTTCCATTCGTCCATCCCGTAAACGCCAAGACCCCAGAGAGCAACCGGTACGTTGCTGGCAAGGTTATCAGCCCTGCGGTACTGGCCCGCCAAACCATTCGCGAACATCTGTAGGGCGCTAATCGAATTGCCTGCTGCATCCTGGGCCGCCAAAGAAAAGTAAGTCCTGGAGTTGTTGTAGAAGAAGTTGTGATCGCTGACGTCATAACGGCGGAAGTTGGCGCCGAACTTAAGGCCGTGGTTTCCGCGCGTCCAAGTGTAGTTGTCAACGAACTGATACTGGGTGATGTTGCGACCCTGCGGGAAATCAAACTGCGCACCAACGATATTGGCAAAAGTGCCGGCCTGTGGGCCAAGGGTGGTTGTGCCCCCGAATTGCAGGGATTGCGGGAATGCAGACAACGCCGCAGCTTCGTTCTGCGCAAACTGGGCTACATAGTGGCTCAGAGCCGCCGTGAACTCGTTCGTCTTGAAGGGAGAGAAAATGTGCGTCTCCTGGGCCTGAGTGTCCCAAGAGGGCTGATTGGATAGCGCATCGAATTGGGAACTGATGGGATCCAAGTACGATGGCTGCACACCATGGTCCAGCTTGTAGCGGAAGAACAGCTTGTCGTTTTGCTTGATGTTCTGGTCGATCTTGAAAGCCAGAATCCATTCCTTCGCGAGGGCGGACGGGGTTGCGTTGAAGGTGGCAAAGCACTTTTGCGTGGTCCCGTCGAATAAGCCCGGCAAAACCAGAGCGGTACACGCAGCGTTATTGGGGATTGGTGTCGCGCCGCTCGCGCCCGGGGCGTTGGCAAACAGATTCATCATCTTCGTGTACAACGGGAGTTCAGCTGGCTGCAGTGTGCCTACATTGCTCAGGACTGCGGTCGCGAAGGCCGGCGTCGGAATGTTGGTCGGAATGACGTTAGGCAGAACGAAGCGCAGTCCTTCCGTGTCGAAGAAGAAGAACGTGTGGTTCTTGAAAATTGGGCCGCCCACCGAACCCGCCCACTGGTTCGCGTTGGAGAAAGGCCGCGGCGTCACGTCGGCTGCGGGTACGTTTTTGTTCATCCAGTTGTTGGCGTTCATGGTCCGCCCGTTCCACCAGTACTGGGCGTTCCCGTGGAAGGAATTGGTTCCGGACTTGGTCACGTAGGTGACTTGGGCGCCGGATAACTGGCCATACTCGCCGGAGTATGCATTGGCGATCACCGTGGCTTCCTGAATTTCGTTGGAGCCGATCGTGAGGTTAGTCGCACCGGAGTTATTGATGTTGAAGTACGGATCCATGTCATTCTCGCCGTTGACCGTGAACAAGTTCGAGGTCGCCGGCAAGCCATTCATGGTGAAGTTCCCATAGCCACCGGTGTTGTTCATCTGAACACCCGGCGCTGTCTGGGCGATGTTGGTAAGGTCGCTGCCGGGGTTGGGAAGCTGCGCAAATTCCTGCTGTGTAAAGGGGGTACTGATGCTGGCGCTGCTGGTATCCACAAGCGGTGCGGCGCCCACTACTTCGACGGTGACTCCCGTCGCCGTCACGCTCAACGTAATGTCCACCGTCGTTGTCTCGCCTACAGCGACCGTGGCCGGAACACGCGCCTCAGCAAAGCCGCTCTGCCTCACTGTAACTCGATAATTGCCCGTCTTCAGCAGCGAAAACCGATAGAAGCCAGAGCCGTTGGTCACGGCCGATTGCGTTGAGCCCGTGTCCAAGCTCTTCAGCTCGACCGGCGCATTGGGAACGACCGCGCGGCTGGGGTCAGTGACCGTGCCCGTGATGTCGCCAGAGGTGAGTGACTGTCCGAAAGCCGCAGGAGCCATGAGGCTGGCTACTAGCAACAATGTGATGAGCGAGCTCCTAAAGTCGTAAGTCATTTGATTCCCCCCTAAGAAAACGTAAGTTCGTAGCGCACACTGCTGCCTCAGGAAGCGGGCATAATCCGCACGCTAACCCGACGAAAAGTCTTAACACGGCAACTAGCGCTTTAATGCAATCTGCATTCCAAAACCGAATCGAATAACTATCATATTTTTCAATGACATAGATTTCCAATGCGATGGTTCTACATTTTCTTGGAGGCGGAGCACCGATTAATCTATGGAAACAAGTAGATTGTCAGACAGAGCAACGCAATCAGTGGAGGCTAGCCCGTGATGACCATGCCGCCCAACCACGGCAACTTCAACAGAGATATCGTCTCTTCAACCGCGCCCACTTTTTCGACGCTCATGAGGTTCTCGAAGACTTCTGGCGCTGTCTGCTCCGCGTCCGCCCCTTGCGTCGGCGCCTCCGTCTGCATATCCAAAAGGTATGGTTCAGTTGGCGGTCGCTTTTCATCATGAGTCCAAAGGCAACCATGTGGGGCGCGCTCGGTTCTGGAGCGTGCCATGCGCAATCTCAGCGGCGCGGACAGCTCGTTTCCCGATCTCGATCTCGACCGATTGCGCGCTGAACTGGAACTCTGCCGGCGGCATCTGGATGATTCCGAGGGCGCGGACGACAAGGAATCGGACGACAAGAAATTGGTCGGGCGGGACGTCCGTCGCCATAACGCCCCGATCCTGCCGAAGATTATGCTGCGCCGCTAGATCGCCGCTAGATCGAGGTTGCGGGTGCAACTCGTCGCGTTCTTCGCGATGAGTGGGGTTCACTGCTGCCCGTGCCTACTTCTTCACCACCACCCCTATCCCCGATTCCCGTAACTGCCCACCCGCAGCGCGTTAAAACGTCCCCTTCCGCGTGTAGTACCCCGCGCGGTAGTGCGGCTGGTAGGGACCGCCTGCGGGCGGATTCGCCAGGTCCACCCGCAATTGGCGGAATTCCG
>OBLT010001506.1_pt1 | contig 14842 bp, 13 predicted proteins | sample 1518721 | NCBI WGS metagenome assembly OBLT01 (sample SAMEA3539307, study PRJEB22396) | soil metagenome | biome: tundra; feature: field; material: soil | place: USA | collected 2010-05 | depth 0.15 m | reverse complement strand
CCGCCACCGCCGCATACCGACCTCCGTGCTCTGCGAACCCGTGCGCGATGACCACGACGCCGATCGGCGCTCCGGCCGGGAGCCACGTCCTGGCGTGGATCTTCAGGCCGCGGACGCCGACAAACGAGTCGTGCTCGATCAGCGCGTCGGGGTTGTCCTGCATCACCTTCACAGCGCGAGCCTAGCCAATCCGAAGGGCCCTCAACAACACCCAAACCCGCGGTGTACCGCTGGTACACTCCCTAAGAGGAGGATTGCCCAGTCCCGCCATGGACGACGCGACCAACGTACTCGAGATCGAAGGTCTGAAGACCTACATCCGGCTGTCCCGGTCGACGGTCCACGCGGTCGACGGCATCTCCCTGCACATCGCTCCCGGAGAGACATTGGGACTGGTGGGCGAATCGGGATGCGGCAAGAGCATCACCGGCATGTCGATCATGAAACTGCTGCCCTCGGGCGGCAGCATCGTCTCGGGGAGCATCAAGCTCAACGGGCGCGATATCGTTCCCCTTGAAGAGAAGGCGATGCGCGACATCCGCGGCAACGAGGTCGCTGTGATCTTCCAGGATCCGATGACGTCGCTCAACCCGACCATGACCATCGGCGATCAGATCGGCGAGGTGCTCCACATCCACCGGAACACCAACGACGACGAGACCCGTGAGCGAAGCGCGGAAGTTCTCGGCCTGGTCGGAATGCCGCGTCCGCGAGAACGCCTCAGCGACTATCCGCATCAGCTGTCCGGCGGTCTGCGCCAGCGCGTGATGATCGCCATGGCATTGGTCTGTGACCCCAAGCTGCTCATCGCCGACGAGCCCACCACGGCACTCGACGTCACCATCCAGGCGCAGATCCTCGATCTCCTCGATGATCTACGCCGGCGCCTGCACATGGCGGTGCTGCTGATCACGCATGACATGGGTGTCATCGCCGGTCGCGCGGACCGGGTCGCGGTCATGTATGCGGGCAAGATCGTCGAGACGTCCGAGACGCGAAGGCTGTTCAAGGGCATGCGCCATCGCTACACCGAGGCGCTCGTCGAAGCGATTCCGCGGCTCGACCAGGACGCCGCGACCGGGCTATACAGCATTCCCGGTCTGCCGCCGGACCTCACCGCACCTCCGCCCGCGTGCCGCTTCGCCGCGCGCTGCAGGTACGGCACCGCGATCTGCCACTCCCAGGAGCCGATGCTCATCGAGCACGAACCGGCGCATTACTACGCGTGTCATCACCCCGCCGGCGTTGCGAATCCCGCTGTTCCGGAGACGGTGCCCGCCAGATGACCGTGACGCCCTCCGCGCCGACAGCGGCGCCTCTCGCCTTCAATGGCAGGAAGCCGTTTCTCGTGGTGAAGAACCTCGTCAAGGAGTTTCCGGTCACCAAGGGAGCTGTCCTGCAGCGTCAGGTCGGCGCTGTGCATGCAGTTTCGGACGTCTCGTTCGAGGTGCTCCCGGGCGAGACGTTCGGCCTTGTCGGCGAATCGGGATGTGGCAAGACCACGACGGGCAGAATGATCGTCGCGCTCGAGCCTCCGACATCAGGGTCGATCGTCATCAACGGCGAGGACATCGCGACCATGGGAAGGGGCAAGCTCCGCACCAAGCGTCGCGACATGCAGATGATGTTCCAGGATCCGTACGCATCCCTGGACCCGCGCATGCGCGTCGTCACCATCCTGCGTGCGCCTCTTGCCATTCAGGGGATGGGGAACAAGTCGCAGCAGATCGAACGTTGCGCCGAGCTGCTCAACGACGTCGGTCTCGCGCGCGGCGCACTCGACCGCTACCCCCACGAGTTCAGCGGCGGGCAGCGGCAGCGCATCGGTCTGGCGAGGGCGCTTGCGGTCAACCCAAATCTCATCGTCGCCGATGAGCCCGTATCGGCGCTGGACGTCTCCATTCGCTCGCAGATTCTCAACATGATGAACGCCCTGCAGGAGAAGTACGGGCTGACCTACGTGATCATCTCCCACGATCTGTCGGTGGTGAAGTACATGTCTGATCGCATCGGCGTGATGTACCTCGGCAAGATGGTCGAGATCGGCAGTGGCGCCGAGCTGTACGCGCAGCCCGCGCATCCGTACACCAGGGGCCTGGTCAGCGCGATCCCCATCCCCGACCCGGACATCGAGCGCAGCAAGGAGATGGACGCCCCCAAAGGCGAGATCCCCTCAGCCATCAACCCCCCATCCGGCTGCCGCTTCCGTACCCGCTGCCCCCTCGCCCAGCAACTCTGCGCCGAGCAGGAACCCCCACTCCGCGCATTCGGCGAACACCACCTGGCCGCCTGCCACTTCCCCCTCCGTCCACCCCTCGCAACGCAGCCGAATTAGCCCGCGCGCGAGGCGTTCCCGCGTCAGCGAGACACATTGACGTTTCCGGGAAAACGGCCTGCTCCTGCACGAAAACGCACTGTCGACCCAGTGAAACACCCAGCCCCAGCGAGAGATGTGCTCAACGGAATCGACAGGGAAACGGGTAACGGCCGCGGAGCCGGGCCAATCCCGCCCGCCATGGGAGCAGTGCCGTCGGGGTGGCGGTTTGGGGGGCAGCGCCACCGGAGGGCCGGGCGCCGAGGATGCGCAGCAACCCAACCACAACCGACACGCTATAGGCGACCCGACCCGGAGCGTGGCGAGGGGACCCCAAGCCGACAGGACCCCGACGAGAGCGCGGAACCGATCCGACCAGCGGCAGCGGGATAGGATCGAAGACGCGTGTCCGTCAGCGCTTCTGCAGCCGCACTTCCAGCGCGTCGCGAAGCGCATCCCCGATGAAGTTGAAAGCCACGACCGTCAGCACGATCGCGATACCGGCGGGGTAGATCAACCACCACCAACCGTTGGCGATGTAGGTCGTGCCGTCGGAAAGCATCGCGCCCCAGTTGGTCGCCGGCGGTGCGATGCCGAGGCCAAGGAAGTTGATCGCAGCGACAAGCAGGATCGCGTCGGCGACCTGGAAGGTCGCGTTGACCATGATCGTCCCCACCGAGTTGGGAATGATGTGACGGAGGACGATGCGGAAGCCGCCGCCTCCCATCATGGTGACCGCCTGGACGTACTCGCGGGTTCGCAGCGTGAGCGCCTCCGCGCGCACCAGGCGGGCTGGGATGAGCCACGCGGTGACCGAGACCACGAGGATCAACGTGAAGACGTTGCGCGGGAAGGCGACCGCGAGGAACAGGAGCAGGAACAGCGCGGGGATCGCGAGCATCACGTCGACAAAGCGCATCAGCACGTTGTCCACCCAGCCGCCGAAGAAACCCGACACGGCGCCCCAGAGGACACCGAACACGGTGGCGATCAGGGCGGCGGCGATGCCGATCTCGAGTGATGTCTGGCCACCGATCATCAGCCGCCCGACGATGTCGAACCCGAGCTGGTCGGTACCGAGCCAGTGCTTCGCTGATGGGGCAAGGAACTCATTGACGAGGTTCGTATCCGTCTGGTTCGTGTGGTAGAAGATCGGCCCCACGAAACAGAACAGGACCATGAACACGACGATGCCGACGCCGACCACGGCGAGGCGGTTCTGCACAAAGACGTTGAGGGCCAAACGCCACACGCCCTGGGCCTCGAAGGCCGGGACGATATCCTGCACCTCCGCCGGTTTCTCCTGGGTTCCTCCTGATGGAACCGGGAAGACGATGGTTTGCGGTTGATCCAGCGTGCTCATGCTCGGCGGTACCTCACGCGCGGGTCGGCGATCGCGTACAAGACATCGGCCATGAGCGAACCGAGGACGGTCGCAAAACCAGTCACCACGATGACGCCGAGGATGATTGGATAGTCCGTGGTCAGGGTGGCGTTCCAGAAGATGTAGCCGATCCCCGGGTAGTTGAAGAGTGCTTCAGTGATCAGTGCCCCGCTGAAGACGTAGCCCACCGAAAGCCCGATCAGCGTGAGGATCGGGATCATCGCGTTGCGCAGCACATGGACGAACAGCACCCTCGAGTTCGACGCGCCTTTCGCTCGCGCGGTGCGCGTGTAGTCCTGGACCATGTTCTCCAGGGTCGACGAGCGCATGTACCGGCTGAAGGACGCGATGGTCACCAGTGAGAGCGTCGCGACCGGCAGGACCAGTGAGCTCAACTGGTTGAGGTCGTCGGTGACGAAGGCACCCTGGGGTCCCTCGGCCGGGAACCAGTGGAGCACGAAGCTGAACAGCACGATCAGGATGATGCCGAGCCAGAACACGGGCATGGAGTAGAGGACGAACGAGGCACCGGTGAAGACATAGTCGTCGATCTTGTTGCGCCGTACCGCCTGGTAGATCCCCAGCGGGATCGCGACAACGATCGCGACGATGTAGGACAGACCGAGCAGCAGCAGGGTCTTGGGGAGGTACTGGAGCAGCAGCGATCCGACGGTCTGGTTCAGCTTGTACGAGAAGCCGAAGTTGCCGTGCATCAGCTGCCACAGGTAGGTCAGGTACTGCAGTGGCAACGGCTGGTCGAGGCCGTTCTCATGATTGAAAGCGGCGATCTGCTCCGCGTTGGCACGGGGGCCGAGGATGTTCCTGGCAACCCCGCCGCCCGGGATGATATGGAGCAGGATGAATACGATCAGCGTGACCCCGATGGTGATCAGGATCGCCTGCAAAATCCGCCGGATGATGTAGCCGAGCATTGGCTCCTACCTCGCCCTGACGCCCATTGGCACAAGCGTACCGGAACGGACGGGGGGATGCCGGCGCCTGCCGGCATCCCCGTCTAGATGCGGTGGAAGTTACCTAGAGGGCGTGGTTCAGGACCAGCGCCAGTTCTCCGGGTAGATCTGGAGGAGAGGATCCAGCGGCTGGGTGCCCTTCAGATTCTTGTTGATCATGTTCAACTGCGAGTAGTTGACCGGCATCCAGATGACCGGTAGCTGCTTGGCGAGGTAGTCCTCGTACGCGTACATGGCCTGCACGTTGCTGCTCGTCTCGGTGGCGAGAATGAGCGACTGAGCCTGCGGGTCGCAGTAGCCGCCGGAGTCCGAGCCCGCGTACTGGACGCTTGCGCCGGTACCGGTGCACGACCACAGCTCATCGCCGGTGGGCTCGTAGTCAGGGGCGTAGATCCAACCACCACCCCAGAACTCCATGTCCCAGGTGCACGCCGATCCCGCGGTGCATGGGACGGCGTTGCCGATGACGGTGTCGAACGGCGCGGTGGAAAGGTCGATCGCGATGCCCGCCAGGGCGAAGTCCGTCTTGAACTGGGCCATCTCCTGGTCGGTTGCAGGCGTCCCGCTCGCGTACTGAAGACTGAACGATGCCTTGGCTCCCTGGGGGATGCCGGCGCCGCACTGACCGGTGCCGGTGCCCGGGCTGGTGCATGTGCTGGTCCCGCCGGCATTGACCGTCCATCCGTTGGCCTGGAGCAGGGACACCGCCTTGCTCGGGCTATATGGATAGGGGTTGTTCCGCTCGAACGAGTCCACGAAGTTCGAGGACGGCTTGGTCGGTACCGGACCGTAGGTTGGGTACCCATATCCGAAGAAGGCCTTGCTGATGAAGGTGTTCTGGTCGACCAGGTCCTGCATCGCCTGTCTGAAGTAGAGCTGCTTGAAGATCGGGCCGCTCTTCGGGTTGGTGAAGTTCTCCGGGAAGTAGGTGATCTGCCAGCCCGCCCACACCGAGAAGTTGTAGATGTTGCTCAGCGTGGCTTTCTGGAGCACGTCCGCATCCGGTATGTAGCCCCAGTCAATGGTGGCGTTGTTGACCGAGGTCGCTGATTTGAGCTGGTCGAACTCGGCGGTGTCCTTGGTGAAGGGCACCTCGTTGAACTGCTTCAGTGTCGGCTTGATCGGTCCGCCGTAGCCGGGGTTCGGCACCATCGAGACGTTGCCCGCGGTGTCCATCGACTTGAGCTTCCAGGGACCCGAGACCACCTGCCAGAGCGGGTTGGTGTCATAGGTCGAGATCGCCTTCGACTGTGCGTCCAGGAACTTGTAGACCGCCTGCGCACCGGCCAGGGTCTTGTCATAGTCGCCGATCGCGCCGGTCGCCGATTCCTTGTCCCAGACCTTCTGGGGGAGCGGGGTGATCTGGCTCAACTCGTTGTAGGTGAAGAAGTACGAGCCGTATGCCTGGCTGAGGTTGAAGGTGATCTGCAGCGGGTTGGTCGGGCTGATCGTCGTGCTGAGCACGTTTTCGGGATACTCGCCCGGCGACGTGCCGGCCCAGTTGCCCTTGTTGGCGGTGACCAGGTTCTGCCAGAACTGGACGTCCCGGGCAGTGATCTGGTCCCCGTTCGACCACTTCCAGCCCTTGAGCGTGATGGTCACCGATTTGCCGTCCGCGGAATAGACGGGCGTATCGGCGAGGCTGAGGCTGGTGTTCAACTGGACCTGGCCATTGGTGCCGAACCAGTAGAGCGGCCGGTACATCAGGTACTGGAACTGGCTGAGGTTCGTGACGCTGAAGTATGCCAGCGAGGCGAGCGGGAAGATGTAGTTCGGTTGTGCTCCCGGAAGCTCAGCGAAGGTCGCCGTGGTCTTGGTCACTGCGGGGCCTGAGTTGGAGGGGCTGCTGCTCCCGCAGGCTGCGAGAACAATCGCCCCCAACCCGATGACGGCGGGCACTGACTTAGCCCGCCAAGTCCGAAAGGTCATGTGTGCCTCCTTGTGACGACAAACGTCCAGATGGCGTACCTCTGCCCCAGGACGCTGGTCGTAGGGTAGCGATTCACCAAGCGGTCAGCGGTCTTTCGCGCTGAAATTCACCCTGCTGAGTGAGATCGCCGATCGCTCAGGCGGCCCTCGACCCCGGCCAGCGGTCCTGCGCTCGCGCCAGGGCAAGGTCGTAGACGGGGGAGACGCGCATTCGCCGCGGCAACGCCGTCGTGGCGACGCGGAGGGATCGGGTGAGCGCCGAGAACGCGGCGGCATGGGCCGCGGTCCAGGCGAGGCCGTAGCCGCGGCGCAATTCGGACGGCAGGAGCCCCGTCGCGATGAACGCCAGCGTGTCCATGCCCGGACGGAGCAGGGCCGATGTGACCGGGGGATGCAGGACCGTCTCCGCGACCTCGCGCGACCCGACCCCGGGGAGCGCCGGGCCGCGACGCACCTCGCGATCCACGTAGCGGCGGAGCCCGGCGGCATCCGGCCAGCACTGGCTCCGGGGCAGACCCATCAGCCGGGCGACCGCATCCCATTCGCGCACGAAGGTGTCGCGCTCCTGCGTGGAGAGCCCCCCGACCAGCGCATCGTGCGCGACCAGCATGGTGTCGACGAAGGAGGCGTGGACCCAGCGCAGCAGGGCTGGGTCGCTCGCCGAATACGGCGTCCCGGCGGGGACCCTCGACGTCGCGTTCGACGCCGGCAATGATCCCGAGACCGGGCGGTGCAGCCCGCTCACCCGCCCGGAGATGCGTTCCGCCTCCATGGTCGTGCCGAAGCAGACGACCGTGACCCATCGGACCGTCCGCTCCAGCCTGCCGTACGGGTCCGATTTGTAGGTGCTGTGCTCGATCGCGCCCTGGGCGACGAGCGGATTCGCCGCCTGCAGAAGCAGGGCACGTCCTGCCGCGAGGAGCAGCCGGGGTTCACGCATCACGATCCAGGTCACCGAGCCTGGGCCGAAGAGCCCGGGGTCCGGGGTTCGATCCTGCAGTGGGAAGGGCCGCGACGATCTCGAGGTCGAGCGCGACAGAAGGCGCCGCACGGCTCGGGACACCGGCATGCCGGGCACTGCTCAGCCCTCCACGGGGTCGACGGCGGGATGCGCGCGATGCAATTCGGCGGTCAGGTGTGGCCGCGGCTCGCCGCCGTCGGTCGCCATGCGCAGTGCGTAGCGGAGGGTGTCGCCATCGATCTCGAAGTCGCGACGCAGCCCGGTGACCGGCTTGGCAGTCGGAGTGCACTGCACGGTCGCGGAGCGCAGCGCCAGGCGATTGCCCTCCCAGCGGCCGGTCTCGATCTCGACAACGCCGATCGGATGGGTCATGGCGACCTCGACGGCACCGTCCGCCACCGCCCGCCAGTACCCGGTCTCCGCGTGGAGCGGACGTCCGTCGTCGGTCGCCGCCGTGCGCTGCGCATATGAGATGAATGGCTTGCCGTTGTGGCCGAAGCTGAGCCACTCGCGGTAGCGGAAGGGCTCACCCGCACCCCATTGCCCCTCACCCCCGCCCTCCCAGTCACCGAGCAGGTCGGCGAGGCGCCCGAGGTCGGGATGGGGAGGCCGATCTGGAGGCATGGACCGAGTGTCGCACGGGTCGGAGGGGCATCGGCGTCCGCTTTGGCTACCATCGTTGGCGTGTCAGAGATCGACGGAATCGAGCGCGTCCTCGTCGTCGTCGCCCACCCCGATGACTGCGACTTCGGCAATGCCGGCACCACGGCGAAATGGACAGACGCCGGGGTGAGCGTCTCGTACTGCATCGCGACCGACGGAGACGCGGGCGGCTCCGATCGGAGCATCACGCGGGAGCAGATGGCCGGGGTCCGCCGGATCGAGCAGACCGCCGCCGCCGCCGAGGTCGGCGTGACCGATCTCACGTTCCTGGGATACCCGGACGGGCGGCTCACCGCGAGCATCGAGTTGCGCCGCGACATCTCCCGGGTGATCCGGGTGAAGCAGCCGCAGCGGGTGATCACCCAATCACCGGTGCGCAACTTCACCCGCATCTTCGCCAGCCATCCCGACCACCTCGCCGCGGGCGAGGCAACCCTGTGTGCGGTCTATCCCGATGCCCGAAATCCATTCGCGCACCGCGAGCTTCTCGAGGTCGAGGGGCTCGAACCCTGGTCGGTGGCCGAGGTCTGGATGAGCGCCGTGATGAGTACTGGGCAGGAGATCAAGGTCGTCGACGTCACCGATACGGCCGACCGCAAGCTGGCGGCGCTGCGCTGCCATCGCAGCCAGTACAGCGACTGGGACGCCCTCGAAGAGCGGGTTCGAGGCTGGCTCGAGGCGACCGCGAAGGCGAATGGCCTGGAGCCCGGACGCCTCGCGGAGCAGTTCGTCGTCGTTCCGACCGCATGACCCTGCGCACCAGGGAGAACGTCGCACCGTCGGCCGCCTGGTCGTCGCCGATCACAGCCCAGCGGGCCGCCGCTGGACGGATGCGCCTCAGCGACATCCAACTGAGCGACGGCGATGCCTACTGGATCGAGGGTCGGCCGCTCGAGCGCGGCCGCTGCGTGATCGTCCGCGAGCACGATGGGGTCATCGCAGACCTCATCCATGCGCCGTACTCGGCGCGCACGTGGGTGCACGAGTACGGCGGCGCCGCCATGCGTGCGCACCGTGGAACGGTGTACTTCTCGAACGCGGGTGACGGACGCATCCACACGGTCCGCCCCGGCGCGACGCCTGAGCCGCTGACCCCGGAGGACGCAGGCCTCCGTTACGCCGACTTCGAGGTCGACCCCACGCGAGACCGGCTCATCTGCGTCGTCGAGGACCACCATGGCGCGACGGTCGTGAATGACATCCGCGCCATCCCGCTTGGTGGCGGCGCGCCGGTCACGCTCGTCTCCGGCAACGACTTCTACTCGACGCCGCGGGTGAGCCCGGATGGCAAGTCCTTGTTATGGCTGACCTGGAACCACCCGAACATGCCCTGGGACGGGTGCGAGCTCTGGGTTGCGCGGCTTGACGAGTCCGGGATGCCTCGCGATGCGCGACTGATCGCCGGCGGGCGGGCCGAGTCGATCTTTCAGCCGTCGTGGTCTCCGGAATCGATCGTGCATTTCACGTCGGACCGAACTGGGTGGTGGAACCTCTACCGGTGGGACGACAACGGCGTCGATGCGCTCGCACCGATGCAGGCGGAGTGCGGGGCCGCGCAATGGACGTTCGGGCTTTCCACCTATGCGTTCTGCGGCGACGGGCGCGTCGTCCTCTGGGCGTGCCGGGATGGCGGATGGGAATTCTTCACGCTCGACTCTTCGGGTGCACTGACACGCGTCGATGTTCCCTATTCGGCGTTCGCCTTGCATGTCGACGCCCGGGACGACGAGGTGCTCTTCCACGCCGGAGGGCCGGATACGCCACTCGGCGTCGTGCGCTGCAACCTCGCCACCGGCGAACACCGGATGGTGCGCTCCGAGAGCGACGACATGGCAATTGACGGATCGATGCTCTCCAGGCCCCGCCACCTGACCTTTCCAGGATACGGCGGGGCGACGGCGCACGCCTGGTACTACGCGCCGCGAAATGACGGCATCGAACCCGAACGCGGTCGCAAGCCGCCATTGCTGCTCCGCGCGCACGGAGGACCGACGTCATCGACGAACTTCGCGCTGGATCCCTCCGTGCAGTTCTGGACCAGCCGGGGATTCGCATATCTCGACGTCGACTACGGTGGCAGCACCGGGTATGGACGCGCGTACCGCGATCGCCTCAACGAGGAGTGGGGCGTGGTCGATGTCGGTGACTGCCTCGCCGGCGCGCAGCATCTTGTCGACAGCGGCGATGTCGATCCCGACCGTCTGTTCATCCACGGCGGGAGCGCAGGTGGCTACGTCGTGCTCTGCGCCATGACATTCCACGACGTCTTCCAGGCAGGCGCTAGTCTTTTCGGTATCGCGGACCTGGAAGCGCTGTTTGCGCAACCCGGCCACAAGTTCGAGGCGCACTACGACGCCCCGCTGCCGAAGGGCCGAGGCATGTACGACCGCTCGCCCGTGCACTTCATCGACCAGGTGCGCGGCGCGGTCCTGCTCCTGCAGGGACTCGACGATCGTGTGGTCCCGGCGAACCAGGCCGAGATGATGTTCGCAGCACTCCAGGGTGCGGGGGTTCCCTGTGCGTACATCGGATATCCGGGCGAGCAGCACGGCTTCCGCGAGGCGGCGAACATCGCGCGCACGCTCGAGGCGCAGCTGTACTTCTTCGCGACCGTGACCGGCGTGACCCTCACGGAGACCATCGAGCCGGTGGAGATCCTCAACCTCTGACCGTTTCCTGAATCGGGCCCTACAAACGCCCCGGAGCCCACTCGGAGATCAGCGCCTCAAACGGCCCATCGAATATCGGATTCGCGATTTGCGAAGCCTCGAGCGTGCCGTTGTCGAGCGTCTGGCATCCGCTGTCCTTGAACCAGAGATCGACATCCGGGGCATTCACATACGCGAACGCGATGATCGACGCCGACAAGCTCTCTGCGGGGCAGTGCGCCCCGTCTGGTGGAACCGCGGTGCTGATCGAGTCGATGACCCCGGTGAGGTGGACTGCCTGTACGCCGGTGAGCCTTACCTGAGCGTAGAGCGACCCCGATACCTCGCCCGATTGATCGAAGGGCGACGGCGGCGAGTACCGGCAGATGAGGCCGGCAATCGGATTCGGAGGGACCAGTTCGTCGCCGACGTGAGGATTGGACACACCCTTTGCCACGCCGATCTGTTTCGGGCACCAGCGCGTCACCACAACCCGGATCGGCGACGACGCCGCGCCCGTCAACGACATCGATCCGCATCCACCCGTGGCGAATGCGAGGACAGTCCCAACAGCGCATGCGAGGATCGATGTGCGCAGCACGCGTCCCTCCTACAGCCCTCGCACGTTCTCACCCGACACGCGCCGGGGCCGCAGCTGCCAGACGGCAATGGGCGCCACGATGACCATGGTTCCCGCAATGAGCAATGCAGGGAAGAGCAGGTCAAGAGGGTTGGGCGATACGGGAATCACCCCCGTGGTGCCGAGGCCGGTGACCGGCGATCCGAACGACGTGAGCCGGATCGCGCCGTCGCTTCCCACGCCGAGGTCGTAGGTGACGCGCGCTCCCGGTGCGTTCAATGTCAGATACGTCATGTAGCCGTGAGCCGGCACCCACGACATGTTCCGGTCGATGGAAAGATCGTGATGGAGGCTCGGATTCATCGGCTCCGCACCCGCCACGGTGAACCCGGGAGCACTGTCCAGCGTGGTGCCGTCGGTGATCCGCGATGTCACCGCGAGGCCGTTGGCGGTGTGCAGCGGTGCATCGGTGAGCAGGAACAGGTCGGCGTTCACCGGGGATCCGGCGTTGGCGAGAATCTCGAGCGGCACCCAGAGGTGCGGGGTGCGCATGGTGATCAGCAGCGGCACGCCGTCACCGGACTGCTGATGGCGCTGCAATGCCAGCGACGTGTTGTATTTCGCCGCCATGAAGATCGGGGTGGACGACGCGTAACGGAGCAGGTGGTCCTCGATCTCCGGGGAGACGAGGAAACCGTTGTGCGTGCACCAGTCGATCACGGCCTGGCCGCTCCCCTTGAGGACGGTCACGTCCAGGGCCTCGACCTGCACCTGCTCGACCACGATCGCGGGCGCGCCCTGAAATGAGTCGGGGGCGGCGGCCAGCTGGAGCAACTCGGGAGGGGCGAACTCGCGCTCCAACCGCTGCAGCGTCCAGGCGCCGGCCTCTGTGATCGATGTCGGAATCGCGGGAAGGGGCACGATCCATCCCACGTCCGCCACTGCGCCTGTGAAGGCAAAGCTGGTGACGTAGTGCTCGACGCCGCCTGACCAGGCAACGAACGTGGTCGCCTTGGCGAGACGAACGTCGCCATCGGGTGCGACCAGGCCGCCGCAAGCGAGCGCCGGTCCCGCCTGAAGTACGGCTGCGGCGGCAACACCCATGCCGGCGAACAGGAACTTGCGCATCTCGGGCCTCCAAGCGGGTTCACATCGTGCGGGGACGGAGACGCGAGGAGGCCTCACAGGGTTCCCGGCATGGCTCGGAAGAGGGTTGCCAGAAACTTAGTTAGGTTATATAATCAATTCACCCCATGCCCGCCGCCATCAGCAAACCCGTCGACATCGCGAACCAACTCCGGCCGGTGCTGCTGCACCTGAACCGCCATCTGCGCCGCGAGGTGCACACCTCGGGTGTCTCGGCCGGCCAGCTGTCGTTGCTCGGTCTGATCGACGGCAACCCGAGCATCGGGGTCGCGGAGCTCGCCGCCCGCGAGGGAATGTCGATGCCGTCGGTGTGCAGCCATCTCGACCGTCTGGAGGCATCCGGGCTGGTGACCCGCCGGCAGGCGGAGCGCGATCGGCGCAGGGTGGACCTCGAGGTCACACCCGAGGGCCAGCGTGTCCTCAAGGTGATCCGGTCCAAGCGCACCGCGTGGTTGTCGGCGCGGCTCAGCAAGCTTGCCGACACCGACCTCGCCGCCGTCGCCGCGGCGATCGCGCCACTCGAAGCGCTACTGGCTCAGGCGGAATGAGCCTCGGCATCGGCAACGCCACGGCGCGGACGTTCCTGAGCCTGCGCCGCCACTACAACTACCGGCTGTATTTCTTCGGCCAGGTGGTGTCCATCAGCGGCACGTGGATGCAGAGCGTCGCCCAGGCATGGTTCGTCGTCCAGAACACGCACTCGCCGCTCGCGGTCGGTATCCTCGCGGTCTGCCAGTTCGGCCCGTACGGGCTGTTCGGACTATTCGGTGGGGCGATTGCGGACCGGATCGATCAGCGCAAGGTGCTGCTCGGCACCCAGGCCGCCTTCATGGTCACGGCGTCGCTCCTTGCCGGACTCACGCTCACCGGGCACGCGACTGTGTGGGAGGTCTACGTGCTCGCGGGCGTCACCGGTCTGATCACCGTGCTCGACACGCCGGTGCGGCAGGCGTTCACCATCCAGATGGTCGGGCGCGATGAGCTTCCCAACGCCGTCGCGTTGAACTCCAGTCTCTTCAACGCCTCACGCATCGTCGGACCCGCCATCGCCGGCGCGCTGATCGCAGTCGCCGGGGTGGGCGTGTGCTTCCTGATCAACGCGCTCAGCTACCTGGCGGTGCTCGCCGCCCTCTGGTTGATGCGCGTGCAGCAGCTCTTTCCCGTCCGCAAGGATCAGCTCCACCAGAACCTTTTCCGTGGATCGCTCGAGGGCCTCAAATTCGCATGGCGCAGGCCGGTGATTCGATCGGTGCTGGTGATGATGCTGGTGATCGCGACGATCAGCATCAACTTCAATGTGCTCCTCCCCGTGCTCGCCTCGCGAACCCTCAACAGCGGGCCCGAGATCTTCGGGATCCTCTCCGCGCTCTTCGGCTTCGGCGCACTCGTCGGCGCGCTGTTCTCCGCATCATTGGGGCGTGCGAGCCGCCACACGATGCTCGTCGGCGCCGCGCTGTTCTCGGTGTCGGAGATCGCACTCGCTCCGCTCCATGTCGCATGGGCAGCGGGTCTTGCGTTGGTGGTGACCGGCATCGCGTTCACGCTCTACTCATCCCAGGCCAATGCGGCACTGCAGCTGGCCGTGACCGACCAGATGCGCGGACGCGTGCTTGGCATCTACGGATATGTCTTCTTTGGCACGGCCCCTCTGGGCGGCCTGCTGGCCGGCTGGCTGGCAGAGACTGGCGGCACCGAGCTCGCCTTCTTCGTCGCAGGCGTCATCGGTGTGGCAGCCACCGTCTACGGATGGGCTGACACCCGGCGCGCAGCCCGTGCGTCGTCCCCACCCATCGCTCAGGTGGCGTAGCCCGGCCCGCTTCGATCATTCTTCCCGTCAGTTGGACGACCGATCAGGAGGACGGTAGGTGGAGCAGCGAACGCTGGGGACGCAGGGGTTGGAGGTCTCTGCGATGGGGCTCGGCTGCATGGGCATGTCCGATTTCTACGGCACGGCTGAGGAACGCGACCAGAACGAAGCAATCGCCACCATCGATCGCGCGGCGGAGCTCGGTGTCACCATGCTCGATACCGCGGACATGTACGGGCCGTTCACCAACGAGGAGTTGCTCGGCAAGGCCCTGACCGGACGTCGCGACCAGTACATCGTGGCGACCAAGTTCGGGTTCGAGCGCCAGCCGGACGGATCGCAGACCGTCAACGGCCGCCCCGAGCACGTTCGTCGAGCGTGCGACGCGTCGCTCCAGCGGCTCGACATCGACGTCATCGACCTGTACTACCAGCACCGT
>OBLT010001505.1_pt1 | contig 14842 bp, 14 predicted proteins | sample 1518721 | NCBI WGS metagenome assembly OBLT01 (sample SAMEA3539307, study PRJEB22396) | soil metagenome | biome: tundra; feature: field; material: soil | place: USA | collected 2010-05 | depth 0.15 m | reverse complement strand
ACCCGCTCGCGCCCAGCGCCTCTCCGCGCTGCAAACAGTCTTGTATTTGGCTCGCGTTGCATGTGGCCTGGGACGATCTGAAGCGGCGGGTGGCGACCTCGGGAGGACGGCAAAGAACTCGGCGGTTGGCTGAATCGCGAACCCAATTCCGCATTTTTGGCAGATGGGTCGGGCGTGGTAGTTTATTCGGGTCGGAGAATCGCTGACGCGGTGGTGGCGTAGCCGGCGCGATCGGCGGGGACATGGACGCTCTGGGCGGGGATGTGGTGTGTCTCGTGGCCGGTAACACTTGAATTGAGCTCTAATTTCGCGTAGCGGTAAAAATCACCCCTCCACGGAAATCCACAACACGTATGGTGCCGTCCGAAGCCTCCAATACGAAGAATGTATCGCCCTTTTCGGATAGGAGCCCTTTAACTGTTCCGTATGCTTTCGGAACAGTAATCGTGCGCGGCGAAGGTTGGGCATACATCTTTTGAGGTTTTGAGGTCTGTACAACATAAATGAAAGAAAGCCGACGACAGCCAATGCCAGTGAATAACACAACAATCGTAGTTGCATACAGGGAGTTTCGCAGGCGGCACCGCCTGCCCCACCCGCCGGGCCGTCACTTCCGTTCAGGACGACTGAAGAATATCAGGCTGGGGGCATCGGAGCGCGCGGCCACAATGTCCGGGAAGCCGTCGCCATCGAGGTCCGCGGCGGCGAGACCGTAGATCGCTCCCTTGTCGTCGCCGAACGGAACGCGGGTGTATTTGCGGCCGGTACCATCGTTGAAGTAGATCGCTCCCGGCGCCTCGACGTAGCCCACAATGATCTCCGGTTTGCCATCGCGATTCAGGTCCGCGGCTAGCATGGAGTAGGGCAGGGCATCCCGCCCGGCGATCTGGACGCCCGCGCCGAATCCGCCCTTGCCATCGTTGAAGTACACATACAAGCCCTCGCCTTCGTGGCACGCGGCGATATCCAGACGGCCATCGCCATCGAAATCGGCAACTGCCAGGGCGCGGGTGGAGGAGTTTTTAGGGCCGAAGGCTACCTTGCGTGGGAAGTTTCCCTTGCCGTCATTCAGGTAGACCACGCTCTGGCAAGCGTCGCGGCACGCCACGATCAGGTCCTGGGAGCCATCGCCGTCCATATCGCCCGCCAGGATGGTGGCGGAAGTTTCCGGTCCGAGCGGCTTGCACTGGAAGTGGGCCTTGCCGTCGTTGAAGCAGACGTAACTCGGTCCGGGACGATTGGCCACCGCGATATCCGGAGCCTTGTCGCCGTTGAGGTCCGCCAGCACCACATTGCGGGTGGACCAACGCGGGTCGCCGAAGGATCCTCCCAGGGTAAAGCGGCCCTTACCGTCGTTCAGCAGGACGATCTTCGGGTCCGGCGCGTCGTTGCTGATGACCATGTCCAGGCTGCCGTCGCCATTCAAATCGGCCAGCGGGGCCGAGTAGCTACGATCGGGCTTATTGGGTAGCGGCGGGCCGGGTTTGAAGTGGCCCTTGCCGTCTCCGAAGAACACCACGTCGGGCAAAGGCCAGTGACGCCCTTTGGCCAGGACAATGTCCAGAAAGCCATCCCCGTTGAGATCGCCCACGCTCACGTTGGCCGTGGTTTCCGAGACGGTTTCGAGCGGGACGGCTTCAAACGACCGAACGGCCGCCCCCAGCAACAGGAGCGCGCCCGGCACGAGCACGCCGAGAGCGACCGCTGGCTTAGTGAATGTGTGCATCCTCAGAATCACCTCCGCTTGTCCGGATGATACCAATTCGAGCGGAGGGGCGTTGCGCCCAGAGATGTGGTGGAATCACTGAGCTACCCGGTGGGGATCCGGTACGGCGGATCACAACTACCAGAGGGTGGCAATATGTAACATGAGGTATGAAGAAAGGCCTATTTTTCGTAGTCGTCCTCGGCTGCGTCCGGTTGACGGCCATGTGGGTCAACATGCCGCCGGTGCCGATGGACAGGCTGATCCCCTACACGGAATCCGTAATTCGACAGAACCCAGATGCCCCCGAAGCTTATTACCTGCTGGGACGACTTCACAGCCTGGCGTTTGCCATGTATACCGAAGTCGGCGCGTATCTCCAGGGCGGGAAGGCGCCGCGGGTCGACGATCATACCGTGGGCCACGCGATCCGAACGGCCACCGGCCGTCTTATAGCGAGCGACATCGACCACGCAGACCGGTCGCTAGCGAACTACCAGCGAGCCGTCGAACTCGCCCCGGATTCAGCGCTGTACCACTTCAGCCTGGGCTGGATGCAGGAACAATGTTCCCGTCTCGCCGGCCAGCTCGGTACCCGTTTGAGCGCCGAATGGATCGACCAGGCGCTCGCGGAATACCGAACTGCATATCGACTCGCATTGCCAGTGGACTTGAAGCAACCCTCACACCTGCGCCTCTATTTGGCCGAGGAGGCTGGCACCGCGATCGTCGGGATTCTGAAGCAGCGGCCCGGTAATGAGAAAGAGATCGATCAGATCGCGAAAGTGGTTGCCGACCTGCGCGGTCGCCCAATGGCCATCACGCCGCTGATCTTCTCGTTGAACTCGAAGGCAAGTCTTCCGGATCTCCTCTCGGATCGCCGGGTGGGCTTCGACCTCGACGGATTTGGCGCAGGCCGCCAATGGCCTTGGGTCCGGCCCGACACGTGCATTCTGGTCTGGGACCCGAATCGTACGGGTCGAATCACATCCGGCCGCCAACTGTTCGGAAGCGTCACCTGGTGGATGTTCTGGCGAAACGGCTATGAGCCGCTCGATGCGCTCGACGACAATCGCGACGGTGTTCTCTCGGGAGCCGAGCTGAAAGGTATCGCCGTGTGGCGCGACGCGAATTCCAACGGCATCGCCGATCCGGGCGAGGTTGTACCGGCGGAGGATTTCGGGATCGTCGAAATCGCGGTGAAGCCGCACCGTGTCGACGGAATGTTGCTACGGGACGGCGGGATCAAGCTTCGCGATGGAACATCTCTCACCACTTACGACTGGACGCCGCTATCGGCCGGAACCGATACAGCATTCAGCAGACGACCACACCCGTCACACGAACAGCCGCCCATCACGACGCCGTTCAGTAGCTGGCGGGTCGGACCATCCGCCCGAAATGACATCCTTAGGATGGATCTTTGATGGCCGGTTTTGTGATAACCTCTCATCGATTGGAGTCCTCTTGAGAACCTTTGCAGCGCGCCGCTTGACGATCCTCGCCGCAGCCACAGTGGCCGCGGGCGGATTCTCTCCGCGGACGATGGCCGCGGACCCGTTCTATCTCGGTACTTGGAAAATCACCTCCGCAGTGGCCGCCCCCTGGGCCGACCCCGCGGTGCGGAAGCCGGACCAGTCGGAGATGAAATCGCTGGTCGGGAAGATTGTGGTGTTTAAGCCGAACGAGATCACAGGCCCGCGGCAGGCCGCCTGCAAGAGCCCGAAATATGATGTGAAAGATTATCCCGCCGACATGTTGTTTCAGGGCGCCTTTGGGGAAATGAAACAGCGCGACCACTCGGTGGATCCGGTGAAGATCGCGGCGAAGCTTGGATTTCAGGGCTCGTCGTGGAAGACCCTGGAAACCGGCTGCGAGACCGAGCTGGATTGGCATTTCATCGACCGCACCACTACCACATTCGGCCTCAACGATTGGGTCTATACCCTAAAGAAGCAATAGGCTGCTGGAACCTCCGCCACATTTCGGGCGGCGCCCGGTAGGATCGCGAGTCGTGCCACACGCAACCAGACAAGCTGCCTGCAATATCCGCAGACCGGTTGCAGGCAGGTTCTTGTGTCGTATCATGCGCCTTTTCAGGATACACTCGGAGGGACATGCCGACCGCGGAGGTTGGGGCGCCTGCCCCAGACAAAAAGAAGCCGATGAGACGAATCTTTCGTTGGGCCGGTATCGTGGCGGCCTTGCTGCTGCTGGTCTTGCTGACTGCGCCATTCTGGATCAATGCCGACGACTTTCGGCCGCTGCTGGAGGCCGATCTCACCAAGGCCCTGGGCAGGGAAGTAAAGCTCGGCGATCTGAAGCTCGCCGTGTTCTCCGGCACCGTTTCGGCGAGCGAACTCTCAGTCGCGGACGATCCCGTCTTCAACCGCACTCCGTTCGTGCGCGCGAAATCCCTGAATCTGGAGATTGAGGTCTGGCCCTTGATCTTCTCCCACAAGCTCAACGTGACCGGCCTGACCATCGATCAGCCGGAGATCGCGCTGATACAGGCTCCTTCGGGGGATTGGAACTTCTCCAAAATGGGCCTGCCGGCGGCGGCAAAAGGCGAGACGGCTAAGAGTGAGGCGGCCAAGAACGAGGCGGCCAGGCCCGCGTCCGCGAAAGACGCGATCCAGCTTTCCGTGAAGCTGGTAAAGATCACCGGAGGCCGTGTTTCGCTGGGGAGGAGTGCGAGTCAACTGGAGCCGGTGGTGCTGGATGACGTGTATGCCGAGTTGCACGATTTCTCCAATGCCTCGATCTTTCCCTTCTCGTTCTCCACGAAAGTGAGCGGTGGGGGTGACATCACACTGAACGGAAAAGCCGGCCCCATCAACCCGTCCGATGTGGCGATGACCCCCGTCCAGGCCAGCCTGACCGTGGCTCACCTCGAAATGGCGGGCTCGTCACTCGGGGTGGCCGGTCTGATCTCCTTCGAGGGCAGCGGCGAATCCAAGGGCAACCTGGTCGAAGTGACGGGAAAGGTGAAGGTCGAAAAACTGAAGTTGGCGAGGCAGGGGAAGCCCGCGGGCCGCATGGTGGAGCTGGATTTCGCCATCGCGCACGACCTGCGCAAGCAGTCCGGACTGGTGCGCCGCGGCGACATTCACATCGGCAAAGCCGTTGCCAGCCTGACTGGAAACTACTCCCGCCAAGGCGACGCCACGGTCTTGAAGATGACTCTCTCCGGGCTGGGGATGCCCATCCCGGAGCTCGCCCAGATGCTGCCTGCCCTGGGCATCGTGCTCCCCGCCGGGTCCTCACTCCAAGGAGGGACGGCCAACGCCAGGTTCGCCCTGGAAGGTCCTGCCAATCGCCTGGTCACCAGCGGGTCTCTGTCTTTTGACCACACTCGGCTCACGGGGTTCGACCTGGGGAAGAAAATGGCGACGGTTGAGAAGCTGGCCGGCATCCAGGGAGGAGCGGACACCGAGATCCAGACCCTCAGTGCCAACCTGCGGATGGCTCCCGAGGGTACCGCCGCGCAGAATCTGAAGTTGATCGTGCCGGCGGTGGGCGAGTTGACGGGCGGCGGGACCATCAGCCCCGCCAACGTGCTGGCCTTCAAGATGGCCGCGGCCGTTCATACCGGTGGCCTGATGGCAGTCGTCAACGATCGGCCGATTCCGTTTTTGGTGGAAGGCACCTGCTCCGACCCGGTGTTCCGGCCCGACATGCGGGCGGTTGCCTCCGGGGAAGCGAAGAGACTGGATGGCACTGCGGCCGGCGATGTCCTCAAAGGACTGCTGGGGGGAAAGAAGAAGAACTGAACGGGCGTGCTGAGATGCCATTCCTGCCGACGATGGCCAAGTGCGAGAATTTGCGCCTGGTCTGAAGGAGCCGCCTGGAAGGGTGGCTGCAAGGCAAGATTGCCTGCCCCGCAAACCATTTTCCAGAATCTTCCTAACCGAAGCGCCGCGAGGCGCGTCGTATGGGTTAGCATCTAACCCAACGGTATGTTCAAGCGTGAAGAAAAGGACCGCGTCGCACTGCTGCAAGGGACGCTCGACCTCCTCATCCTCCGTATCCTGATTTTCGGCCCGCAGCACGGCCAGGGCATCGCCCACGCCATTCAGTTGAATTCCGAGGATGTCCTTCTAGTCGAACATGGAGCTCTGTATCCCGCCTTGCAGCGGCTGGAAGCGCAGCGATGGATCGGCGCCGAGTGGGGTGTGTCCCTGAACAATCGCAAGGCGCGGTTCTACACGCTGACCGCCAAAGGCCGCAAGCACCTGACCGAGGAAACCAGCCGATGGCGCAAGGTCGCCACCGCCATGGCGCGCATTCTCGATCTCGAAAAGCTCGCATCCACCGCGGGTAACGTCCGGGAGGGCTAAAGTCATGTTTCACCGCCGATCCCCATCCGATTTCTCCCAGGAACTGCAAGCCCATCTCGACCTGGAGATGGATCGTCTTCGAGCCGAAGGGCTGCCGGAGGACGAGGCATATCATAAAGCCAGGCGAAATCTCGGAAACCTCGGCGCCGCCGGGGAGCGCTTCTACGAGTCGAGCCGGTGGTTATGGCTGGAGCATCTGGGGCACGACGTAAGGCACGCGTTGCGAGGCCTGCGCAAGGCTCCGGCATTCACCATCACCGCGACCCTCACACTTGCCCTGGGCATCGGGGCCACCACATCCATTTTCACGCTCGTCCATGCCGTTCTGCTCAAGTCCCTGCCCGTATCGAATCCCGATCGGTTGTATCGCCTCGGCAAGGACCCTCATTGTTGCGTCTGGGGCGGCTACAGCCAGGGTGGAGAATTCTCCATCGTCTCTTATGACCTCTATCGGCACCTTCGCGACAACACCAAGGGTTTCGAAGCACTGGCCGCGTTTCAGGCCGGCGGCACGCTTCTTGGAGTGAGGCGCGCGCATGACTCGAATGCCGCCGGGACCTATTTCGGAGAATTTGTATCCGGCAACTATTTTGCGATGTTCGGTGTGAGCGCCTATGCGGGGCGTGCGTTGACAATGGCCGACGACCGGACCGGCGCTCCGCCGGCGGCCGTCATGAGCTATCGCGTGTGGCAGCAGAAGTACGGGCTCGATCCGTCGGTGATTGGCGGAGCGTTCAACGTGAATGACCAAACCTTCACCATAGTCGGCGTTGCCCCGCCGGGTTTCTACGGCGACACGCTACGCAGCAGTCCGCCCGACTTCTTCCTGCCGCTCGAGACCGAACCGCTGGTGAAGGGCGATAGCGGGCTGCTTCTTCAGGGCGACGCGCATTGGTTGGACTTGATCGGCCGCGTCCAGGCGGGCCAGAGCGCCTCATCAATCGAAGCTCAGATGCGTGTCGAACTGCAACAGTGGCTGCGATCGCACATGGGCGATATGGACGCGAACGAGCGAATCAGACTGCCGAAGCAAACCCTTCACTTGAGCCCCGGAGGGGCCGGAATCACCAGCATGCGCGAGGCCTATCAGCATTGGCTCGAGATCCTCATGATGGTGTCGGGATTCGTGTTGCTGATCGTGTGTGCGAACGTGGCGAACCTGATGCTGGTGCGCGGCATGGAGCGGCGGCAGCAGGCGTCGCTGAGCATGGCATTAGGCGCGAGTCCTTCGAGGCTGGTGCTGCCGGCTCTCACGCAAAGTGTAGTGCTGTCGCTACTCGGGGGCGCGGCCGGACTGGCGGTCGCTTTCGCGGGGACGCGCCTCATTGTGCATCTTGCCTTTCCCAGCGCGACCGCCTCGCCGATCGGCGCGTCGCCATCCGTGCCGGTTCTGCTCTTCGCCTTCGGAGTTTCGCTGATCACCGGAATCGCCTTCGGCATTGCTCCAGCATGGATGGCCACGCGAGTCGATCCCGTGGAAGCGCTGCGAGGCGCCGGTCGTTCGACGCGCCAGGCCGGCTCCCTGCCTCGCAAGACGCTCGTGATCGTGCAGGCCGCGCTCTCGCTGGCGCTGCTATCCGCGTCCGGGCTGCTCACCGCCGCATTACGCAACCTGGAGCGCCAGGATTTTGGTTTCGAACAGGAGGGGCGCACCGTGGTGAATATCGATCCGGTGCTCGCGGGTTACAAGCCGGCGCAACTGGAGCCGCTGTACCGGCGCATCCATGATTCGCTGGCGAGCATTCCGGGCGTGTCCTCGGCCGCTTCGTGTATGTACTCACCGCAAAGCGGGGACAATTGGAACGACGGTGTCTTCGTAGAAGGCCGGCCGGCCCCAGGGCCTACCGAAGACAACAGCTCTGCGTGGGATCGTGTCACGTCGGGATACTTTGAAACCATTGGCAATCCCATTGTAAGGGGCCGGCCGATCTCCGATCGGGACACGGCAACTTCGCGGCACGTGGCCGTCATCAGTGAGGCCTTCGCGCGAAAGTTCTTCAAGAATCAAGACCCGATCGGGAAGCATTTTGGGAGGACCGACATCCAGAGCGCCGGTGAATTCGAAGTGGTCGGCATTGCGAAGGACGCGCGGTATCTGACCTATAACCTCCAAAAGCCAATTGGCGCGTTTTTCTTCGTCCCCGAATCGCAAACCACCGTGTTTGCGAAGGAGGCCTACAATGTCGGTGAAACGCGGTCGCTTTTTCTGCACGATATCGTGGTTCGCATGCAACGCGGCGTGACGTTGCAGGAGGCGCAGGTGCGCCGCGCAATCGCCAGTGTCGATCCGAATCTGCCAGTAGTGAGAATGCAGAGCCTCAACCAGCAGGTGGCTGGTAACTTCAGCCAGCAGCGGCTCATCGCGAGACTCACTTCGCTGTTCGGCATTCTGGCGCTGGTTCTGGCCTCAGTCGGATTGTATGGCGTCACCGCCTATAACGTCGGCAGCCGCACCAGCGAGATCGGTGTGCGCATGGCGCTGGGCGCGGCTCGCGGCAACGTACTCGCGCTGATCTTGCGGGGAGCGCTGGTTCAAATCGCGTGGGGACTGCTGCTGGGCGTACCCTTGACGCTGGCAGCCGGCCGGTTCCTGGGGAGCCAGCTTTACGGAATTCGCCAAAACGACCCGGTGATCCTGGCGATGGCGATCCTGGCGATCGGTCTTTCCGCGCTCACTGCGGCGTTGATTCCGGCGTTCCGGGCGAGCTCGATCTCGCCGATACAGGCGTTGCGGGCGGAGTGAAGCCCACTCCCCGATGCGGTTGGTTCAGTGCACCACTGCCCGCGGGCGGGGCGAGCCCGAACCAGCGCTAGCCTTTCCCAGAGGCCTTGCGCAAGGCCTCAATCCGGGGGATGCGGCTTTTAGGACTGTCCAGACTGAATGATCGCGCGTCGCCGAGCTGCGTTCGGACGTACTCTTCCGTCCGTTGGACGGTCTTCTCCAGGTCCTTGTTTTTCGGGACGAAGGCCATCCACGCGAGTGACTCGGCGGCAGGATCGTACTCCCACAGGCCTACCAGGCGGCCCCGGTCGAAGATCCCATGGCTGGGCAAATCAGGCACGCCGGCGCCCGCGCCTTCCCTGCGAAGCAGTGTGTGACTGTAGTCCTTCGCCTCCACCAGGCTGTTCAGGTCGCGGCGCAAGAGGCTGAGGCCGTCGATGGAGCTCACCATCGCGTATTGCGGGTGCTTGGGGATTTGGAACGCTTCGAACTGGTCTCGATCTTCGGGAAGCATCAGCCGGTCGCCGGCGACCGGTTCCAGCTTGAGCGGCTCGATCGCGGCCTTCGCAGCTTTTCCGGTGAGGGCCGAAAACCACTGATACTCGGCGAGGCTCGCCGGTCCGGTCCAATGAAAATAGTGGCGGGCGAGTTCGGTCTGCACTTGTTCGGCCGTCAAGGGGAAGCTGTCCAGCGGATTGGGCCGCCACAGGATGTAACGATAGCGCTGCTGATCGAGACGCCCGTTCACGGGAACACGGCGTATCTCGCCCGACGCCTGGAGATTGCCGAGCGCCAGCGGCAGCGTCGTGATCATGCCTTTCTTCTTTCCCTCGTCGCCCAGATGCCGCGAGGCGTTGCCGGTGGCTTCGCGGATCTCTTCCGGATCGAGCGGTCCTTCGGCCAGCGCCTTGAGGACCGCGCCCGACAGCTTGTCCACTTCTTTGTCCGTGACGCCCAGCTTATAGGCGGTCTTCATCTCACCGCCGCCGAAACTCTCGCCGGCCTTCAGCGCCAGGGCGAACTCGCTGGCAGGCACCACGTACGTACAGCCGCGCGCCGACGGCAGTTCGTGGATTTCGAGGTTGGCGACCGCCTGGTCGGCAGCCTCCCGCGAAGTGCCCGCCCGGGCAAACAGGGTCAGGTATGGGCCAACGCCGCCCACTGAGCGTGCCCATCCAGTCCGCTCCAGGACTTCGGCCGGCGTCGCGCCCGCCAGGCCGCCGTCCAGGCCCTGCCGGTGAGACCACCATGCGCGGAGCTTGTCAGTCAGCTCGGTCATCCAGTTGTCCTCCAGCGTTCAGTTTGCCAGGAATCGTTACCAAGCGCTTCTCCATTCTTGCTGTTGGGGATCTGGCAGCTTCGCGGGATTTGGCGAATTCCGCTACGACCACCGCTCCGGGAGCCTGAGAAGGCGGGACGCTTCAGAGTGGCGACGGTTATTTCTCGCCGATCAATCTTGGCGATGCGTGGGGAGGGGCCCGGCCAAAGGCCTCGCGCTCGGGAGGCCTACACGCGGGCCATCCAGTTGTTCGAGGAGAAACTAAAGACCCAGCCGTCGAATTCCGACCTGGTGTCCAGTCTCCTGCTCTGCCGCGCGAAATGCGGGGACAACGGGGTGGCGGCCGGGCTTGCCGCGATGCGCGAACTCCCGGACCGTTCCGTGGGCGCCTGCTACCGGGCGGCGGTGGCGGCCGAGGTATCCGGCGACCGGACCCGAGCGCTCGCATGGCTGGAAGACGCCATGAACCGCGGTTACGCCCTCCGCGAAATCGGGAATGCGTTCTTGTGGCGTCGTTCGAGCTCGCGCGGAAACAGCGCAGGTCCTGGCGCCATTGTACGGGCGTGAGGTCCCCCGTCACAGCGGCATGGACCGAAAGGCAGAACACGAGAGTGAGGATTGGGCGGCGTATCGCCATGGTCGTGGTTTACTCGTAACGCAGCGTGATTGCCGGTCGATGGCGGCGGCGCGGCGTGCCGGAACGTAGCACGCTATCAATGCCACCGCGGCCAGCAGGAGGCTGACCACCAGGAAGGTGGCGGCGTCGCGCGGGCTCACTTCAAACAGCGCGGAGAGCAGGCATCTGGCGGCCATGGAAAACACCAGCCCCGCCGCCACACCGATGCTGGTGAGCCGGAGGCCCTGGCGGAGCACCATGAAAACCACGGTCGGGCGGCCGGCGCCCAATGCTATGCGCACGCCGATCTCGCGCTTGCGGGTGGCCACCGAGTATGAGATCACGCCATAAACTCCGATGGCGGCTAGGAACAGCGCGATGGCTGCGAACCGCGACATAGTCTGGCTGGCAACAGCGTTGGCGACGTGGGCCGTCGCGATTCGGCGCGCCATCGGCTGGACGTCGAACAGCGTCTGGTTCGGGTCCACGGCGGCGACGGCCTGGCGGATCTCGGAGACCACGCACGAGGGGTCGCCATCGGCGCGCACCACAATCGACTTGGCCGCCGGCGAGATTTGGGCGAAGGGAACGTAGAGTTGCGGCTCCCGCGGCTCGTTCAAGGTGACGATCCGGACATCCTGACCACACCGGCGACGGTTGAAGCGACACCGGGGCTGAGGCCCACGCGGATCTGCTTGCCGACCGGGTCTTCACCGGGCCACTCGAGTGGCGCCATGTCCTGACTGACCACCGCCACGGGTTGGGAATCGGCGCGGCCCTGTTCCGAAATCCACCTGTCGCCGAGACTTCAGCAGCCGTTTCCGACTTGGATCGCAACGATGACCGGCGGAAATGGAGGTGCTGTTTATGGCAAGGCAGAAATTTTCAAAATTCATCAGACCCGAAACGTCGGTAGGCGGCCCGATCACCGACCGGGACTTGGATATTGTGGGGGCGATTCTCCGTTACCGGTTCTCCCCTGCTTCTCAACTGGTCCGCCTCGTTGGAGGCAACGAGGACGTCACGCAGCGACGGCTCCGGCGCCTTGTGGGAAAAGGGCCTCATCAACCGCTGGGCCTTCCCCGGAATCCGCACCCACAGCGAGTTTCACTACTACCTCGACAGCCGGGAGCCCCTCAACATATTGGCTGAGCGCCGTGGTCTTCAGATCCATCCGCAAATGCTCGAGGAGATCAAGAGCAACCGGGAGAAGGACTATGCGCAGGCTGCGTTTCGCCAACACATGCAGCTCGGGTTCCTTGCTCACAGCCTGATGATTTCCCGGCTGCATTTTATGTTGGACACGGCGTGCCGGAACTCCGCTCGGCAAGTGTGCCTTGAGGCTTGGTGTCAGGGAGGCCAACTGGCCGGCCGCAAGGTGGAAGTGCCGAAAGTGAAATCCAGCCGCGGGGGCACCAGCTATTTCTGGGAAGAGGCTGCGGAAAGCGAACGTTTGCCGGTGGAGCCGGATGGCATGTTTACGCTGCGGCTTATGGATCGGCCAGCAGGCGGCCAGCTCGTTCATTTTTTCTACGAGGCCGACCGGGGGACTATGATCATGACCGATATGCTCAAAGAGCTGCGCGGCTACTACCACCTCATCAAGAAACAACAGAAGCACAAAGAGGCCTTCGGCATCCACCCCATCCGCGCCGTCCTGGTGGAAACGACCAACGAAGCACGGGCAAAGCGGCTGATGGAATTGGTGAATCACCCGCTGGTCTGCGGACCTGCCAAGCGGGCCGGCCTGTTTTGGTTTCCCATCACGCCGCAGTTTATTGACGCAGCGGCCGGTTCTCCCCTCCCCGGCCACCTCGAACATCCCGCGATTATTTTGGATCCCATCTGGGCAATGCCCGACCGCACCATGCATGCCTTAAGCGACGCGGAGAATTCACCGCAGTCCGCAGCGGCCAAGACGGCCAAGGCCTGAAGCCTTGACAGCACCCTCCTGTCTGCTATGCTACGGGCAGAAGTCGGAAAGTCTGACTTTTGAGCATTAAACCGATTGCTTTATGACCACTATCGTTAAAATCCACCGCAAGGGCCAAATGACGCTGCCCACCCGTCTGCGCAGCCTGGCCGGAATCTCTGAAGGCGACCTGGTGCAGGCCACTTATCACCGAGGCAAGATCGTCATCACGCCCACGATGGTGATTGACCGTTCCAAGTTTCCCACCGCCGACGACGAATACACGCCCGAGCAGCGCCGTATCATTGACGCCCGCTTGGACAAAGCCGATGCTGAAATCAAGAAAGGCCACGTTTCCCCGGCCTTTGACAATATCGAGGAATTCACTGCCGCTCTGAAAGCTGACGCAAGGAAGCTGAAAGTCAAAACCAAACGCTCTCCCAGGCGATGAAAATCCGCTACAACCCCATCGCTACCAAGGCCTTTGCCGAGGCACCTTCCCAATTCAAAAAGCCTTCCTCAAGCAGGCCGGATTTTTGATTCAGAACCTCCATCACCCGTCTCTGCGAGCCAAGAAGTACGACGAAGCCAACGACCGTTGGCAGGGACGTGTCAACAAGGCATGGCGTTTTTATTTCGCCATTGAAGACGACACGTACGTCATCCTCGACATCATCCCCCATCCCAAATAGCCCAGCCGCCCGGAGGCTTGCGGCGACTTCAGGAGCGGACCATTACACCTCACCGCCTTGATACCGCAAGGCAACATTATGCGCCTCGTACCAAACAACCAAATACTGAATACAGCAAAAAGGTGCCCCGGCTGTGGGGGTCGGCTTCACCGTGTCACTTTCCCCCGGCAGAAGTATGTTAAAGTTGATGGCCTGAAATACAAGATAGTGCCTGTACCTGGCTTAATACCTGGCTTGGTGTGCGAAGGATGGGGATGCGGGACAATGTGGATTGATCCGACTGGTCTGGCAAGAGCCCGGCAAGCTGGGCAGAAAACCGCCTCATAAGAATTTGCTGCACCAAAAAAGGACGGCCACACCAGTGGGTGACCGCCTAAACCACGCCCCCATTTCTGGGGTGTTTTATTTTCCGAGTAGTACCTTCAGTTCTTCGATTGAGAGCTGGTCCGGCTGCTTCCCATCGGGCATGCAGACCGTCTTCGTCCAGACCCGGCGACCCAGCCGCGGCGGAATTTCATCGGTCCCCTTCTGGCCGGCTTCATCGCCATCGAGCATGAGCAGCACCATTTCTGCGTGAGCTGCCAGTAGGCGTTCCTGCTCCTCGGACATCGAGCAGCCCATCAGTGCCACCACGAACGGGAAACCGGCCTGGTGGAGCTTCATGGCGTCGAAGAATCCCTCGACCACGATCACGCCCCGCTGCCCCGTGGTAATTGCACGGTGGAGGTTATAAAGCTCCAGCGATTTGTGAAAGCCCGCCGGCAGCTTGTACCGCGGCTCTGCTCCATCGATGGCCCGACCGGCATACGACACCAACTCTCCCCTCTCGTTGTGAATCGGAATGACCACCCGGCCCGACATCGAGCCCTTGCCCGAAAATAGACCGACACCAAAATGCTCCGCCGTCTCGTTGCTGATACCGCGATCGGTCAGGTACTCATGTCCATGATTGATACCACGGAGCTCAAACCCCGGGGATTTGTTTGGCTCCTTTTGTCCGCCGTTTGTGTCTCCATCAGTAGAGGGGTTTTTCTCCCCCACTGTTCCTTCCGTAGCCAGTTGATTTTCTGGTGTTGGTGAACCACCCGGCGAGGTTTTGGCCGCTGCATCGCCGACCGCTACGCCGAACCAGTCTTGAAGTTTCAGCCCAGCGTCTCGGACGCTGCACTTCTCCATGGCCGCGACAAAATCCAGCACGTTGCCTTTGGCCTGGCAGGAGAAACAATGAAACGCGTTCTTCTCCGTGTTGGCGTGGAAACTTTCGGCGCCCTCACCCTTGTGGATCGGACACCGGCCGCGGAGTTCCTTGCCGCCACCAGCGAGATTAATTTTGTGGTGAGCCAGCACCTGCCGCAGGCTTACCGCTGCTTTGATCGTTTTAAAGTCTACCCAATTTTCCATGTCTGACCTCCTTTAGAATTTCGGTGGAGGTAGTATATAATTACACTACTGTCCGGCTAAATATTTCTTCCAACCCATAACTCTCTCGGAATCAGCAAGCTAGTCCGATGAGAGACCCCACGGCTCTGCCGGGGAGGCAGTAAAAGTTTGACAGTTCCGGGAATCTGGGGTTGGC
>OBLT010001503.1_pt1 | contig 14853 bp, 11 predicted proteins | sample 1518721 | NCBI WGS metagenome assembly OBLT01 (sample SAMEA3539307, study PRJEB22396) | soil metagenome | biome: tundra; feature: field; material: soil | place: USA | collected 2010-05 | depth 0.15 m | reverse complement strand
GGAGCCGATTGCGCGGGAAGGGGAATTACCATATGCGCAATGTGCTGGCAGCAGCAGTCATGCTCAGCCTGGCTTTCGTGTTACCCGCCGCGGCAGCCCCCTGCCCTGGAATCGTCGTACTGCAAGACTCGTTTACGACACCCAACCCTGCGATAGATAGTACTGCAAATGCTCAAAGCAAGATCACGATTCAGGGCGGCAAGGCTGAGGTCACCTTTCTGCAACCCGCAATGGGGCGCGACGACGAATACACGGGCATCCAGTATGGCGATGTAAATGTGTGCGGCACGTTTGCCACGGCAAAGACCGACAAGGCGGAGAACCAGGCTGCAGGGCTCATTTTCTGGGGAACGGATTACACCGCCTTCTATTCCTTCCAGATCCAGCCGACTATCGGCCAATTCGCGGTTCTGCAGTTGGTTCCGGGGACGGGGTGGGCTTTGCCGCTTGCCTGGACAGCGAGCACTGCGATCGTGAAAGACATGGGGGCGGCGAATACGCTGATGATGCAGACGCAAGGAAAGGTAGTGTCGCTGTTCATCAACGGCCAGAAGGTGGGGACGTACACCGGCACTCCGCCGGCCGGAGGCGGTGTTGTGGGCTTCTCTGTCTCCACTTCGACTCCCAGCCTTGACACGTGGGATGTTACAGACTTTTCGGTTGGAGTGCCGTAAAGCGAGGGGCGTTGCCGGTTAAGAGATGAAGCGCGGGGACGCGGGGTCAGGATGGGCCTCTCTCGCCTTGCTGGTGCGCATGCCGAGTATCTGCGAGCAGCCAATTCAGCTGTGGAACGGAAGGCTTGTGGTTCCGGGTGGGAGAAGCGCTTCCGTGCTTCCTGGCCTGATCTTGATCTTTTGGAACAGCCAGAGGTTAAGCATGGTGAAGATCAAACCTCCCACTGTGAACTTGAGCGCAATTGGGGCATGCGATGGGGAGAAAAACCCCTCAAGGCAGCCGGCAATTACCAGCATGGGAATGGTGCCTGAGATGAGCCGCGTGGCTTCGATGCCGCCCTGCGCCAAAGACTCCTTCCAGCGCAACGCGCCGGGGAAGAGCATGGCGTGGCCAATGCGGAAACCCGCAGCGCCGGAGATGATAATGGCTGGCAGTTCGAGCGAACCATGAGGCGCGACGAAGCTCCAGAGAAGCTCAGACATTCCGTATTGATGGCAAGCGGCCCCAACCACTCCCAACAGGATTCCGTTTAGATACAGGTAAAAGAAAGTTCCCAGCCCGAACGAGATGCCTCCCGCGAAGATGGCAAAGCAAACGGACAGGTTATTGGTCATGATGAGGCTTGTGGCCATCGGCGCCATGGTGACGAGCGATTCGGTCCACATCTGATGGCGTTCCATGGTGGCGATCATATCGGGGGAGAGGAAGTGGCGCATGAACTCCGGGCGAGCACTTGTGATTACGGCGCCTAGCAGGCCCCATCCCACCGTAACCCCAAGCGATAGCAGCACGTAGTTGATTTGCTTCTGAAAGATTGCCGGATACTCCTCCCTGAGGAAGCGAAACAGCGTAAGCAGATTCGTCTTTCGGCCGGAATAGATGATATGGTGGGCGCGAGCCAGCAATTGATTGACGTGCGCAGCATAGCTGCGGGCAGTCGTGTCTTGCCTGAGCACGGAGAGATCGGCGGCAACCTGGCGGTAGAGCAGCGCCATCTCCTGCAATTCCGCCCGGGTAAGTTGTCCCAGGCCGCCTGCGTCCGCTTGGGACAATAGGGAAGACAGCCGGTCCCAGTGGGGCCGTCGCTTGAGAATCCACTGGTTGGAGAGGATTTGCACCATGGACCTGAGTTCTGACCAGCTTAGCATCGAAACGCCTGAACTGGTGGCGATCGAGATGCCGCTTGCGGGTATTGGCAGCCGCTTTATCGCTCTGCTGGTGGACTACCTGATCTGGGGTGCGGGATTTCTCTTGCTGTTTTTTCTTGCCGTCCTTCTTTTGCCCGGGATTCACGCCTTCTCCAAGATCTCAGCACAATGGGCAGTGGCAATCGCGGTCTTCATTGTGTTTCTTCTTAATTGGGGTTACTTCACGCTGTTCGAGGCCTTCTGGAACGGTCGCACTCCGGGCAAGCGCGTGGCGAGAATTCGCGTGATTCAGCGGACAGGGCAAGCAATTGGCCTGTTTGAATCCATGGCGCGCAATTTCGTGCGGTACATCGACCAGTTTCCATTCTTCTATGCGGTTGGCGTGGTGTGCGTGTTTGTTACCAAGCAGCATCAGCGGCTTGGAGATCTGGCGGCAGGGACGCTGGTGGTGAGGGATCGAGATCCGGAGACGCCGTTGTGGGGCGAGTCCGGCTCACGGACATTCACGGCTCAGCTCTTCGCGCCCAGTGCTCCCAAGCCAGAACCTCAAGCCGCGCTGAATCTGCCGACGACCGGTATTGCTCGCCTCTCAGCCGCGGACCTTGAGGTGCTTGAAGGGTTTTTCTCGCGACGTCTGGATATGAGCCTGGCGACTCGCCAGGCCTTGGCATTCAGGATCGCGTCCGCCATTCAGGCGAAGTCAGGATTAGAGCTGCCAGAGGGCGCCAGCATCGAGACGTTTTTGGAGGCGACAGCCCGGCAACTGAGGGATTTGGCGAGGCTGCAATAGGAGGCAAAATTCAATAGGCGGTTTCTGAGAGGACCTCCGACTTGACTGGGGAAAAGAAGGTTTGGCGGCGTTCTTTCTGCGGCTGTAAATTAGTTCAATTTTGACCTAGCGAGGAAAAACCGTTCGGAGGCTCGTGCAAAGCATCGCATTGAGCAAATGTCTCATCCAGACGCATCCTGCGAGTAAACCGATTAAACACCTTAGTTTCAGTCATATCCGGAAAGGTGGACGGGTAGCGATCGAAAAAGATGGCCCTCCGGTCAAAATCTGACAAAACTACTCTTGACAATTGATCCCTTCAAGGCATTAAATGTCTCCCGGCTCAGTGGCAGACCTTTTAGGACCTTCCTACTCAAACGTTTGAGTGGGAGGATTCCAAAAAATGTAGAAGGGCAAAATCCTTCTTCCAAACCACGGAGAAATCGAGCCCATTTTAGGTCGGTTCAGGCGCCATTCTGGCCTGGGCAGACGGGTCGAGGCCGGCAGGTTGCTTGAACTCTGAAAAGCACTCCGGCAAAGAGTTGAACCAAAATGCAGAACCCGCAATCCGGCTGAAGAATGCTGGAGCCAACCCAAAGGGAAGCGCCAAGGGGTGGTCAGAAAGACGGGAAGGGCGGATTGGAAGAATTGTTCGGGGGTGAAGTAAATTGATTTTCTTCTTGACAATCCACGATTCGCAGGAATTGAATGGCTCGGTCGCAGTTTCAACTCATCAGGTAAATCGGTGTATTTGAGCGATTCTGTTCTCAATAGCCGGCAGCCCTCTCGGCCCTCCGCTTCAGCGGATGGTGTCGCGGGGGTTTCGCGTCGTTTGGGGTCAGGCAATTCGGTTAACTCCGGAAGACGCAATGGGCACGAGTGGAAGCATCGGGCATCTGGCCGGGAATCCGGCTTAATTCATACGGCTTCATACCCAACCGATGGGGAAGTGATCGAAGTACACAACACCAACAGCAGCAAACTTGAAAAGGAAGGTCACATGAGACAAGCGAGACGCAGTTTCATCAGCATCGTGTCGGTTCTCTTATTGTTCGCTGGCTTGGCATTACATGCCCAGCAGAACTCTGAGATTGTCGGCACAGTTACTGATCAGACCGGGGCAGCAGTGCCGGACGCAACCCTGACACTGACTCAAACGGAAACAGGTTTTGTCTACAACTCCACCACAAATGGTACAGGCGCATACGTATTTGCCGGCTTGAACGTCGGCACCTACAACCTGAAGGCCACGGCGAAGGGTTTTGAGGCCTTCACCAGAACCGGCCTGCCTCTGAACGTATCGCAGACGCTCGCAACCGACATCAAGCTGACGGTTGGAGCCGAGACAACCCAAATTACCGTCACTGCAGATGCGCTGTCGGTACAGACAGAATCCAACGACGTCAGCACGCTGATCAGCGGCGAGCAGGTAACGTCGATTGCAACGGAGAACCGCAACTTTACGTCACTGGCGGCTCTCGGCCTTGGCGTCAGTTCCAACCTGCCTTCGAATAACCCTCCAACAGCATCGGCTTCGAGCGCAAGTATCAGCGTGAACGGCCTTCGCCAGAGCCATAACATTTGGCTGCTGGATGGCGCAGAAGCGGATGACCGTGGTGGCGCCGGCGGCATGAGCGTCATGCCCTCGATGGACGCCATCGCGCAGTTCCAGGTACTGGCCAGCAACTATCCTCCGGATTACGGTATTGCTTCCGGAGCCACATTCAGCCTTGCTCTGAAGAGCGGTACGCAGAAATTCCACGGCGAAGGTTGGGAATTCTTCCGCAACGACGACCTGGATGCGAACGATTACTTCAACAAGTATCAGAAGTCAAGTCCTTCCCAGTACGGCCCGGTTCCGAAGTTGAGACAGAACATTTTTGGCGCGAACATTGGCGGACCCGTGTACATTCCGCATGTGCTCACGCAGAAGAAAACCTTCTTCTTCTATAACCAGGAGTGGCGTCGGCTTATTCAATCGAGCTCTCCGGCCACCAACAGTACGATTCCCGATCTAGACCGTCCCGTAGCGGGAACAGCTTTGAAATACGTGGCTCCTGCCTATGCATCGAGCCAGGTCATTTATATTCCAACGGCAGCGCAGGTACCTGATCCTGCATTTGCCGCCAAACTTGCGGCTGCGGGCCTCTCGGGACTCCGTGGTCAGCCATTCCCGAACCAGACTGTTCCAGCATCGCTTTTCGATCCGGATGGGGTGTTGTTTCTTCAGTCAAGCCTCATTCCGCATGCGAATACTCTAGGAGATAAGGCAACAACCTCGGAAGCCACTCCAACGACGGCAACCGAAGAGATTGTTCGTATTGACCATGAAATCAATAGCAAGTGGCAGATCCTCGGCCACTTCCTGCATGACAGCCAGGCGACAGGCACAGCAGACGCCGATCTGGCCTGGAATTGGGAGACGTATAACACAATCACCAGCGTGGAAAGCAACCCATCGAACAGCGCCGCGGTTAAGCTCAGCGGTGAGCTTTCACCGAGCCTGTTGATCGAAGCGTCGATGAACTATGACGGCAACATCATCAACATCACCAACTCGCCCAATGTTCTTCACCCTAGCACCTGGACTTCGGATACCTTCTTCACGAACTCGGGTTCGAACCAATACCCCGGCGCACAGTACGGCGGCAATAACTTTGGCGCCTCGATGCAAACTGGCTATGGGGCATGGCACAACGCCGCTGAAGACTATGAGCCGAGGGCGGATCTTTCCTACACCCGCGGTAAGCATGCAATGAAGTTTGGCTTCAGCTACAACCGCTACACCAAGAACCAGCAATTGCAGGCCGATGCCGCGGGTGACTACGGCTTCGGGCAGAACCAGTCCGGCACAACATCCGGCGGAAATGCTGGCGATCCATTCATAAGTCAGATCCTTGGCCTGGCCACCAGCTATTCACAGCCACAGTCCATGGCGATCCGGCACTATGTCAACCAGACGACGTCGGGGTATGTCAATGACAACTGGAAGGTGAGCCCTCGGCTGAGCTTGCAGCTCGGTTTGCGTTACGATGCACTGCCGCACGCGTGGGAACGCAACGACGATCTGGAGAACTTCGATCCATCGCAATACGTCAACGTCCCCGTGATCTGGTCTACGACAAACGCCGGCGCTATCGACCCGAGCAGCCCTGGAGTTCAGACGCCTCTTGGGTTTGGTGGAGCTTCCTACTATCTCAACGGCATGGTTACCCCTGGAAAGAACGGTGTGCCTCACGGGGCGGTAACAAACGACTACAAGACGTGGCAGCCTCGCGTAGGGTTCGCAGAGGATCTCTTCGGCAACGGCAAGACCGTTCTCCGCGGCGGCTTCGGAATCTTCTACGAACGCTTGCAGGGCAACGACATCTATGGCCTTTCCAACAGCAACCTGCCCTATGAATACACACCGAATGCGGGCAGCGTTTACTACAGCCAGCCAACCTGCTCGTGGGAATCAACGGCATCCACGGCCAATCCCGCGAACTGCGGCAGTCCGACATCTCTTCCGGTCTATCCGGCCGGCCTGACCAGCCTAGCGACAACTTACAAGGCTCCCGGCGCCGCTATGTACAGTCTCGGCGTACAGCATGAATTGAAGCCGTCCATGATTTTTGTTCTCCAGTACGTGGGCAATCTTGCATGGCATCAGAACATCGACCTCCCGTTCAACAATTACCCGATTACAACGCCGAACAACCTCCGGTCCGAGTCGGCTTCCGGCTCGTTGCCGAGCTCGATTTATCCGGCAGGAGGGAATCAGCTGCGCACCTACCAGGGATACGGCGGGATTACCGAGGAACAAAACACGACGAACAACACCTACAACGGTCTGCAGACCAGCCTGCGTGTGCAGAACAAGTGGGGTCTGAGCGGCGAACTGGACTACACGTACTCGCATAACATCGACATAACCGATGGGGATCTGAACACTATCGCCAACCCATGGAACCTGAAGTATATGAAGGGGAACAGCGGTTATGACCGCCGTCAAATCTTCGGGGGCAACTACATCTACAGTCTGCCCCTCTTCAACAAGTCCAACGGGTTGGCTCACTCCCTGCTGGGTGGCTGGCAACTTGCTGGCACCTTTGTCAAGCAGACAGGCGAGCCTGTCGCGCCCAGTTTTAGCGGCGTGAACGATCCCATCGGGTTGGGCGGGGGCTACACCAACTACCCCAATGTCATAAACAAAATCACCTACCATCACAAGGTCAACGACTGGTTCGATACCTACGCCAACGGCGGAGTCGGAACACTTTCGGCAGATCCGCTTGCGCCACCGACCGCCGGCTATGCTGGTGGTCCTAACCTCGGTTTCGGCGACGGAAGAAAAGACACGTTCGTCGGCCCGGGCAAGACCGATTTCACAACCTCTCTTTACAAAAACTTTGCGATTACCGAATCGTCTCACTTCGAGTTCCGAGCGGAATCGTACAACACCTTCAACCACACGGAGTTCACCTCAATCAATACGGGATGGTCTAACTCGAAGGGCGGGCAGTATGGAACGGCGACCGGCGATGCGGGCCCACGCGTATTGCAGCTTGGCGCCAAGATCGTGTTCTAACCACTCGTAAGAAACAAAGGGCGCCGCAAGAGGAATCTCTTGCGGCGCCCTTTCAGTTTGGATTCCTGATTCCCGCCGTTCGGATGACTGGACAGCGCATCCGCCGGCCTGCGATGATTTGTTCGAAGATGTCACGGTTCCCCGATAGCCGGCTCATCCTAGCTGTTCTTATGCTCGCCACTGGATCGGGCTGTGCATTTGGCGAGCATGCGCCCGCGCAGGCTGCCGACACGCCGCCTGCCACAGCGAAAGCATCCAATCGGGACGGTTACGTGGGCAGCGCCGCCTGCACCCCCTGCCATCGGAGCATCGCCGGGTCCTTTGCCAAGACCAGCATGGGCCGATCGCTCACTCCCATCAAGCCGAAGTTTCTCCAGACTCTGCCTCCCGGTTCGACGGAGACAGCCAGCCTGTTCGACGCCAAGTCAAACCACCGCTTCGAAGTCCACGCCGAGAGCGGCAGACTTATCCAGAGCGAGTACGAGACCGGAGCAAGCGGCCAGGAAGTCTTCCGCAGCACACATGAAATGGGCTGGATCATCGGAACCGGGGAGAACGGCTTTGGTGCGCTTCTGCGCCGTGGCGATTATCTCTTCCAGGCGCCGCTCTCCCATTACACGCAGACCGGGCGCTGGGATCTTTCGCCCGGCTATCAGAAACAGGACGACGGCTTCAACCGCATCATCCAGCCTGGCTGTATTTATTGCCACAGCGGTCGCCCTCAGCCGATCGCCGGCCACGACGGAACCTACCGCGACCCGGCCTTCACGCAGACCGCCGTCGGCTGCGAGAACTGTCACGGTCCAGGCGCTGCGCATGTCGAAGCCAGGCGCAAAAGTAAGTTCGTCCCAATCGGTTCAGCGCCTACGATTGTCAACCCGGGGAATCTGAGCAGCCAGCTGGCCGACGACATTTGCATGTCCTGCCACCAGGCCGGCGACGCACGCGTCCTCGAACCCGGGAAGACATATCAGGATTTTCGCCCGGGTGAGCCCCTCGAACGCACCGTCGCCATCTTCCAGATTCCACCAACGCGCGACAACCCGCCCAACGAAGATCACGTCGAGCACTACTACTCCATGAGCTTGAGCAAGTGCTTCCTCGCCACGCGGAACCTCCCCGCTGAGAAGCAGCTCCGTTGCATCAGCTGTCACGATCCGCACGTCGAGCCCACCGGGGACGAAGCGCCGGCTCATTTCAACTCCGCGTGCCTTACCTGTCACACCGAGGCCAGCTGCACGGCGCCGCACGCTGCGCGCCAGGCCACGAAGCCAAGCGACAACTGCATTGGCTGCCACATGCCCCTCCGCAGCATCCGCGTCATCTCGCACTCCAGCGCGACCAACCATCGCATCGTGCGCACCCCCGAAGAACCATTTCCGGATCAGACCTTCAATCAGACGACGGCCGCCATGTCCGACCTGATCGAGCTGAACCCCGCAGGCGAGCGTGGCGCGGAAGCTTTGGCCCCACCTGCGCTGATTCGTTTGCAGGCCTACGCGCTGCTCAAATCCGAGGGGAAGGTGCAGTTTGTCCAGCCCTGGCTCAAGACACTGGCCGAGTTGGAGACGTCCAACCCGGAAAACGCCATTGTTCAGGCTTCCCTGGGGCATCGCGATCTGGACGACCACAGATACGCCGAGGCTATCTCTCATCTGGAGCACTCTCTGCGGCTCGATCCGTTGCAGCCGTTGGTCTATGTCGATCTGTCCGCGGCCCAGGATCAAAGCGGTGAGCGCACCGAGGCGATCGTGTCGGCCAGGAAGGCAGTCGCCCTCGAGCCCTTCAACCCTGGCATTCGGAAGACGCTGATCTACCAGCTCATCCAGGACAAACAATATGACCAAGTGGAAGCGGAAATGGAAAAGTATCTGCAGATCTTTCCTGAAGATGACAGCATGCGCGAGATGCTGGCCATCGCCAAGCAATGATCCCACGAGTTTGCCCTCGCGAACTGTCCCGCGCGAGAATTGTCTAAGACGCTCTTCAGGACGCGCCGCGCTGGTCACTTGCGCGGACATACGGCAGAAAGGCCATTCCGTGATTCCAGTGCTCCGCATCGTGTTGTGGGTGGGACTCCTGACTGTCGCCGATTCAAATTGGGCCCAAGTCAGGACTGCGCCAGATTCGCGCCGTCAGGAGGCTCTGGCGCTGGAAAAGCAAGGGAAGAATGCCGAGGCTGAGGATGCATGGCGCGCGTATTTGAAGGATCACGCGTCGAGCCCGGAGGCCTATGCGCACCTTGGATTGCTTGAATCCCGTCAGGAGCATTACAAGGAAGCTGCGCCACTCTATCGCAGGGCGCTGAAGCTGGGCCCGGACGTGCCCGGGCTGCGGCTGAATCTTGGATTGGCGTTGTTCAAGAGCGGCGATCTGAAGGAAGCGATTGAGGAGTTCAGCATCCTGTTGAAGGCGCAGCCAGACAATCAGCAACTGAACACGCTGATCGGGATGGCCCACTACGGGCTGGCCGAATACAAGGATGCTGTGCCGTTTCTGAGCGTGGCCGCGGCGCACGACGCGAAGAATTTGCCCCTGCGGCTGGCGCTGGCGCACAGCTGCCTCTGGAGCAAGCAGAACCAATGCGTGCTGGATGTGTATCGCGAGATTCTGGATCTGGATCCGGACTCCGCCGAGGCCGACATGGTGGCCGGCGAGGCCCTGGACGAAATGAAGGACAATGAGGGTTCGACGAAGATGTTTCGCGCCGCGGTCAAGGCGAATCCCAAGGAACCGAATGTTCACTTCGGTCTGGGCTACCTTTTGTGGACCCAGAAACAATACAAGGAGGCGGCAATCGAGTTTCACGCCGAGCTTGCCAACGACCCGAATCATCTTCAGGCCATGCTCTACCTGGGCGACGCGGATATCCAGATGAATCAAATGGACGAAGCCAAACCGCTGCTGGAGAGGGTGGTGAAGCTTAATCCATCCCTGAGCCTGGGACATCTGGATCTCGGCATTATCTATGTCGAGTCGGACCACAATACCGAAGCGCTTCGCCAATTCAATCTGGCTGAAAAGCTGACCCCTGACGATGTCAATGTTCATTGGCGGCTGGGGCGGCTCTATCGGGCAATGGGCCGGAAGGATGAGGCAAAGGCTGAATTCGACAAGGCGAACGCCCTGAACAAAGCGGCGGATGATGCCAACTACAAGAAGATCGCCAACGGTCAGGCACACCACGATCAAACGCAGGGAGTGCCGGCGACTCCATCAGACGTAAAATAAGGCGGCTCTAGTTCGCCAGTGACCTGGATGCGATGGATTGTTCATGCATCAGCAGGCCTGCTAACGCCTTCTCTGGGCAAATGTGGCGCATTTCAAGCTGATCCAGTTCCTTTTCCGTCTCCACGGAAAAGGCGATCGTGATGAAGCAATCCAGACAGCGGGTGTTGTAACTGCCGTTTTCGTTTTGAGTTCTGTTGTACATCGTTGCCTCGGGTATGCGACCGATTGCAAGATGCTAGGCCCTGAGAAAATTCCTCGACGTGACTCCCATCACCCGCCTTTGTGATCGGTTCTGGGTGGCCGCGGCGCACTCAGCCAGTGAAGAATCGGGGCATTTCAAATAGTCGCGCCCTGATTGGGATGTCGCCTTAGCTGCCAGCAGGGGCTCATTCCCGCCTGGGGAAACAGCGAGATTGAGCAGGGCGCATCCAGCGAGCCGAGATAATCGAACTCCTGCTTGTTGCCTTTGAGGGGAATCGTGACGTAGCGATTGACACTTACAGTGGATCGGGGCGAACCGCGCAGCTTGAAGAGAGCCCAGTCGCCCACATAGATGAGGACAAAGCCCCCCAACAGCACTCCAGCAATCCGCAGCAACCAACGTTTGATCACGTTTCAGCCTTCCTTCAAGAAATGAGATTCCTGCTTCAGGGCTACGCCGGTGAGCTTGCGACGCCGGGATTCAGTCAGATAAAAGTTTAGCTGGTCGGCGGCCTGCACGGAACTCAAGCCCCCCCACGCGAATGTTTGAAATGCAATTGCGCTCGGCATCTGTGCGGCCTGGGTGGGGAGCCCAGGTGATGTATGCGCCCAGAGAGTCGGGAGAACTAAGCCCAGGGCGCTCACCGATGAGGATGACGGAGATTTGCGCGCCGAGCGCAGCGCCAATTTCATCAGCAATGGCAACGCGGCCCTGCTCGACAATGCACAGCGGCGCTAGACGCCAGTCATGCAATCGCGGAATCAATTCCTTCAAGAGCGGGGGAACATGGCGCTCGACGGCGAGTGCAGAAAGTCCGTCCGCCACGACGAGCGCAAGATCGTGCTCGCTGTTCATCCGGTCGAGGCTTGCGCGACTGGACCCATCGAGCATGCGACCAAGGTCTGGGCGCTGCAGGTACGTTGTGCGGTCTATGGCCTGAGAATGCAGGCACAGTACTTCAACATTGGAGTGCCCGAAATCGCCCATGGTTGAAGACAGGTGTGACGCGAGAGCAGTGGCTTGAAGTCGAGAGTGAACCGCATCGCGAGCCTGTGCGTGAGAAAGCTGGAAGTCAAGCACGTCGCGGGTTTGCTGGCTCACACCGGTGCGGCCAAGTCCAACGCGGGCAGGAGTGAGAGCTCGCAATTGAACAGCAAGCGGATCGGGATTGGCGATCTCGGTCATGAACTCAGCAGCCTCTCGGGGTAGCGAGCTTCATGTGCGAGCCGGCGGAAGTTCTCTCCTTTCAGCCAAGCCTCAAACTCCGGGGCAGGCCTGAGTTTGAGCGCCTTGCGCAGGTAAAGTGCGTCGTGGAAGCTGGTGCTCTGGTAGTTGAGCATCACGTCATCCGCGCCGGGGACGCCCATGATGTAGTTGACTCCGGCTACACCCAGCAGCGTGAGCAACGAGTCCATATCATCCTGGTCGGCTTCAGCGTGGTTGGTGTAGCAAACATCGCAGCCCATGGGCAGCCCCAACAGCTTGCCGCAGAAGTGGTCTTCCAAGCCGGCCCGGATAATCTGCTTGCCGTCGTATAAATACTCCGGGCCGATGAACCCCACCACCGTATTCACCAGCATGGGCTTGAAATGCCGGGCGACTGCGTAAGCGCGAGCCTCGAGGGTTTGCTGGTCAACACCATGATGGGCGTTCGCGGAGAGCGCGGAGCCCTGGCCGGTTTCGAAATAAAGAATGTTGCCGCCAGGCTGGTCGCCGTTGCGAATTGCACAGCGAGTGAGGGAAAGTCCGGCCTCTTGCGCCTCCTGAAGCAAAGCAAGATTCACGCCAAAGCTGCGGTTGGCTGCTTCAGTGCCGGCGATTGACTGAAAGAGCAAGTCTACGGGAGCACCGGCTTGCAAAGCCGCCAATTGAGTGGTGATGTGAGCCAGCACGCAACTCTGCATGGGAATTTGAAACCGCTTACGCACGGTGTCGACCATGCGCAACAAGCGAGTCGTGCCTGCAACGTCGTCGCTGGCCGGGTTGATGCCTACGACGGCATCGCCAGAGCCGAGCAACAGGCCATCGAGCATGGAGGCGGCGATTCCAGTTGGGTCGTCCGTGGGGTGATTGGGCTGGAGACGCGCACTAAGGCGGCCTGCGAGGCCGACCGTGGTGCGAAAGCGAGTCACAACTCTGATTTTGGCTGCAGCAACAATCAGATCCTGCACACGCATGAGCTTGCTTACAGCGGCCGCCATCTCCGGCGTCAACCCCGGCGCAAACGCTGCAAGGCGCTCCTGCGTGGCCTCGTCACTCAGAAGCCAATCCCGCAGTTCCCCGACAGTGAAGGAGCTGATGGGGGCAAATGCGTTGGCGTCGTGCGTGTCGACAATCAGGCGGGTAACTTCGTCGGCTTCGTAGGGAATGAGCTGTTCGGAAAGGAAGTGCGCCAGGGGCAGATCGGCAAGGGCAAACTGTGCTGCAATCCGCTCTTCGGCCGACGAGGCGGCCATGCCAGCGAGCACATCTCCACTGCGCAGAGGCGTGGCCTTGGCGAGCAAATCCCGCAGGTTGGCGAAGGTGTAACGCGCATTGCCGATGGTGTGAACAAAAGACATGGCCTGGAACTAGCGTATCCGAAACTTCGCCCGCCCGGTGCAGCCCTATCCAGATTTCGAACGCCCAGGTGTGCGCTAAATCTTGATTGTGCTCATGATGGCCGGGCTGGGAGCTCCAGCTGGAACAATCAGCCCTTGCGGGGCGCAGCATGCTCGTTCCAGCTTGGACAGATCGGCCTGCATCTTTTTGTCGCTGCGCAGCGTGGAGAGTACCTGACTGAGGATGGCGGCGTGAGCAGCGTCGGCCGGCGGGCGGATGCTGTAGTGCATCCATTTGCCTTCGCGGCGCGCGGTGACGATGCCGGCCTTGCGCAGGTAGGCGAGATGGCGGGAGATTTTTGGCTGGCCCTGTCGCAGGATCTCGACAAAGTAGCAGACGCAGACCTCGCGCCCCGACATGAGATTGAGCAGGCGCAGGCGGGTGGTGTCAGCTAAAGCCGCAAAGATGCCGGCAAGGGGCGGTGATGGCAAACGGCTGACCATGCAAATAATTATATACGGTTTGACAAATATGATATTCCGCGAATACATTTGCTAAAGCGAATGTGAGGCGCGATCGATGGATACAAAAACCCTGGTTCAGGAAAAATATGGAGCGGCGGCACGGCAGGTGAAAGACAGCGGTTCTGTTGCCCGCTGCGACCCGGGACTTCGGTGTTGCGACCCGATTACGACGAATCTGTACAACGAGGCAGAGAGAAGCGGACTTCCGGCAAGCGCGGTGCTTGCGTCGCTGGGTTGCGGCAATCCAACGGCATTGATTGAACTGAAACCGGGCGAAACGGTGCTGGACCTTGGGTCCGGCGGTGGCATTGACGTGCTGCTCTCGGCAAAGCGCGTAGGAGAGTCGGGTAAGGCTTACGGCCTGGACATGACCGAGGACATGCTGGCGCTGGCACGCGAAAATCAGCGGCAGGCCGGCGTTGAGAACGTCGAGTTCCTGAAGGGCGAAATCGAAAACATTCCGTTACCTGACAACTCGGTGGATGTAGTGATCTCAAATTGCGTCATCAATCTCTCCGCGGATAAGGGCCGGGTGTTGCGGGAGGCGTTTCGCGTGCTCAAGCCGGGCGGAAGGTTCGCGGTTTCCGATGTAGTGGTGCGCGGCGAGGTTCACGAGCAGGTGCGCGAAAGCATGCTGCTGTGGGTGGGCTGCATTGCGGGCGCGCTTGAAGAGCGGGAATACAAGGCCAAGCTGGGTGCTGCGGGCTTCACTGGAATCTCGGTTGAGCCGACGCGGGTGTACTCCATCGACGATGCGCGACATTTTCTGGTGGAGGCGGGCATCGATGTCGACGCAATCGCTCCGTTGGTGGACGGCAGGTTCATGAGCGCCTTTATTCGGGCGACGAAACCCAGCGCCTGCTGCGCGCCTGGCTGCTGTAACTGAGCGAAGCTCACGAGGCGGGAAGCATGCAGAGACCGTACAACATTCTCGTTCTGTGCACGGGCAATTCGGCGCGCAGCATCATGGGAGAAGCGCTCTTCAACACGCTGGGCGCCGGCCGGTTCAAGGCCTACAGCGCAGGGAGTCATCCGAGCGGCCGGGTCAATCCATTCGCCATCGAGCAGGTACGTGCGCTGGGTTATCCGGTGGACGGCTTGCGCAGCAAGAGCTGGGATGAGTTTGCACTGCCTGGGGCGCCACAGATGGACTTCATTGTAACGGTATGCGACAACGCGGCAGGCGAGGTGTG
>OBLT010001502.1_pt1 | contig 14861 bp, 12 predicted proteins | sample 1518721 | NCBI WGS metagenome assembly OBLT01 (sample SAMEA3539307, study PRJEB22396) | soil metagenome | biome: tundra; feature: field; material: soil | place: USA | collected 2010-05 | depth 0.15 m | reverse complement strand
GCTGGAACGTAATAAACGGGAGGTGATGTAATGGCAGAGCGCACAAACATTCCGAACTCTCCAGCCTGCGGGCTTTGGGAGACACTTTTGGCCGACGCGTTGGACGGGCTGTTGAATCCCAACGACGAGGCTACCTTTACCGCGCACATGGCCGTCTGCCCGGCCTGCACGACACTGTTTGAAGATGCACGGCGCGGGCGCGAGTGGCTTGAGTTTCTCTCGCCCGAGCCGGAGGTTCCCGCAGGGCTTTTAGATAAGATCCTGGCGCAGACCGGCCCTGGGCAGGTGGAAGGCTTCGGCCTGGTAGCCGGCGGCGCCGGTGTATTGCCCATTCCACACAGCTCTACCCCGGCAAGCAGAGGCTGGCTGGGTGGCAGCAAGAGGATTGCCCCTGGTTGGCAGCGGCCTGGCATTCTTGGCCTGGTTGCGGCGCAAGCGCGCCGGTTTGCCGAGCCCCGGCTGCTGATGACCGCAGCAATGGCATTCTTCACCATCGCCCTCACACTGAACCTGACCGGTGTCCGTTTGAGCGAGCTGCGCCTCGCCGACCTGCGCCCCAGCGCAGTGCGCTCGTTCATGGAGCGGAGGCTGACCATGGCCTCCACGCCGATCATCCGCTATTACGACCACCTTCGCTTTGTATATGAGGTTCAGTCCACGATGCGTCAGCTGCGTGGAAACGCCGAAAGCCAGGGCGGGGGAAGCGACAACCAGCAGAAGCTGAAAAACGATGCGCCGGGTGAGTCAAAACAGACCCCTGGACGCAAAGATGGAGGATCCCGCGTGGACCCTCCGCAACAGTCGGGAACCCCGACTTCCAACGATTCAAGTGACTATTTGGAAACCTCCCTAACGTTTCAAGCTCAGCCCGCGCACTCCGGCGGCTCCGCAATGGCCCTACGGGAAAGGAGCACAGTATGGACTGCGTAAATCACACCGGTACGACCGCAACCGCTTATTGCCAGACATGTGGCAAGCCCCTCTGCGCAAGCTGCGTCCGCAACGCAGCTGCAGGCCAGATTCTCTGCGAGCCCTGCCAGGCATCATGGCAGGCCTTTCAACAGCCATTTGTGGTCCCGTCGAGTGGGCCCAACCCTTCAGCAGCCGCGGTACTGGGACTCATACCTGGAGTCGGCGCCATGTACAACGGGCAGTTCTTCAAGGGACTCATCCATGTTGTCATCTTTGCCGTGCTGGTAAGCATCACGGAGTACCACGGGATCTTCGGCATCTTCATCGGCGCCTGGTGCCTCTACCAGTCGTTTGAGGCATTCCACACCGCCAAGGCTCTGCGCGAAGGCCAGCCTCCGCCCGATCCCCTGGGACTGAATGAGGTGGGCAACTGGCTGAATCTCGGCTCTCGGCACCATGGTCCGGGGGGGCCTCAGGCCGGCCCAAATCCAGGCCCCTATGCACCCGGCCCTGCAGCTCAGGGTACGGCGGGCCCCGCTGCCGGCGGCTATCAGGCTGCCTACCCAGGAACGTATGAACAGGGCGTCTATCAGGCTCCCTATTCGACGCCACCTCCAGGCTTTACGCCGGAGCCTACCGAGTACTGGCGCCCGCTTTTCTGGAGGCGCAAGGAGCCGATTGGCGCCGTGATCCTGATCGGGCTGGGACTGATTTTCCTGCTGGACCGTCTCGATATTTTCAGCGGCCGACTGCTTGAATTTGCCTGGCCGGTGCTGCTCATCGGAGTCGGTGTCTGGATGATCGTTCGTCGTGTCGGAGATACGAGAGGAGGTTCCAAGTGAACCGCTACATTATGATTCGCCGTCTTCGCGGCCCCGCTTTTCTTCTTCTGATCGGTGTGATCGCGCTTTTGCACGAAGGCCACCTCATCCAGGGCTTCTGGAGCCTTTTTTGGCCGCTGGCGCTGATTCTGGCCGGTGTGATCATGCTGGCTGAACGTGCGGCACTGGCTTCGGAAGGGGGCTACTCGCAAGTGCCCTATCCTGGCGGCCCTTACCCGGGTCCCGCAGATCCAGGAGCAACGACAGGCACAGCGTATTCAGACCCGCAGACGTCCATTGTCCCCGCGGTTTCACACGATTTTGACAAGGATTCAAATGGAGGGCAGTCATGAGCAGCGTACCTCCCAACATGCCACCGGGCGGCGCACGGCCCCCTTATCCACCGTACGATCCAAAAACCCAGTATCGCGTCTACCGCGAGCAGCAGAAGGCTGCATGGCGGGCTCAGCGCGAAGCCTGGAAAGCACAGCGTTACGCCTGGAAGGCTGGGTACGTAGGTGCCTACGGACCGCGCGTTCCCTCAATCGTCGGCCCCGTGATCCTGGTGGGCATCGGCATCGTTGCCTTGTTGGTTGTGACCGGTCATATTGCCGGCGAAGATTTCTGGGGCTGGTATGGACGCTGGTGGCCTCTGTTGCTGATCGGTGCTGGCATCGCCCTTATCGGCGAGTGGGCGCTCGACATGCGGCGCGAGACACCGGTTCGCCGCAGCGGCAGCTTTGTGGGCATCCTCATCTTGCTCGCCATCCTCGGCTTTGGCGCCTCTGGATGGCACCATATGAGGCCCTGGTTCAACCATATGGGCGATGAAGGCGGGATGAATGACGACTTCTTCAACGCTTTTGGCCTGCCGCAGCACGACATGGACGAGCAGGTGCTGAGTTCGCAAATTCCGGCAAACTCCGCCGTGCAAATTGAAAACCCGCGCGGGGACGTGAGCATCACTTCAGGCGACGGACCCAACATCGAGGTGCATGCCCACGCTGTGGCTTTCGCCAGCACAGACAGCGATGCGAACAAGATCTTTGCCGCCGAGGCTGGCCACGTCACAGTCAACGGCAACTCCGTGACCGTCAAGTCTGATGGCAACGACAACGGCCGCCTCAACCTCACGGTGACCGTACCCAAGTCTGCCAGGGTCACGATCAATGCTGGCAGAGGGGATGTAACGGCTGCCGGGCTTGGAGCGGGGATCAGCGTGACCGCGCCACACGGCGACGTGCACCTGAGCGCGATTTCAGGCTCGGTGGAGATGCACTTTTCGGGTGGCAAGCACGACTTCTCAGCCCACCAGGTGGATGGCGACTTGATCACCGACGGCGACTGCAACGACCTGACCCTGTCAGAGATCAAGGGAAAGATCGTACAGAACGGCGAGATTCTCGGCGACGTGCATATCGAGAACATCGGCGGACCGGTACATCTTCACACCTCGGTCACCGACCTGCAACTGGCCTCGCTTCCCGGCGACCTGACCCTCAACTCCGATGACCTCCGCGTGGCAGAAGCCAAGGGACCGGTTCACGTGACCACACACTCCAAGGATGTGGACCTCAACCAGATCTACGGCGACAGTTCCGTTGACGATCGCGACGGCACCATCTCAGTGGAGCCGGCCGGCGCCTACGCGATTGACGCGAAGAACGGCAAGGGAGACATCGAAGTGACGTTGCCGCCAAACGCATCCGCCACTGTGGACGGCCACGCGCGTAATGGCGATATCGTCACTGAGTATGCTCTCTCTGTCAGCGGAGACGAGAACAAGACCGTCAATGGCAAAATCGGATCCGGTGCTTCGAAAGTGGTTTTGAATGCAGACAACGGCGACGTGCGCATCAAGAAGGGTGCAGCCTTCCCTGCCACGCCACCGACGCCGGTCGCTGATACCGTACCCAAGGCTCCGCCGGCCGCGAACGCGCCTCACCTGAAGGCTCCCAAGGCAGCACCGCCCACACAACCGGTCACGCAGTAAGAACACTTGCTGCTGACAAGAACAAGCTGGCGCAAGAGGCAACCCCTCTTGCGCCTGTTCTGTTGAATCGGGTACACGGAGGATCGTCCTTCCTCCCATTCACCAGAGGAAGGGGATCAGCCGGAACCTTGTTTTTTTGCAATATTCAATGTAGCCGGGCAGTTCCTTGCGCAGGACCTTCTCCTCGTTGAGCAGGCGAATGACGTAGAAGAACACAAGCAGCACGAATGCGGGCAGCGTGACGGAGGATCCCAGCGCCAGCGGCGTGAAGACCCACAAAATTGCGGCGCCCGCGTACAGCGGATGACGAACGAACCTATAAGGCCCGATAGAGATCACCGTTTGCCCGGCCTCGACCTTGATCGTCCGCGCGGCAAAGCGGTTCACATTCATCGACCACATTGCGAATAGCATGCTCGCCAGCGCCATGGCCTCTCCAATCACAGTCAGAGCCAGCGGCATTTCGCCCAGCAAATTGCGCGACCAGCCGAGGCGATAATCGAAGCCCGGCAGCAGGAATGCACCAATGAAGAGCGGCGCAGAAAGCCGGATCAAAAGCTTCTGTTCGCCAACCTGCTCTTTTTGCTGCAACCGGCTTTCGAGAAATTGCGGGTCGTGTCTCAGGAAGTAGAGGTAAGCGCTTAAGGTGGGAACGAACAGGATGCCCAGATAGATCCAGCCTTGCCACCACCTCAAAGTTCCGGCGGGTAGGAACAGGATGGCGAGAGCAGCCATCAAGCCCACTGAAAAGTTGATCGCCACTCTCGATGAAAGGCTCATCTTTTTGAAAGATGAACGGCCAGTGCCGGTGCCATTCTGTCTGAGTGTGTTTTGTGAGGGCGTTGTCGACATACTTGCTGTCTCCTTTCGCGACCTCCTGGAAACCCGAACTAGCATACGCCCGAGTATGTGCCGATTGCGGTGCCCGGCAAGAGACTTTGGGCAATCCGATCGGCATTATGTGGGCAGTGCGGTCCGCTAAACTGCAATGCGCCGCACGCGGGCTCCGATCCGCGTAAAGACCTCCCAGGGGATGGTCCCTGTGGCCACGGCATGATCGTACGCGGTGATGGTTTCACGACCCTGCGTTCCCAGGATCACCACTTCGTCCCCTGCCTCGACCCCGGGAATCTCCGTGACATCAAGCACCGCCTGGTCCATGCTGATGCGGCCCACGAGCGGCGCTCGCTCTCCGCGCACCAGCAGGCTGAAGTTGTTGCCGAGCTTCCGGTCGAGGCCATCCGCGTATCCCGCGGCGACCTGGGCCAACCGCATCGGCTCCGTCGCCACGAAGGTGCCGTTATAGCCCACGACTGCGCCAGCAGGAACGGTTCGCACGCAAACCACCTGCGTCTTCCAACTCATCACCGGCTGCAATGCGGAGTTCCCTGTGCGAACACCCTGGGGCTCATTCTCTGGATTGAAGTCGGGATCGAATCTGGGCGCAACACCGTATAACGCGAGCCCCGGTCTGAGCATTGCCTTCATCCCGTAGCGGTGAGCCATGGCCGAAATCTTTGCCGCCTCGCCAGCCAGCAGCGCTGCGGAATTGCCCACGTTGAGCCACACCGGCTTGAGCCCAGTCGCTGCGACCTGGCCGAGCGCTATTTCCAATTCGGCAAGCTGTGCCCCAGTGACGACCCCGTCCGCCTCGTCTGCGGCAAACAGGTGGGTCATTACGCCCTCAAGGCTAAATGGCGTTCCCGGGTCAAACCGAGCCAGGACCGGGCCAAGCTCTTCTATACCCACACCTTGCCTGCTCATCCCGGTATCGATTTCAAGGTGAATGGGCAATCCACCGGGAGTGACTCCAGCCGCACGCGCAGCGCTTTCCAGTTCGTCTATCTGCCAAGGTTCCCAGGTTAGCGCTGTCAGCCCGTGCTCGACCACCGCCGTGCCTTGACCCGCAAATACGCCGCCAATGACAAGGATGCGCGCCTCGGGACAAAGTGCACGGGTCGCCACTGCCTCTTCCACACTGTTCACGCCCAGCCAACTGGCTCCCGCGCGCACCACCGCTGGAGCGCAGGCGGCGAGTGAATGGCCGTAGGCATTCGCCTTGACGATGGCCAGCAGCTCCGCCTGGCCCGCGGCAAGGCTCGCGAGAAATTGATAGTTCTCTTCAAGGGATCGAGTGCGAATCTCAATCCAGCAAGGGCGGGTTGGCATGAGGCTTTCCAAGCATCAGTCTATCGCGAGGCCGCGACCCTCCCTAACTCAGCAGCGCAAATGCCACTACTGTGTCACCCTTGACCGCAATCTCGCCGACCAACTCTGCTTCGAGCTCGTGCGGCACGGGCATCTCGCACGCGGCGACCTCGCTTTCGCTCGCGCCCGCAAAGCACAGCTCGCAGTGGCCAAGCGCGTCACCGTCTCCCATGCGCACCGGCGGGCCAAACACCCGGCAAGTCATCGGCCGCCAGGCGTACACGTCGCAGCAGCCGGTTGCGGGATCGAGCGCAGGACAAGCTGCCTCATTGGCAAACTCGTCGAACTGTGCCCGCTCTTCGTCGGACTCGCCCAGCAGCCCCGTCTTCACATCGCCAGGAAACTCCGCACCGTGCTCCGCAATCCAAGCTCGAGCTCGCCGCTCAATCTCCGCGGCCAAATCTGGTTCCGCTTTCCGCAGCGTGTCGATTCCCTCGCGCAACCGCAGTGAGTCCAGCGGGTTGATGACGAAGGCTCCGTAACAGCATTGCGTACATCCGAGCCGACAGACCAGCCAGCCCCCTGCCTGCCGCGCCACGTCTGCAAGCGCTGCATCCACAATCTGCACGAATTCTTGATCTCTCGCCGGCAGGCCCATGCCACCAAGCATAGGCGATGCCGGCCACAAACTGCCTCTAGCCCGTGCTGGCCCCGGCTTTTCCAAGCTTGTTAACCGTGCTATAAAAACAAGCACGAGGCCTTGTGATCTACCTGAGTCACAAGCCGGCTGCCCCACTGAATCGCTGCGTTCGTGTGCTTTGGTACGCAAGGATTCCGCAGACGGAGCGCCGACTGGAACGCATGTTGCCGACCGGCTGCGTGCAGGTCATCCTCAACCCTGCCTCGTCTACCGGGGCAGTCCCGATAGGAACCTAACGTTTTCAGGGATTGATGCTACAACCTATTGCGCGCTCCGAACCCAGTGGGCGAATCACGTCATGGCGGGATAGGACCCGCAAGGTAGAGCGCGTGGTTCCGATTTTTCCAAGAAACTCTTCGTGGCTTTCGAGCATTATCATGCAGTAGCAGTTCTGCTGATTGAGGAGGCCCCATGTCGAATCCATCGAAGAGCTCCCCGTCCAGCGTCATGCCCACCCTGCGGTACCGCGACGCCCCAGCCGCCATTGATTGGCTTTGCAATGTGATCGGGTTTGCGCGCCACGTATTGTATGAAGGCGAAAACGGCACCATCGGCCACGCCGAGTTGACCCTCGGCAGCGGCATGATTATGCTCGGCTCACAAAAGGATGACGAGTATGGCAAAGCATTTACGTCCCCGGCCGATCTCGGGGGCGTGGAGACCCGTAGTGCTTACATCGTGGTGCCCGACGCCGATGCTGTCCATAGCCGTGCAGTGGCCGCAGGCGCCAAAATTATCCGTCCGCTTCAGGACACCCCATATGGCAGCCGCGAATTTGCCCTTAAAGACCCCGAGGGCCACTCCTGGAGCATCGGCACGTACGACCCATGGCAGTCGCACGAGTGAGGCACTTCAGTCCACGTCGACAATCTTTCCGGGATTCATGCGATTTTCAGGATCGAGCGCGAGCTTGAGCATCCGCATTACCTCGAGAGCTTCACCGTGTTCTGACTTGAGATACTTCTTTTTGCCGTAACCAACGCCGTGTTCACCGGTGCATGTGCCGCCCATCGCCAGCGCCCGCTCCACGAGCCGCGCCGCAAAACTGGCGGCTTCGGCGGCCTGTTCCGGCGCCAGCATGCAAAGCACATGGAAATTCCCATCGCCCACATGGCCCACAATCGTGGCTGGAAAACTCAACGCGTCGAGATCCGCACGCGTAGCTACAATGCATTCCGCCATCCGCGAAATGGGCACACATACGTCGGTGGTCAGCGTCTCAGAACCCGGCAGCAGCGCCCGCGAAGCGTAGTACACATCGTGGCGCGCCTTCCACAGCCGTTCCCGTCCCGCCGGTGTCGTCTCCCAGTTGAAGCCCAGGCCGCCATGCTCCGCGGCCAGTTGTTCGGCCAGCCGCGCAGTCTCCTCTACGCTCGCCTCGCTAATCCCGTGAAACTCGAAGAGCAGTGTAGGCTTCACGGCGAGTTCCAACCTGGAGTAGCGATTGACCGCGTCGACCTGCGCTTCGTCCATGAACTCGATGCGCGCAGGACTCAGCCCCAGTTGGATGGCCTCAATGACCGTCCGCACAGCGCCCTCCACGCTGGCAAATGCGGAGACGGCCACACCTACCGCCTCAGGCAGCGGATGGAGACGGACCGTCAGCTCAGTCATCACGCCCAGCGTTCCCTCCGCCCCTACAAACAGCCGCGTGAGGTCGTAGCCTGCACTCGACTTCCGCGCCCGCGTTCCGGTGTGGATGATCCGTCCATCCGCCAGCACCACCGTCAACCCCAGCACGTTTTCCCTCATGGTTCCGTAGCGAACTGCCATTGTCCCCGAGGCGCGCGTTGAAGCCATCCCGCCAATCGTTGCGTCCGCGCCCGGATCGACAGAGAACATGAGCCCTGTGTTCTCCAGCGCTTTGGCCAGTTGCAGCCTGGAGATTCCCGCCTCGACAGTTGCGTCCATGTCTTCCACGCTGATCCGCAACACGCGATTCATCTGCCGCATATCCAAGCTGATGCCGCCACGGAGCGCGTGGACATGCCCTTCAAGCGAGGTGCCCGCTCCAAACGGGACAACCGGCAGCCCATGCAGAGCACTCACTTGCATAATCTGACTTACTTCTGAAGTGGTCTTCGGAAAGCACACCAGGTCCGGCAGACCGGGCGGGTGCGTGCTCTCGCCATGGCTGTGATGGTGTCTCGCGGCCTCGCCGGCTGTGGCCCGGTCACCAAGAGAAGCGCGCAGCTCTTCCAGCGCCAGCTCAAGTGCGGATTGGTAGCCTGCGGCGGTCCTGATCTCCGTGCCCATCAGCCTATTCACCCTTGAAGCAAATCATAACCGGAATCGAGCCACTGCCGCGTGTCGCGGGCTGTGGGGTATAGTCATTTCGTGGTCCCCGGAGGTTCCGTTGAGGTCGATTCGATTCACTTTCCCCTCGTTGATGCTGTTGCTGACCATCCCTGCCGTCTTCGCTCAACAGGGCCGCCTGCTTGTTACACAAAAGGGAGACACTAGCCTCGGCATCATCGATCCGGCATCGGGAAAGGTCATCGCTTCCGTCAAGGAGGGTGGCGTAACCGGCCATGAGGTCATCGCGTCTCCCGACGGCCGCCTCGCCTACGTGCCCATCTACGGAAACTCCGGCGTCGGCAAGCCCGGAACCGACGGCCAGACCATGGTGGTCATCGACATCGCCTCACAGAAGGTCGTAGGAAACCTCGACTTCGGCCACGGCGTACGGCCGCACATGCCCACCTTTGGGCCCAAAGACGGCCTTCTCTACGTGTCCACAGAGCTCGACCAGTCAATCTCCATCATCGACCCGAAGACGCTGAAGATTGTCGGCGCGATCCCCACTGGCCAGCCTCAGAGCCACATGTTCGTGCTCTCCCACGACGGCCGCCGCGCCTACACGGCCAACGTTGGCCCGGGAACCGTCTCCGTGCTCGACATCCCCGCCCGCAAGACGCTCGCCATCGTTCCCATCTCCGGCAATACGCAGCGGATCTCCATCTCCAACGACGACCGCTGGGTCTTTACCGCCGACCAAACCAAGCCGCAGCTGGCGGTGATTGATACGGCTACCAACCAGGTCAAGGGCTGGGTTCCGCTTGATGGTTTTGGCTATGGAAGCTCTCCCACGCCCGATGGGCGTTGGTTGCTCATCGCAATTCCTGACAAAGACAAGGTCGACGTGATCGACCTCAAGACTATGCAGCCTGCACCATCCATCCCGGTCTGTGCCGATCCGCAGGAGACCCTGGTTCGCCCTGACGGCAAGACTGCTTACGTGTCCTGTGCCCGGAGCGACCAGGTAGCGGAGATCGACCTGGCAACGTGGAAGGTTACGCGGCTGATCGCCACCGGCAAATCGACCGACGGGCTTGCCTGGGCAGAGATGCGGTAATGCGGCGGCCACGCGAGGCGACGCGACGAGACGTATGCGATGGGATTTTTCTCATGCGTCCGATCGCGCTCGCCTGCATTCTGCTTTTGTCGCACGGTGTTTCAAGCATGCGTGCCCAGTCCGCGCCGCCGCGGCTGATCGCGCCGGGAGTCTGGTTTCTGCTCGGCGACGCTCCCAAGGGCTATAGCAACACGACCGTCATCGAGATGCAGGACTATCTCATCGTCGTAGACGCCAACTATCCGGCGCGCGCCCGTGAGCTGATGGTCGAACTCAAGCAGCTCTCTCCCAAATCAGTGCGGTATGTCTTCGATACTCACGCTCACGGCGATCACTCCTACGGCAACTCGCTATGGACCGCGGCGGGCGCGACCACGCTTGCTTATTACAAAGTGGTCGAGGAGATGGATCGCTACGAACCTGCGCGCTGGCAGGCATCCGAAGCGAAGCGAGAGGACGTGCGCAATCTGCACCAGGACGATGTGCAGAGACCACTGAAGACATTTCGAGGCAGCCGCCTCGTCTTGAAGGACTCAGCCCGCGAAGTTGATTTTCTCTACCTGGGCTGGGGCCACACGCAGGGGGATGGCTACGTCTGGCTGCCAAAAGAGAGGGTCCTCTGCACCGGCGATGCCGCCGTCAACGGGCCACGGAACAAGTTGTGGGATGCGAACATTGCCAACTGGCCGCGCGTCTTGTCGAAGGCAATCGAGCTTCAGCCGCTGTTTGTTCTGCCCGGTCACGGCGATGCGGGCGGCATGGAGATACTCACCGGCCAGCGCCAGTTTCTTCTCGACCTCTACAATGCCGTCAAAGAGCAGGTGCACGAGGGCAAGAGTCTTCAAGATATGAAGATTCAGCTCCCCGCGTCAGACCAGAACTGGGTCCCGAAGGATCTCAGCTTCGATCTCGAGGCAACCTATACGGAGGTCACGCACCGCCAGCCGGCAGGTGCTGTGCCGCACGGTTGGAAGTAATCGGGGACTGCGGATTGGCTGCAGCGGGCTCCGTTCAGGTCTTAGATCACGACCGTTAATTTTCGCGAAACGCGGTGAGGATGAAGAGAAACCTCTTTACATCGGTCCCGTGCACAGTTAGGATTCGACGTAACTTAAGACTGCTGAGATTCCCTTGGTCTCCGCTTCGAAAGCGGGCATGCACTCTGAGTTGATGGGTGGCCCCCTTCCCCTTGTTCCGGGTCAAACCATGTTGTTGGAGCTTCACCACATCGCTATCTCTGAGAAACCCCGGCGCAAAACTCCGGGTGGAGGCATCCCTTGGTACGTTCAGGACTCGCCGTAATATCCCTCTCCATCGCAATGCCAGCCGGCATGCTGTCTGCTCAGACTGCAGAACAACCGAAAGTCGACTTTAGCCGGGATGTGTTGCCGATCTTCCGCCAGCAATGCGGGGATTGTCATGGGCCCGCGAAACAGCGGGCGGGCATGCGGCTCGACCGCAGAAGTTCCGCAATGAAGTCGTTTACCCGGCGCATCGTGCCCGGCAGCAGCGCAAACAGCTTTGTCTATTATCGGATCGCCGGCGACTCGTTCGGGCCGCAAATGCCCCCAACCGGCGCGCTGCGACCGGAACAGATTGCGACCATCAAGGCCTGGATCGATCAAGGAGCCGACTGGCCCGACGCTCTTGCCAACGAAGCTGACCTGCCGCCCATCAATCCAAAAGCCGTGGCGATGGTTGAAGCACTTCGCACGAACAATCTGCCGCTTTTTCTAAAGACCGCCGCTGCCGATCCGGCGTTGCTGAACGAGCGCGGGCCGGAAGGGTCCACGCCCTTTATGTATGCGGTGCTGTACGCAGATGTGCCAACGCTGGAACGGCTGCTGAAGATGGGAGCCGACCCTAACAAGCACAACGACGCCAACGCAACAGCCTTGATGTGGGCTGCGACGGACCTTGAGAAGACTCGCCTGCTGGTGGACCACGGCGCAGACGTGAATGCAAAGTCAGACGACCTGCGCACGCCGCTGATGATTGCCGCACGGCGCATCGGCGGCTCGCCGATCGTGAAACTGCTGCTCGAACACGGAGCCAGCCCGAATCCGAACTTCCGGCCAGAGGCTGAATCCTCACCGCTGATTGAGGCTCTCACCTCCGGCGACAGCGAGAGCGTTGCAATGCTGATCGAGCACGGAGCGGACGTGCAAATGGCCGGGGAGACAGGGCTCACCATGGCCATCACTTCGCGGTGCACGAATTGCACCGAGCTGATCGCCCAAAAACTCACTGAAAAGCGCGTCTTCACCGGGTCACTCCAGGACACCGCGGCCTATGCCGACATCGATTCGATCCGCATGCTGCTGGATCGCGGAGCCGATGCCAATGCCTACGACTTCCTCGGCCGCACACCGCTGATGTATGCAGCGATTGCGGATACTCTTCCGCTCGATGAGGTGCAATTGCTGGTTCAGCACGGGGCGGACGTGAATGCCAAAGACCGCCATGCGAAAGGAGGGGACGAGGGCTGGACGGTGCTGGACATCGCTGAACACAATGGTGATACGCAAATCGTCAAATGGCTGGAGAAGTCCGGTGCAAAGCCCGGAGACGTCATCCCGCAAGCTCCTCAAAACAGGCAGAGCAACGGACTGCAGCGCGCAATCCAGGACAGCATTCCTCAGTTGCAGCGCGCGGATGCCAGCTTCATAGCGCATTCCGGCTGCGTTTCCTGCCACAACAACAGCCTGACGGCTATGACGATGGGGCTCACGCGCAAGCGCGGATTCCGCATTGATGAAAAGAGCGACGCCGCACAAGTCCAGGCCAATGGGGAGGTGCTGGCAAAGCTGCGCGATCGCCTGCATCAGGGCTTTGTGCTTCCGGTAGAGGACAACTTCACCGAAGGCATTCTTGCTTACCAACTGATGGGGCTTCACGCCGAAGGCTTCAAGCCCAACATCGATACCGACACAGCCGCCTTGTACATCCTGTTGCGCCAACATCCGAACGGGGAATGGCCCGCTCAACATGCAGATACTCGTCCGCCGATTTGCCTGGACTTTGTCGGGCAGACTGTGCGCTCCATGCACGCCCTGCAGCTGTACATGCCCAAGGCGGGCGCCGAAGCCTATCGCAAGTCGATTGCTCTCGCCGCAAACTGGCTGGCGAACGCACAGTCGTACAACAACGACGACCGGAGCTGGAGGCTGGCCGGGCTTGCCTGGGCCGGCACCAATCCGGCCGCGACACGCAAGGCCATGAAGGAACTGCTGGATGCGCAGCGGCCCGATGGAGGATGGTCCGATCTGCCGTCGATGGAGAGCACAGCCTATGCCACGGGAAAAAGTTTGGTGGCGCTGAACATCGCTGGGCTCCCAGCATCTGCGCCGGCCTACCAGCGTGGAGTGAAACTGCTGCTGAAAACCCAGCAGGAAGACGGCTCATGGTTCGTGCGCACCCGGGCTCTCGCCTTCCAGCCCTGGTTCGACGCCGGATTCCCGCATGGCCACGATCAATGGGTCTCAGCCGCGGGCACAAACTGGGCAACCATGGCGCTCGCGCTTGCCGTGCCAGTGACTCACACTAATGCCGCATCTCTGCCTGCAAAGACGCAGCCCGGACTCTCGCGGAGCTCAACGCAGTCCCACGACAACAAACACCTCGCCGCGCTTATCACGCACTATGTGCCGACAGGGCAGTAGATTCTGCGTTGGGTCAGGTTGTCTTCAAGTTCATTCTTCAGGTCTCAGCGGAGGGTGGGGCCTGAAGAACTGCGGGTGGCAGCGACTCAACAAATTTCCCGCTCCCAGCCCTCAAGCTCTTTCTTGAAAGCGCTCATGAACTTGCCTGAGTCCGCGCCGTCGATGGTGCGGTGATCGAATCCGAGACAGAAGTGCTGCATGGAGCGGATCGCGATCAAGTCGTTGCCCTCGGCATCGGTCAGCACCACCGCTTCCTTCTTCAGCCCGCCAATCGCAAGAATCGCCGACTCCGGCTGGTTGATGATCGGGGTGCCGAACTCGCCGCCGAACACACCGGAGTTGGTCAGTGTGAACGTCCCTCCCATCACTTCTTCAGGAACGAGCTTCTTGCTCCGAGCGCGCAGGGCAAGGTCGTTCATGGCCTTGGCTATCTCGGCAAAGCTGCGCTTTTCAGCCTGCTTGATCACCGGCACAATTAGCCCCCACTCCAGCGCAACGGCGATGCCGAGGTTGATGTTCGGGTGGTAGTGGATGGAGCCGTCTTCCAGGGTCGCGTTCACGATGGGAAACTTGCGCAAAGCCTCCACGGCTGCCACGGCAATGAACGGCATGAACGTGAGCTTGACGCCATTCTGCTGTTCGAACCGGCTCTTCTCACGCGCACGGATGCGAGCCACCCGCGTCATGTCCACCTTGTAGACGGTGTAGACATGGGGGCTCGTCGCTACGCTCTCCACCATCCGCTGGGCAATGATGGCGCGCATCTTGGTGAGTGGAACCACCTGGCCGGCGAGCGATGGAGCCGGCGGCGCCGTTGGAGTTGCAGCCGGCCTGGCAGCGACGCTGCCGGGCCCGTGCTGGCTAAGATGCCGGAAAACATCTTCCTTGGTGATCCGTCCCTCTGAGCCGGTACCGGCTACCTGGCCGAGGTCGAGGCTGTTGTCCGCGGCAATGCGCCGGACCAAAGGCGAAGAGCGAATGCGCTCGCCAGGCACCTGCGGCGTGGCCAACTGCGCCTTCGGCGCGGGAGCGGATGGCTTTGCAATTGCCGGGGCAATGGAAGTTGATACGGAAGCATTTGGGGTGGAACCCCCAATCCCCGCGACAACCGTATTTATTTCGACAGTCGCGCCTTCACCAACTTTGATCTCTGTGAGGACGCCTGCCACAGGTGAGGGTATCTCCGCGTCCACCTTGTCCGTTGTGATTTCGAACAGCGGCTCGTCCTTCTGCACCGCATCGCCAGCCTTCTTGAGCCACTTGGTGATGG
>OBLT010001501.1_pt1 | contig 14863 bp, 7 predicted proteins | sample 1518721 | NCBI WGS metagenome assembly OBLT01 (sample SAMEA3539307, study PRJEB22396) | soil metagenome | biome: tundra; feature: field; material: soil | place: USA | collected 2010-05 | depth 0.15 m | reverse complement strand
CCGTAGGGGGTCAACCGACCAGAAATCGAGGTCTAGATGCGCGCTGGCAAGAGGATTCCCGGTGTAGAGCAATACAGCACAGACGAGGTTTTGGATCGGAGCAATAATGGAGAGGTATTGGGTGTAGCTGCGCTCAAGTGCTAGAGACTTGTCCCGAGAGTTTGCGTCCACTCCCCGGTAGCAACTCGGCCCTGCCTTGTCTGTCAGATTGCGCTGAATGCTTTGCACTTGCCTTTGTAGCACAGCCTCCGTGGTCGTCGGTCCTCCTGCCACGGTCAACATGCGGTACCTGCCCCCGCTCGAAGGAGGTTCTATGTTGTTGACCGAGAAAAGCAACACAAGATTTGACCCTGCGGTTTTTCTAGCCCACAGCGGAATTGGTCGGAAACTGATCGCCCTCGAGCCGAGGGAAACCCTCTTCACGCAGGGAGACCAAGCAGACTCGGTTTTTTACCTCCAGAGCGGCCGAGCGAAGGTAACAGTCGTTTCAACCACGGGCAAAGAGGCCACGGTCTCGCTGCTATCTGCAGGAGATTTCGTTGGTGAGGAATCTCTGGCAGCGGTGTCTGGATTGCGGCTGTCAACGGCGACCGCAGTGAACACCTGCGCGGCTCTCAAGATCTCCAGGGGGGCGATGATCAGCAAGATGCATGAGGAACCGGGGTTCGCGGACTTCTTCTTCAAGTTCTTGCTTGCAAAGAGCATGAAAACTCAGGCGGATCTGGTCGATCAACTTTTCAACTCAAGTGAAAAACGTTTGGCGAGGATTCTTCTGCTTATGGCGGAGTTTGGCAAGCCGGGGGAACGAGAAACCTACATTCCTCCGGTTTCGCAGGAGACGCTGGCGGAGATGATCGGGACCACACGGTCCCGCGTGAGCTTCTTCATGAATCGCTTTCGCAAGCTCGGCTTCATCGACTACAACGAACGTATCAAGGTGAACAAGTCGCTGCTCAATGTCGTGCTGCTCGATCAATTACAAGGACACAACGCCGAAAAGCCTGCGATGAATTCCCTTCGGTGAGTCACTGTCAGGCCGCATATACTCCTCAGGCACGGGCTTTTTTGATAGTTCTTGGATGGTCGGCTATTCGGCTTTTGATGAACATCGACGTGTGGCAGCACCTATGTTGTGTCAGGCAATTCGGCCTCAGCTTGTACGCTATGATGCTCAGTTATCGTCTTGTGAAGATTCACGTTGCCGCGAATCTGATCGTTCAGAGTTCTATATGTGCCTAGCTACGCCTGTTTGGCAACGAGGGGATTCGGACGGGCCATGATCATCTCGGAAGGCAGGTACCGATGTAGCTCGCCACAAAGTGGGCAAGTGACAAGGATCGAACGGAATGGAAACTCCTTCACTCCTGCGGGAACATCCAGCCGACAGCTCTTGCACACGACAACGAACTGCTTTCGATCCTGCATCAGCGAACGCATAGTTTGTGCTCCGACTGGTCTGGCGATGGGCCAGAATCCGGCGTAGACTTTGCGCGTGGGAGGAAACCCACACCTAACCGCAGCCAAGAACCGCAGAGGAGGATTCTCAGGCTACTACAAGTGTTCTCTCTGCGAGGCAGAGTTCCGTCCAAATCCCGAGTCACGTATGGAAATGACCAGCTTCTACGCTGCCCATGTTAGGGACACTCATCTCGCGGATGAATCGACCCACGACGACCCAAATCAGGCGGGGGTGCAGGTGTTGGACGGTGCCACTCGAAGAGCTGACAACTAGAACCGTCGCGGAGAGCCGGCGGTGGTTTCGTAAGCGACATTTTCAATTGGTGGTCTCTGGCTACGTCCAGGCGATCCATATGTGGCTCAAAGCGCGGTCCACCGCTGTTCAGCTTACACTTTTCCAACTGCTGCGCACCGCAAGCGGGGCATGCAAAACTTAGGGCAGGATAAAGGTGAGGCATTTAAATAGTCTGTCGCAGTTCAGCCAATGATGATGGTCAGTTCAGCTCAGTGGCATTTGCGGCCTCAGGGAAGTCGTATTTTAGGGCATATTCTACATTTCTAGTTCTCAATTGACGATATATCCCCCCCCTCAACTTGCGCAAAGCCTAGTTTTCAACAGTTGACCCCCCAATTTCCGGTTTGGCACCGACTCGTCCGGAACGAGCTATTTGGGCATGTGATCGACAGCGTCATCAGCCTGATTGCTGACCCCTTGTCATTATCTCAACGAGCTTAAACGCTCCATACGCGATGGCAAAATCCGGAAGAGCAAAGGGAAGGAGAACGACACCTGGATAGCTCTTGTCTGTCCAATGAACCCGCAGGATGAGAGGAGCGTGAAGCAAGAACAATAAGGCTATGGTGAGCCAATACCACACTCGACTTCTGAGATCCGCAAAAAGCCAAGCCGCGGACATGATGACAAAGGCAAAAATTGACGCCGCTCGTCCTTTTCCGGGGTCACCCAAATAGAGAAACAGGAAGAAAAAGGCAATGAGAATAGTGCTAACACTATCGCCGATTTCTTGCTCATTTTATCGAATCGGCTCTTGCCAACCTTGTCCGTCATACCATGCATTGTAGTCTCTGGTCGTCCACAAAAGCGCTCAGCTAAGGAGGCTAAAGAAGCGACTTCTTGACGAGTTCAGGGTTCCAGTAGGATCGTCGCCATCCCGTCAGCGACTGGTTGATCAATAAACTGATTCCCATTCTAGGGGTTGCGGATGGATGGTAGCATTGCGCGGCTTCGAGTTCGGATAACTCGCGCTGACAATGTCCGGCGAAAAGCTCAGTGCCGCCAGCAGCTGAGACTAGAAATTGAATTTCGCAACTAACTGAACCAGCCGAGGTGCGGCAGCGTTGACGATTTGGCCAAAGTTAGGATCCTCAACTTGTCCGTCCACCGACGACGGACCATAGAACTGCGCGTGGTTGAAGGCATTGAATGCTTCCGCTCGGAACTCAATTGATTTCGTTTCGGCGAAGTGTACACTCTTTTGCAACGTCATGTCGAAGTTGTCGATGCCGGGCCCATAGAAGATGCGGCGCTTGGCGTTCCCGAGTTGACCGATGTTCTCTTCCGGAAACAGCGCGGTATTGAATGCCGGCCTTCCGTTACGGCCGTTGTTATTGATTCTGAGTGACCCCGGGAGGTACCGGGGTGTATCGAGAAGATAGTTATTCACGCCATTGCCCAGCGTGCCGAGCAGCGAGTTATCGGAGTTGTCGTAGAGCGTCACGGGAAAGCCGGTGGCGAAGCGGGTCATTCCGGAGAAGGTCCAGTCTCTGGTTAGACGAATGAACCTGCCGACCGCTCTCTCGACGGGCACCACCCACGTATAACTGGCGACGAACGTGTGCTTTTGATCCCAGGCCGATAGGGCGCGGCTATGCCTTGGGTCGATTGGATCGAGTTGCTCGCCAATGTTGGAGCCTTGATCGATCGACTTTGCGTAGGTGTAGCTGAGCAGGAACTGCGATCCGTTGTACTGGTAACGAAGGGTGGATTCGAGAGCGTTGTAGTTGGAGTTGGCCTCAGACTCATCGGCAGTATTTTCGCCGTAGTTTTCGCCTTTTCCGACGAGCGCTCCGCCGATTTGCCCGGTACGGGTTCCATTGACGGTTTGGCCGGCTGAAGTGGTATAGCTGGTGTCCTCGCCAAAGGGGCCGCAGCCTGGAGTGCGGAGGCACAGAGCAGGGTTGCCGGCGTTTACCGGAACGATCGTGAGAACATGGTGCCCCTGGTTGCCTACATAGCTCATGGTCATTAAAGCGTGCGAAGTGATCTGTCGCTGAATTGAGAACATATAGTTGTTGATGTACGGTGCGCGATTGCGGTAGTAGAAGAAGGGGTCGGCTGCTAACGGCGCGAAGTTCGCCCAATTGACGGACCCATCTGGATGGGACCTCGAAGCACTATGTGGGGGAAAGGCAAAAGGGAATCGCTGGCCGTTATTGAAGCCGGTGGCAGCTGTGACAAACGGCGTGGCGAGCAAGGGTGGGCCTGGGCTGAGATAGTTGTATCCAAAGGGCGGCACGCTGTACATAATCCCGGCCAGGAGTCCCGGAAACTCCGTATAGAAAACGCCATAATTTGCCTTGATACTACCTTTCCCATCGCTCCCTAAGATTCCTCGCCAGAATCGGTTTTTGAAGGTAGGCGCGAATGCAAGCCCGATTCTTGGGGCGAAGTTTTTATAGCTTGTGGGCGCGATAGTTTTGGGGACTCCGGGATCCCCAGCGACTAACAAGCCGGGGAGCGCGCCGGGATAGAGTGTAGACTCCGCTCTAGGAACATAAGTCTGTGTCTGGTCGTACTTCTCCCAGAAGGGCATGATCACATCCCAGCGCAGCCCGGCGTTGATGGTCAGGCTGCTCCGGGCTAGCCAGCTGTCCTGTCCATAGGCGCCCAGATAGTGATTGCGCGGATAAAACGGTTGACCTGACGATTGCGTGTAATTGCTCGGAACGCCAATCAGGAAGTCTGCATATGGGTTGCCAGTCTCCGTTCCATCAATATTGAAGGTCCCGTTGAATGTGGCGTTCGGGTGCTCATTCACCTGGTCGATGTGGAACTGTCCGCCGACTTTCAGGGAGTGCGCGCCGATAACTCTCGACAGTCCGTCGCTCAGATAATAGGTGTTGTTGACCTGTGTCTCGTTGGTGATGGGAACACCCATAGCGAAGGTGGGAAACGCAATGTTCTCCACGCCTTCAAACTGCGGAGCCTGCACAACAATGCCTAAAGTGCCGGCGCCGGTGGTGAATCCCTGCGATGCCAAGCTCACGCCGAGCCCGCCCTTTGGCTCACCGATGATATTTGCATTGCGCAAATAGCCAATATGAAGCTCGTTGACAGTATTCGGGCCGATCGCCTTGCTATCGCCGAGCGACAATAGTTGCGCCTGCCCGATAAAAAGCGCATCGAATCCAGGAATGCTCGCTCCAGCGACAGCGCCCGGGAAGGGATTGTCGAGGCTATAGTTGTCGACGAAGTAATAGGCCGAGATCTGGCCCATCCGGCTGTTCTGGTCGATGCGAACCGAACCCTTGTCGTCACGAACCGTTTGCTGAAACGCAGAACTCGAAAACTGGCTTGCACTGACGTTGGGAGGGGGAATGTATTGCAACAGGCTCTTTCCGGGCGCCGACCATGCGCTCTGAGGAATCACGCCACCGGGAAAGACGCTTGTGTAGAGCTCTCCTGACGTGGCGGGATAGCCGAGTTCGCGCGTAAGCAGCGAAGCGAGATAGGGGCCGCTGACTGACCCGGTAAGGTCATTGAATTTGCCATTGCGCTCAGCGATCGTCGGGACAGAGATATTGCCTGTAGAGACGCCCTGGTTGGTACGTGTTCCCTGGTAGTCGGCGAAGAAGAAGACTCGATCGCGCCTTAAAGGGCCGCTTATAGTCCCGCCAAACTGGTTTTGCTTGAATGCCGGCCGGGTTGGATCGAAGTAACCTCTCGAGTCGAGATTGGTGTTTCGGAAAAACTCGAAAGCATCGCCGTGAAATGCGTTGCTGCCTTCCCTGGTGGCGACCGTGATCATGCCACCGTTGTAGTTTCCGTATTCGGAATCGAAGTTGCTAGTGAGTACACGGAACTCTTCGATTGAATCGAGATTCGGAATAATGGAGGTGCCGCCGTTCATGTGTTCCTGCACATCAATGCCGGCCACCATGAACCCATTGGACGACTCGCGCTGACCATTGATGGAGAAGGTTCCGGGATTCAAGTCGCCGGACGGGTCCTGGCTTCCGGTAACGCCTGCCATGATGACGGAACTGGGCAGCAGGGTTGAGATCGGCGCCACTCCCGGTTGAATGGCGAGCAAATCCGTGTAACTTCTTCCGTTCAACGGCAGCGCGGTGATCTGCGCGCCCGATATGACTTCGCCGAGGTGCGTATTTATGGGGTCAACCTCAATGCCCAGTTCGCCTGAAACCACTACCGTGTCAGAGTGCGCGCCGAGTACAAGGGAGGCATCAACTCGAAGGGCAGAGTCTGTGTCCACCTTGAGATTCGTCTTCAGCAGTGTTCTGAATCCGACTGCCGAGATAGTGAGATTGTAGTGGCCAACGGGAAGATTGGGGAAGGAAAAATAGCCGCTCGCATCTGAAACAGCTTGATGGGTCGTCTGCTGAGCCGTGTTGACCAGGCAAAGAGCGGCTCCCGAAATGACAGCCCCACTGGGCTCAGCGACGCTCCCAGAGATCCCGCCACCAGTAGATGCTGGCAAGTGCAGGGCGCAAATAAAAAGAAATGCACCGGCCAAAGTCGACAAAGCTTGTTTTGCGCTAGTAACCGGGAAGATTGACTTCGAAGCGGGCATTTGAGCCTCCGTAATCGGGGTGGGTAGACACAGGAACTCGCGAAGCAGGAAACAGTCAATCTTTGTCGATACGACAGCCTTTTCGGCGAGCTATGGCGCCAGTGTTCTTCAAAACCTCATTAACCGAGCTCAGGCAAAACCTTCGGATTTAATGCTGTTAGGCCTGCTCCGGGTTTTCCGCAGAACACGATCATTTCTGCTGCAGCAAACGCACACGGCGTGCGCGTTTCGGCGTTGACTTAATGGTTACGCACGGTCGAGGGCATTTGGATTGCAGGATTTTCTTGATTTCTTCGTGAAACCGAAATCCAAAGGCAACGCGGCAGCGTACTCATGGCAACGAACTGGGAGCTCCTGAGTTCCTGACCAACCTTTCCCCAACTGCCTCAGGTTCTCCTTTTCTCCCACCCCAACAAATCGAATTCGGAGGATCGTATGTCAAAACTCAAGCCTGTAGCAGGACTCGTGTTGAGTCTGCTGATTGCCATCCCGCCTGACGCAATTGCGTCTAGCCACCGGGAGGCGCCCGTAACCGCCCTGGATCACACCGCTGACATCACCGATTTCTATGCTTTTGTCAGCTACGATCATCCAGACCGCGCAACCTTCATCATGAACGTCGATCCGTTTCTGCAGCCGAGCAATGGACCGAACTACTTTCCATTCGACCCATCGATCGTTTATCAAATCCTCATCGACAACAATCAGACTGCGTTGCCCGCTGTAGTCTTCCGGTTCCAGTTTCAGACCAACATCCTCAGTCCTGGACTCCCAGTTGGCTTTGCAGGAGCGGGCAACGGATTGAACGCACCAGCAAACTCGCCGAGTCCTGTCTCCCCCGGCACGCCGATCGTGCCTCCCGCGATCACGTCCCTGAGCGGCGAAGGGGCTGCGGGCCTGAGTCTGCAGCAGACGTTCACGGTGAGCATGATCAAGGACGGCAGGACCATTGATCTGACGAATACGACCGGCAACCCGCTCATCGCCGTTCCCAGCAATGTGGGTCCGCGCACCATGCCGGACTACAACTCCCTAGCTGCTCAGGGCATCTATAGCCTGCAAGGTCGCGACGCTTCCGATATCCGGGTCTTCGCCGGCACGGTTGCAGATCCCTTCTTCATCGATCTCGGAGCGACATTCGATAGCCTCAACTATCGCGCCGGCACTGGTGTCGAAGCTCTTACTGCCGCGCAGGACGTCAACGATCAACTCAATACGGCACCGGATTCGGTCGCAGGATTCAACGTTAACACCATCGCCATCGAAGTCCCCATCAGCTTGCTTACAAGCGATGGCTCCATTCACGCAGCCACAGATCCGAAGGGCACCATCGGCGCCTGGGCGACAACTTCAAGGGCAAGAGTGTCAATTCGTCAAACCCCAAGGTTTGACCAACACCTTGTCCAACAAGGGGGCGAGCTGGCTCAAGTTCAGCGCCTCGGCAATCCATTGATCAATGAACTGGTCATCGGTACCGGCAGCAAGGATTACTGGAGCATGTCATTCCCAGTGAACGACAGCCAGTTTGCCGCATTCGACCTTGATCCTCTTATTGCGAGAGTGTTCAATGCCGTATATGGGTTTAAGATCCCTGACCCACCGCGAACCGATCTGCTGCCGCTCGTCACTTATGCGGCGCCGATCGCACCGAGCGGAACTCCCGCCGGGCCAATCGCAGATATGCTGCGCCTCAACACTGGTGTACCTCCTACCTCAGCGGCGAAGCGCAAGCGGCTGGGCCTGATCGCTGGCGACGCTGCAGGGTTCCCAAACGGCCGCCGTCTTACCGATGACGTGGTCGATATTGTTGAGCGGGTGGGCATAGGCGGCATTCTCAGCGGGCCTTCGTTCAATGTGGCCCCGAACAACCTGCTCGGCGATGGCGTGAACGCCCCCGACGTTCCTCCTCAGGAGACGTTCCCGTACGTTCACTATGCATACAGTGGACGCGACAGCCGACATATCAGCCCGGGCGATCCTACGGGCTGCGGCGATCAGCCGACTTCAACAAGCTCGCAGAACTCGGATGCCCCACCGGCAAACCAGGGTGGCCCCACGGCCTGTCCCCAATAACACCGGGTATGCAGTTTGAACCTAAACTCGTTCTCTGCGCGAAGGCTAGCTCCGCGCAGAGAACCACTTTCTCAGACTCCGGAGAAAAAGGTCCCTTATGAAATCGCCCCAGACACTGCTATTCATTCTTTGCATCCTCCTATCCGGGATGGGCCTCGCCCAACAAGTGAGCTCACCTGGAGCGGATCGGCACAGTGCGTCGAGCGATGCGGACATTCTGCAAGACACACCAGCGCAGCAGCGCATCGTCGCGGCCCAGCTGCAGGTCGACAGTGATCCCAAGAAGGCGCAGGCTTACGACGAACTGGCCATTGCGTTTCTACGCCGTGCCCGCGAGACTGCCGACTCCAAGTTCTTGAAGGATGCGGCCACGGCTCTTTCGCAAGGCCTGGTACTCGATTCCACGGACTTTCAGTTGCAGAAGACTCAGGTAGTGCTCATGCTGAGCCGCCATGAATTCGCTCAAGCAAGGGAGCGAGCAAAGGCTCTCAATCATCACACGCCGGACGATGTAATGACCTATGGATATATCGCCGAAGCAGACATTGCGCTTGGCAATTATCAAGAAGCTGAGACGAATGCACAGTGGATGATGAATATGAGGCCCAACAACACTCCAGCACTCCTAGTCGGTGCAAGGCTGCGAATGTTGTATGGCGATGCGCAGGGCGCGATCGAGTTTCTCGATCGCGCGTATTCGCAGACATCGCCAACCGAGGTGGGAGACCTTGCGTGGATCGCCAATCAGATCGCGTCGATTCAAATCGAATCGGGCCAGACTGAAGCGGCAGAGGAGACTCTTGAAGGCGCCGAGCGGATCTTTCCACACTTCCACGGTACGATTGAGAATCTGGCGCGGGTTCGCATGGCTCAAAATCGAGCGAGCGAGGCGGTTCAACTCTTGAGGCAGGCTGCGTCGATCAATCATGATCCGCACGTTCTCTTTGCATTGGCAAGAGCACAGGAGGCGGAAGGAGAAGCAAGGGAAGCGCTGACAACATATGCAGAGTTCAAGCAGCTCGTTAACGGGCCCGGAAGCGCAACTGAAGAATCGAAACTCGATCTTATTCTGATGTACGCCGAGAGCGCTGACACAGCCCCAACCGCACTGCAATTGGCGCAGGAGGAGTTTCGAGCGCGGCAGGATGTGTGGACGCTGGACGCCTACGCATGGGCGCTGTATGCCAATGCGAACTTTCGGGACGCGAATGCTGCCGTGCAGAAGGCTATCGCGATCGGAATCCAAAGCGCGCAGATCTTCGATCACGCCGGTCATATCGCTCAGAGACTCAACCACAGTGCAGAGGCCGTAAAGTACTTCAAACTTTCAGTTCAATCCAATCCTGCATCGGAATTCGCCGCCGACGCTCTAAAGTCTGTAACTCCCGACGGGGTGGCACAAGGCCGCGGGCAGAATGCCACTCAGATCGTGCCGGTGCATGATCTGTTGCAGTCTACAGTGGGGGGCACGTTTCTCGTCGCAATGGATCAGCCGGATCGCAGTCGAGCGCCCGTCTCCGTTACCGTGACGAATATTTCTTCTGTCTTCGCTCCCGTACCGGTGGCTCTCCTGACGCCCGAGCCGACTGGCACAAATCGCCTCATTCATGCCGCTCAAGTTACTGTAGAGATCAATCCGAAGGATGCTGGAGCATATGCGGAATTGGGCGCCGGGTATTTCCAGCGTGCCCGAGAGACCGGCGACGTAAGCGATTATCAGCTTGCTGAAGAGTCCCTGAACAAGTCGCTCGACCTCGTGTCGGCGGACTTTTCCGCAGACTCGGCACTGGGAACGATGGCCGAGGTGTACATGGGAGAGCATCGCTTCGCCGACGCGCTGAGCTATGCGCAGAAGGCACTGTCGCTCGGCACCGGCGACGTCTCTCCGTTTGCTATCGTCGGCGACGCATACGCGGATATGGGTGAGTACGACAAGTCTGCCGTCGCCTATGGCCGATTGACACCTCGCGACATGACACTCTCCCCACGTGCCGCGTACGCGCGGGACAGCCGGCTCTCCTATCTGCGGTTCATCACTGGCGACACGGCGGCGGCGATCGCCCTGATGAAGACGGCAGTGACAGAAGGAGTTGAAGCCCAGCTCCCGCGCGAGAACCTGGCATGGCTCTACTACGAGCTGGGAGAATTCGAGACGCAGGCCGGTGACTCCGGTTCCGCGAATTCGGCCTACCTTGACGCACTCAACACACATCCAGGCGACTATCGCGCATTGGCGGCCCTGGGCAAGCTCAGGGCGAACAACGGCAAGTACGCGGATGCGATTGAGCTCTACCAAAAGGCCATCGCCATCGTGCCCATGCCGATCTTTGTTGCGGAGCTTGGTGACCTCTATGCAAAAACCGGAGATAAGGCGGAGGCTCAAAAGCAATTTGCGTTGGTTGAATACATTGGATTGCTCGGTCACATCAACCAGGTGCTGCACAATCGCGACCTGGCGATCTTCTATGCCGATCACAATTTGAAACTCGCAGAGGCCCTTGATCTCGCGCAGAAAGAGCTTGAAGTCCGCCATGACGTCTACACGTGGGATGCGCTGGCCTGGGCTCTCTATAAGAATGGAAAGCTAACGGATGCCGCCAGTGCAAGCGAGAAAGCCATGCGGTTCGGGACACGGGACTCACTAATCCTGTTTCACGCGGGAATGATTGCAGAAGGCCTGGGACAACACGAACAGGCCCGCGGTGACTTGACCGAAGCGCTCCAGGTCAACCCCCGTTTCCACCTGATTTACGCGACTGCGGCGAAACAGGCTCTTTCCACACTTGATGCGCAAACCGAATCGAAGGAAGTCCCGAATGACCTTACTCGCTAGAACATATCGCAAATGTTTGCCGCTGCTTCTGTTGCTTGGCCCATGTCATTCTGCTTTGGCTCATCCCATGGGCAATTTCAGTGTCAACCACTACTCCAAGGTCACCCTCGAGAGTAACGGCATCCGCGTCCGGTACTTCATTGACCTGGCGGAGATTCCCACATTCCAAGAAATGCAGCAAGCTAGCATCCCTACAACTGCGATCGATCCTGATTCTGCGGCAGTCATCAACTACGTGGCTGCCCGTGGAGTGGAGCTTGGACGGGGCCTCATCCTCAATGTGAATGGCAAACCGGCTTCCCTTCGCCTCATTTCCAGCGGAGTGATCTTTCCTCCCGGCGCGGGTGGCCTACCCACTATGAAGATGGGCTTTGTCTACGAAGCTCCCTACCCATCGACCTTATCGAGCGCTGAGCGCCAGGATGTGAGTCTTCAATATGCTGACAACAACTACCCAGGGCACACTGGATGGAAAGAGATTGTTGCGTTGGCCTCCGCAGGCTCATTGCTGCATAGCTCGGTCCCCGGAACGGATCGCAGCGCCGAGTTAAGCAATTATCCAACCGATCTTCTGACTAGCCCGCCGCAGGATCTCGAAGCTTTGCTGATAGCAGCGCTGCCTGCGTTCCCGGAAATCGTTTCCAATACGCGGCCAGTGCGCTCGTCACAGCCAGCAGCAGTTCCTGAGGCTGTGGCGGGTGAACAGCTGGGTCGCGTAAAAGGTGTTCCTCCCAGGGCGTTCAAGCGTGCAGAAGCTCCTTCTGTCGCATCGTCACTTGAATCTTCACGAGCACCATGGACACCCATGCATCTCCAGGCCAATCGACAGCAGACGCCGCGAAGCAGATTCACGGAGCTGGTTCAGGCCGAGCATCTGAGTGTATGGTTCCTGTTTACCGCGGCTCTCATTGCGATCGGTCTGGGGGGGCTGCACGCATTGGAGCCTGGCCATGGCAAGACAATTGTCGCCGCCTACCTTGTTGGCTCCAAAGGAACAGCACGTCATGCAGTTCTTCTGGGTCTGATCGTGACTGTATCGCATACGGCCGGCGTATTCACTCTTGGCGCAATCACCCTGTACGCTTCGCGCTATGTTGTTCCAGAGCAACTCTATCCCTGGCTCGGTGTACTCTCTGGGATCACGATAGCGGGGCTGGGCTGCTATATGCTCATGCGCCGGTTGACCGGCACAGCCACGGATCATTCTCATACCTCCGGCGAATGCCACAGCCATTGGACGTTTTGGAAGCGTTCCCAGAGCAACGAGACAGATTGCGATCCGGGCGATGGCGGCAGGATTCCGGCACAATCTGTAAGCCTTGCACAGCTCATGACCTTGGGCATCACTGGCGGAATCATTCCATGCCCGGCAGCTCTGATCGTGCTCTTGAGCGCTTTCGCTCTGCACAGGATCGGCATGGGTTTCTTCCTGATTGTGGCCTTCAGTGTCGGACTTGCCGGTGTTCTCATCAGCTTTGGAATGCTGATGGTCTACGCGCGCCGCTTCATGACTCGCCTTCAGATTGACGGCCCGCTTACCCGGCGTTGGCTTCCGGCCGCGTCCTCAGCATTCATCACGTCCCTCGGCCTGATACTTGCAATTCAAGCCCTCTCCACAGTTCATCTCGGCACCCATTTGCGACTAGGGCCCATTCTGTTCGTTACAATTCTGGGCCTAATCCTCGGAATGCGGCATTCCACCGATGCCGATCACGTCGTTGCCATTTCAACCATCGTCAGCAAGCAGCGGAGCATTCGCAATGCCGCTTTCATCGGGTCCGTTTGGGGTCTGGGTCACACTATCACAATCTTTATCGTCGGCTCGCTGATCATTCTGTTTGGGGTCGAGATTCCACCCCGCCTGGGGCTATCCATGGAGTTCAGCGTCGCTGTCATGCTCATGTTGCTCGGCGTCTTAAACCTCTCCGGTCTAATGCAGAAGGTGACAAGCTACTGCACGCCGGCAATTGCCGCATCTTCGATCACGCCCGCCCCCTCACAGCTGGGCAACGGTAGAACAACAATGGAGAGGTGGCTCGACAACTCGGTAGGCCGATTCGGTCTCTATCAATGCCTGAGACCCCTCGTTATTGGTCTTGTCCATGGGCTTGCCGGGTCTGCGGCTGTCGCGCTGCTCGTCTTGTCGACTATTCACAACCCTGTCTGGGCAACTGTCTATCTGCTGATCTTCGGCGCTGGAACCATGATTGGGATGATGTGCATGACTGCCGCAATCGCAGTCCCACTTACATTTGCCGGAGACCGTTTCTCCAAGCTAAGCCAGCATCTTGGAACCGCTTCGGGCATGGTTAGTCTTTGTTTCGGCTCATTCCTGGTATATCAACTCGGCTTTCTCGGAGGACTCTTTAGCAGCCATCCTCATTGGACCCCCAGATAGCCACGGTAGAAAGGCCCTTCGCATTTTGCGCAAAACATGCCTATATTACGTCAAGGGTACGTGCGCCATTCGAACTGCGCCTCAGATTGCGCTATGCCCAGTTATCGCCATCTGACGATCAATCTTGGGATCGTTGCGAGTTTTTGGCCGTGTGGGGTGCTTACTGGAAGGTTACTGCCGATTGGCGGTCACTCGGGACTATGCGGGAACTCTGGACTGTTCTTTACGTGCCAGCCTTCCTCTGAATTAAACGAGGAGTCAGTTTGCTCCCGCATGGGCTTCCTTCACGTACTGATTGATCCATGCTGGAGGATCGGGTTCGTCGCTCCCATTCACCTTTACGTTAAGCTCCTTTGCCCAGCGGTACCCCCACATGGGGCCAAACTTGGTAATATAGGTCTCTCGCGTGGCGTAAGCGGGGTCTTGCAGAGCCTGCGTTAGGGTAACGAAACGATAGCCACGTTGCTCGAAGAGCGCGATAATGTCCGAAACTGTATCCGCATTGAGCTGGTTGTCATGCAAGAGCATGACATGGGGTACTTCATAGCCAAAGACTTGCCTATCGAGTTTGCTGTACCAGTCGATTTCCGCTGCTGTATATGAGAGATAGTCGGCGCGGAGCTTTGCGGCCGTTTCCTTGTCATGGCGCTTCATGGCAAGAACGTAGGCTGAGTCGAATTCGTAATCAGAGTTGTCGATGGTGCAAGGAGCGAGTCGATACCCGCGAGCAGCGAGGAACGCAGCGATAGAGTCGTGTTTCTCTTTGGTGTCTCCTGTGTGGTTATAAGGAAATCGGAAATATTGTGGTTTGCGGGAGACACTTTGTAATAGAGGACCGATTGTGCTTTCGCCGCGTACGATCTCCTGCTCAAAATGATCATCTGAAAAAGTGTCAGAATCGGCGTGCGAGTACGTATGGTTGCCAAGATCAAATCCCGGTCCTGTCCACTTCTTGAGTATCTTCCTGCCTGTGCTTGTGCCGATTCGTTCTACGTCTTGTTCAATCACGAATCCTGTCACCGGAATGTGCGTATGTGAGAACGCGTGAAGAAGCTTCTTGTTTATCAGTTCGGCGGTTTTCGCCTCCTCCGGGCCAGGAGGCTTTGAACCGCCAGGCGCATACGGGAGATCATCAACCGTCATTGCGACAGTTTGGGATTGCAACTTTGAAAGGCACGTAATCAGCAGGAGCCCAAGGAATGTCAATTTGAACCTTAAGCTTGCGGTGCGAGCGCCCCCTAGCTCCCGGGCTTTGCGTGAGGTCATATC
>OBLT010001498.1_pt1 | contig 14876 bp, 12 predicted proteins | sample 1518721 | NCBI WGS metagenome assembly OBLT01 (sample SAMEA3539307, study PRJEB22396) | soil metagenome | biome: tundra; feature: field; material: soil | place: USA | collected 2010-05 | depth 0.15 m | reverse complement strand
CTTGAACTGTTACGTTATGATCATCCAGCGCTGCAACTTTGAGGGGAGACCTCAGATTCAGACCGCATTTCAAATTTGTGTTTCGTTCACTTCAACTCATTAAAAAAGCTTTTAATGGCGAGCACGCGCTGGTTCAGGTCGCCGTACTTTAATTCGATGCGCAGCTTGTCCTGGCCGCTCAGTTTGTAGTGGCGTTTGGCTTGGATGAGGTGCAGCACGCGCAACGGATCGATCGGCGGATTCGGGATGAACTGAATCTGGATCGCTTCGCCGGAAGCATCCACCTTGCTGATGCCGAGCGGCTTGGCGAGGATGCGCAGGCGGTGGCTGTCGAGCAGCGTTTGCGCGGGTTCCGGCAGCAGGCCGAAGCGGTCGATCAGCTCCTGATGCATCTCGTCCAGTTCTTCCAGAGTGTTGCAATTCGCCAGCCGTTTGTAAAGCATCAGGCGTTGATGGATGTCGCCGCAGTAATCATTTGGTAAAAGTGCAGGGCAGTGCAGGTTGATCTCGGTGGTGATGCCCAGCGGGTGTGCCATGTCCGGTTCGCGTCCCTGGCGCAGCGAGGTGATCGCGGCATTCAGCATGTCGGTGTACAGCGAGAAACCGATTTCCTGCATCTCGCCGCTCTGCGATTCGCCCAGCACTTCGCCCGCGCCGCGTATCTCCAGATCGTGCATGGCGAGATAGAAGCCGCTGCCGAGTTGTTCCATCGCATGGATCGCTTCGAGGCGCTTCTTCGCCTGCGCGGTGAGCGCTTCGGTTTCCACCAGCAGATAGGCGTAAGCCTGATGGTGCGAACGCCCGACGCGGCCGCGCAACTGGTGCAACTGCGCCAGACCGAAACGGTCGGCGCGATTCATGATGATGGTGTTGACGGTGGGTATGTCGATGCCGGTTTCGATGATGGTGGTGCATAACAGCACATTGAAACGCTGCTGGTAAAAATCGCGCATCACCGCTTCCAGATCGCGCTCGTTCATCTGCCCGTGCGCCATGCGGATGCGCGCTTCGGGCAACAGCGTGGTCAGTTTCTCCGCCATGTTGGCGATGGTGTCCACCTCGTTGTGCAGGAAGTAAACTTGCCCGCCGCGCTTCAGTTCGCGCAGCACCGCCTCGCGGATGATGCCGTTGCTGGCCTGCGCGACGAAGGTCTTGATCGACAAACGGCGTTGCGGCGCGGTGGCGATGATAGAAAAATCGCGCAGACCTTCCAGCGACATCGCCAAGGTGCGCGGGATCGGCGTGGCGGTGAGCGTGAGCACGTCCACTTCGGAACGCAGTGCCTTGAGGCGTTCTTTTTGCTGCACGCCGAAGCGGTGCTCCTCGTCGATGATGACCAGCCCGAGGTCGTGGAATTTCACGCCCTTCTGGATCAGCTTGTGTGTGCCGATGATGATGTCGAGCTTGCCGTCGGCCATGTCCTTCAGCGCCTGCGTCTGCTCCCTGGCGGAGCGGAAGCGCGACAGCTCGGCGATCTTGATGGGTAGATCGGCGAAGCGGTTGGAGAAATTCTGGAAATGCTGTTCGGCGAGCAGGGTAGTGGGCACCAGCACCGCAACCTGTTTGCCGTCCATCGCCGCGACGAAGGCAGCGCGCAACGCGACTTCGGTCTTGCCGAAGCCGACATCGCCGCAGATCAGCCTATCCATAGGCTTGCCGGATTGCAGATCGTTGATGACTGTTGTGATGGCAGCGGCTTGATCCGGTGTTTCCTCGAAACCGAAACCGGCGGCGAATGCTTCATAATCGTGGAGACTCAGCTTGAAGGCGTGGCCTTTGCGCGTGGCGCGCTGCGCATAAAGATTCAGCAATTCGGCGGCGGTGTCGCGCACCTGCTGCATGGCGCGGCGTTTCGCCTTGTCCCACGCTGTCGTGCCCAGCTTGTGCAACGGCGCGGTTTCCGGCGCGCCACCGCTGTAGCGGCTGATGACATGCAGTTGCGCCACCGGCACATACAGCTTGTCGCCGCCGGCATATTCCAGCAGCAAGAATTCGTTTTCGCCCTCGCCCATGTCGAGATTGAGCAGCCCGGCATAGCGCGCGATGCCGTGTTGCTCATGCACCACCGGATCGCCCGTCTTGAGTTCGGACAGGTCGCGCAACATGCCTTCCACGTTGCTCCTCTTCGCGGCGCGGGCGGCACGACTGCGCGGTTGTGCGGCGTAGAGTTCGGTCTCGGTGGCGATGGCGAGCTTGTCGTCCGTCAGGACGAAACCGTTTTGCAGCGCGGCGACGCTGAGCATGAATTTTTCATTGCTTGAGAGGAACTGCGCATAGCTCTCACACAGCGCAGGCGACGAGCCGTATTCATTCAGATAACCGGAAATGATCTCGCGTCGGCCCAGGCTGTCGGCCAGCAGCAGCACACGCCCGTCGAAGTTTTGCAGGAACTGCGCGAAGGCATGGGTTGGAATATCGGCGCGGCGATTTACAGCGATGTCCGGGATGGCGCGGGTGGCGCAGGGGGTGATATTTTTTGAGTCAACAGCAACCTCTCCCAGCCTCCCCTTGTCATAACCAGCGACTTGGCTATCGTTTTTTGATGGCCTAGTCGAATGGCTAGTAGTTTTATCAGGGGAGGAGCTTGTCTTCCCCCCTGACAAGGGGGGATTGAGGGGGGTTGTGGTTTGGGGAGAGGGAAGAATGTCGAGGCGTGCGAATTCTTTGAGCGCAATAAAGAACGCTTCGCCATCCATAAACAATTCTTTTGGCGGCAACAGCGGACGCTGCGGATCGCCTCTAAGCAGGTTGTAGCGCGACTGCGCCTCCACACCGAACTGAGTGATCGCCTCGTTCACATCGTGATGTAGGCACAGCGTGGCGTGCTTGGGCAGGTAGTCGAACAGCGTTGCGGTCTTTTCGAAAAACAGCGGCAGGTAATACTCGATGCCCGCCGGGGCGTTGCCCTTGCTTACGTTTTTGTAAATGTGCGATCTGGAAGGATCGCCCTCGAAGCGTTCGCGGAAACTTTGACGGAAGCGTGCCTGCCCGGCCTCGTCCAGCGGAAACTCGCGCGCCGGCAGCAAACGGATTTCCGGCACCGGATACAGCGAGCGCTGCGTGTCCACATCGAAGGTGGCGATGGTTTCGATCTCGTCGTCGAACAGGTCGATGCGATACGGCAGCACGCTGCCCATCGCGAACAGATCGATGATGCCGCCGCGCACGCAATATTCGCCGGGCGACAGCACCTGTTGCACATGGCTGTATCCGGCTAATGTCATCTGCTCGCGCAGTTTGGCAAGGTCGAGTTTTTCGCCGCGCTTGAGGAAGAAGGTAAAGGCGGCCAGATACTCCACCGGCGGTAACGGATACAGCGCGGTGGTCACCGGCACCACCAGCACGTCGCACGACTGGCTGCGCACATGATGCAGCGTCGCCAGCCGCTCGGAGATCAAATCCTGATGCGGCGAAAAGTGATCGTAGGGCAGCGTCTCCCAGTCCGGTAGTAAATGCACGCGAAGCTTAGGGTCAAAGAACGGAATCTCCTCCACCAGCCGCTGCGCTTCTTGCGCATTGGCGGCGATTACCGCTAGCGGGGGCTTTTTCCCCGCGTACTGCGCCAATGCCAGCGCGTCGGACGAGCCGATCAACCGGGTATAGCGGGGGCGGGAATGGGAGGATGAGAGCAGCATGAGAAGCGCGCCAAGGTGTTTTCTAAATCAAGGCGCGGATTATAAGGGATGAGCTTAATCTTTTCGGTGCTGCTTGCAGCGGAGCCGTTTATTCAGGGGTTGAGAATACCGTTGAAATTTCTCCCGGATTCAGCGGAGTCTTTTTTATCCGGCGGGTAGTGCTCAAAGAGAATGTTATTTTTGCCGCTCTTTTTGACTTGATACATCAGGGCATCGGCCAGCTTGATCGCCTCATCGAAATTAGATGGCGGCAAGTCGAAGGAGATGGCGCCGATGCTGAAGCCGACAGGCCAGTTGTTTTTTTGCATTGCTTGGGCAAGATTTTTTCTGAGCTTGTTGAACGCAGATTTTGCGCCTGCCTCATTGGTTTCGGGCAGTGCGATGGCAAATTCATCCCCACCCAAACGCCCCGCCACGTCGGTTTTACGCACAGATTTATGAAATACCTCACCGACGGTTTGCAGTACCTTATCCCCCTCGCTATGACCACGCTGGTCATTCACCTGTTTGAAATCATCCATGTCGATGTAGGCAAGGCAAGTCGGCCTGCCATGCCGCGCGCCTAATTTGAACATTTTTTCCGCCGCCTCGGCGAATCCGCGTCCATTCATCATTCCGGTCAGACTGTCCGTTCTCGACAGGTTCTTTTCATTGTTCAATTGAGATTTTAATAAGGTAAGAAAGAGAGTGGTGATTAAAAACAATCCCAGTCTCACACTTGTATTCCAATACGGAATTAAGGGATGGCTATAAGGGTGTGCAGCAAAGACGGTATCGATCAAGTGCCAAATCAATGCGGAAAGGAGTGCGAAATAAACGCCTTGGCGGTAACTGCCGTACCACGTCGCCAGCGCAATGGGTATCAGGAGGAAAGTCGAAGTGGTTATTTCATATCCCAGTAAATAGGCCGCTACTGAAATAATAACGACCATTAATATCGCGGTCTTCCTTATCTCTTTGGCTGAACGTCGTCGCAGCACGGCATCAATATGGCGAAGATATCTTTTCATGGTTTCTTTTCACTGCAATGGAGCATTATATCAAGGGCAAGAATATCGCGTGGCACCTGCCTGATATATTCCATTACAATCTCTCCCATGACTGAATTCCACGCTTTAGTTCCCGCCGCCGGTTTTGGTGTGCGCATGGGGCACGAGTTGCCCAAACAGTATCTGCCCCTGGCCGGACGGCCGATGATCGCGCACGCGCTCAATACGCTGTGCGCCAGCCCGGAAATCACCACGGTGTTCGTGGTGCTGGCTCCCGATGACAACCTGTTCCATAGCTACGACTGGTCGCGTTTTGGCGACAAGCTGCAGCCCTTGTATTGCGGTGGGGAAAAGCGCGCGGAGAGTGTGCTGAACGGCCTGTTGGCTTCCGAGATAGAGCCGGATGATTGGGTGCTGGTGCACGACGCGGCGCGTCCCTGTCTGACACAGGCGCATCTGGCCAACCTGATCGCGGAATTACGCGACGATGCGGTGGGTGGCATTCTCGCCGTGCCGGTGGCGGATACGCTGAAGCGTGCCGATGCCAACGGCCGCATCCTGCGCACCGAGAGCCGCGAGCAATTGTGGCAGGCGCAAACGCCGCAGATGTTTCGCGCCGGACTGCTGGCGCAGGCGTTGCAGCAGCCCAGCAACTTTACAGACGAGGCGTCGGCGGTCGAGGCGTTGGGCTTGCAGCCTAAACTCGTGTTGAGCGAACCAACTAATTTTAAAGTGACCTATCCGCAGGATTTGCTGCTTGCGGAATTGCTGCTGACTCAACAAGGAAAATGAACATGAGAATCGGTCAAGGTTTCGATGTGCATCAGCTGGTTGAAGGCCGCAAGCTGATCATCGGCGGGGTGGAGGTTCCCTATGAGAAAGGCTTGCTCGGGCACTCCGATGCGGATGTGTTGCTGCATGCGATCTGCGATGCGCTGCTCGGCGCGGCGGCACTGGGCGACATCGGGCGGCACTTTGCCGACACCGATGCCAAGTTCAAAAATATCGACAGCCGCATCCTGTTGCGCGAAGTGGCACACATGGTTCGTGAACAGGGCTTTCGCGTCGGTAATGTGGATGCGACCATCATCGCGCAAGCACCGAAAATGGCACCGCATATTGCACACATGGTGGCGAACATCGCTGCCGATCTGCGCGTCGAGAAAAGCGCCATCAATGTGAAGGCGACCACCACCGAAAAGCTGGGCCTTACCGGGCGCGGCGAGGGGATTGCGGCACAGGCGGTGGCGATGCTTTTAACGGATAATTGATGCGTGTACTGGCGTTTGATACCTCCAGCGAATATTGCTCGGTCGCGCTGTGGCAGGACGGCACAGTCGTTGAGCGCTGCGAGTTGGTCGGTCAAAAACATTCTGAAGTGTTGATGGAGATGCTGGACGAATTGTTGCGCGCGGCTAATACGAAAAACTTTTGTCCGGCGGGTGCCCGGACAAAAGTTTTTCGTATCACCCGTGTGAAGCTTGCGCAGCCCCCGCATAACAAAGTCAGGCAATCCACTATCCTCGCTACGCAAGGATGTGGAGTTGACACAGGAGGACCCCGCGGGATACCCAATGGCTCCGCCATTACCCTCGCGCAGCTCGATGGCATCGCTTTCGGCATGGGGCCGGGTTCATTCACCGGGGTGCGCATCGCGTGTGGTGTGACGCAGGGTTTGGCGCTCGGCGCGAATCTTCCGGTGATCGGGGTGTGTACCCTGGAAGCGCTGGCCGAAGCTTCCGGCAAGCCGCGCGTGATCGCCGCGCTTGATGCGCGCATGGGCGAGATTTATCACGCGGCGTATGAAAAGCATGATGATGTCTGGACGACGGTGAGCGAGCCGTGTTTGTGCAAACCGGAAGCAGCGCCATCGGTGCCGGGCGACGACTGGTTCGGTGTGGGCAGTGGCTTTGCCATGCATGGCGCGGTGTTGGGCGGGAGATACGCCGGACAGCTGCTTGGTATGGATGGAAGCATGGTACCACAAGCCGCAGCGATAGCCGCCCTTGCCGCAACGCAATTCGCACTGGGTCACGGCGTGGATGCGGCAGCAGCTTTGCCGCTGTATCTGCGCGACAAGGTGGCTTTAAAAACCAGCGAAAGAGAACAGCGTTAATGCGCGCCATGACGCAAGCGGATGTGGATGCGGTGCTGGGTATCGAACGGGCGGTGCAAGCTTATCCGTGGACGCGCGGCAATTTCACTGATGCGCTGACCCATGGCTATGTGTGTCGCGTGGACGCCGAAGAGCTTTTGATAAAACCACTAGCCATTCCGCTAGCCTGTCAAAATACGACAGCCAAGCGGCTGGTTATGGCCGGGCACCCGGAACAGGGCGGCGAGATACGCGGCTATGCGGTGCTGATGCCGGTGCTGGAGGAGGCAGAGCTGCTGAACATCGGCGTGGCGGTGGGGCAACAGCGCAAAGGATTGGGACGTGCAATGTTGCGCGAAATACTGGAGATCGCACGCGCAAAAAATATGCGCCGCGTGTTTCTCGAGGTGCGCTCTTCCAATGTCGCCGCGCTTGCCTTGTATCGCAGTACCGGTTTCGGCGAGATCGCCGTGCGGCATGGCTATTATCAAAATGCCGGCGGCAGCGAGGATGCGCTGGTGATGGCATGCGAGTTGATGGGTGGGTTAAATGGACAGACATGAAGCAATCTTGCGTGAGTTGAATCTGTATCCGCTATGGAAACGGCGCGGTCAACCTGCACCGATTGAGGCGGTTGTTCCAAATGCAACAAGTAGGTTGGGTGGAGGCGAAGCCGATACCCAACAATCGGCAATGGGTATCGCTACGCTCAACCCATCCTACGTAAGCTCCCCCTCCGACGGGGGGCAGGAGATCGCGAACCTCGATTGGCCACAACTCAAGGAGGTTGTGCGTGACTGCACCGCCTGCAAACTGCGCGCCGGATGCACGCAAACGGTGTTCGGCGTGGGCGACGAAAAAGCCGACTGGTTGTTCGTCGGAGAAGGGCCGGGCGCGGACGAGGACGCGCAGGGCGAGCCGTTCGTGGGACAGGCGGGCAAGCTGCTGGATAGCATGCTGGCGGCGATCAAACTCAAGCGCGGCAAGAATGTTTATATCGCCAATATCGTTAAATGCCGTCCGCCGAATAACCGTAACCCGGAAGCCGACGAGATCGCGCAGTGCCTGCCCTATCTGCAACGCCAGATCGAGCTTATTCAACCCAAGCTGATCGTGGCCTTGGGCAAGACTGCCGCGACAGCATTGCTGATAAAACCACTAGCCAATCGACTAGGCGAGTCAACTACACTCGCCAAGTCGCTGGTTATGGGCAAGGAAGCTACCCTCGGTTCGTTGCGTGGCACGCTGCACGACTACCACGGCATCCCGCTGATCGTCACCTACCATCCGGCATACTTGCTGCGCAGTCCGACGGAAAAGGCCAAGGCGTGGCAGGATTTGTGTTTTGCGCAGGAGACCATGCAGAAGGAATAGGGTGCCGGTGCAGCGGAGAGTCTGATGGAACTACTGATGAGACTACTAGCCATTCCACTAGGCTACCAGCCGAAAAGCATTTGACCGGGCACCCGAAAGACGGCAGCCAAGTGGCTGGTTATAAGCCACCAAAGAACGGCAGCCAAGTGGCTGGTTATCAGACCCGCCCCTATGATGGCCAACCAAAGGGTATTGGATCGCCCACAATCTATTATCCGCAATCAGCGAAATGTGAATTATCGGGTTGGGTTTGCCAGAATTCATGCACAGCGCATTCAATGCGCATCAGGTCAATCATGCAAAACCAGCTGCGCGGTAAAACCAATCTGTTGCTGCAATCTATGAACAGATTTGAGTTTTTTGCTCATCGACTGACCATGCCAGAGCCGATAGAAAATCAATACAGGTCAGGTGTCTGGAGTATCATCGTCTGGCCAGTTTTTAATGCGCATAGATAATGGGGCAGATATCCGTATCCAAAATTAGATTCATCCTTCCAGCGCTACCGCTAATGTTGGGCGTAGTGGCTTTCATTGGCTGGGCTTTGGATATCAGCATCTTGAAGCAAGGAACCGCTTCGAGTATCGCCATGAACCCGGCAACCGCCGTTTGCTTTATTTTCCTGGGGCTCGAAGCAACCCGGTTACATGCCAGAAATAATGTTGCATTCATAAGCCGGGCTGGCCAGTTGGCGGTATTTCTTGTAATCATCGCCAGCGGCATGAAGTTGAGTGACCTCATGTTTGGCACCTCATTCTCCATAGATACACAACTTTTCTCCACGAAGCTTGCTGCGGAACTGCAACATCAAAACAAAATGGCTCCCAATACGGCCTTTTGTTTCTTCATGCTCGGCTTGTCCATGCAATTTCTGCGTGGCCGGTCAAATTCATCGCTACTCACAGCCCAGTTGCTCGCAATGGTCTCTTCACTTTTCGCACTGCTGGCGATTGCCGGTTACACATATGGTATCAGGGCATTCTATGGAATTGGTGTCTTCATTCCCATGGCGATCAATACCGCGGTTTCCTTTTTATTTCTTTCCGTGAGTGTGCTGTTTACCTATCCCAATAAAGGATTCATGCGCGTTCTTACCAGCGGTGGCCATTCCAGCTCGATTGCATCCATTTTGTTGCCTGCTGCGGTATTGGTTCCGTTGGTGTTCGGCTGGCTCAGTGTTGCCGGCCAACGTGAAGGCCTTTACGACATGGGGTTCGCTCTTGCCCTTACCGTAGTCCTGAATATCGCCGTGTTGCTTTTCCTAACCTACATTAGCGTGCGGAGACTGTTTTTATCAGACAGCCTTCTAAAAAATACTGAAACAGAATTACGCGGTAGCGCAAAACTTACCAACGAGCTGAACCTTGCCAATGATCTGTTGCAGGAAGAAATTCTGAAGCGCGAACGAATAAGTGAGGTCGCCAGGCTGGAAAATGATTTCCGCAAGGAGATGATCAATTCACTGCCGGGAGTTTTTTATATGCTGGACTCATCGGGACGTTTTTTGATGTGGAACAGAAATCTGGAGAGTGTGATGCATTACAGTAGCGAGGAAATCGCCCGCAGCCACCCGCTGGAATTTTTTGAAGGGACAGATCGTGTCCTGATCGAGGAAAATATCCGCAAGGGATTCGAGGCGGGCGAGACTTCCGTGGAAGCAGTGTTGGTGGCAAGAAACGGCACAAAAACTCCTTACTTCTTTACCGTGCGGCGCATAGATCGTAATGGTGAGCCGGTGCTGGTCGGTTTTGGTGTGGACATCGCCGAGCGCAAGCTGGCCGAAGAAGAAATTTACAGCTTGGCGTATTACGACGCGTTGACCAAATTGCCTAATCGGCGTTTGTTGCAGGATCGCTTCGGCCTGGCACTCGCTGTATCCGAACGCAGCGGCAGCTATGGGGTGGTGCTATTCCTTGATTTGGATAAATTCAAGACACTTAACGATACGCTGGGGCATGGCTATGGCGATTTGCTGCTGATCGAAGTGGCGGGGCGCATCAAGTCCTGTGTGCGGGGAATGGATACCGTAGCCAGGATGGGCGGCGATGAATTCGTGGTGCTGATCGAAGAGGTGAGTTCAGATGCTGAAGAGGCTACACAAAAGGCCGCGCATATCGCCGAAAAGATTCGGAGTGCGTTGGCGCAACCATACTTCCTTGACGGGCATGAACAGCATAGCTCTCCGAGCATAGGCGTTTGTTTGTATCGGGGACGGGCAGAAGCGGTGGAGTCTCTGCTTAAGCATGCCGATATGGCGATGTATCAAGCCAAAGAATCCGGGCGCAATACGGTATGCTTCTTTGATCCGGTGATGCAACAGGCGGTAGAAGGACGTGCCGCGCTGGAGGCGGATTTACGCCGTGCCGTTTCCCTTCAACAACTGCGTTTGTATTACCAGATTCAGCTGGATAACGAACATCGTCCGCTGGGTGCCGAAGCTTTGCTGCGCTGGATACATCCAACCCGGGGCATGGTCTCGCCGGCGCAATTCATCCCGCTTGCCGAAGAGACCATGTTGATCCTTGAAATTGGCCACTGGGTGCTTGAGTCGGCCTGCCGGCAGTTGATGCTGTGGGAGCAGCACGCACGAACGCGCGATTTGACGATAGCGATCAACGTCAGTGCGCAACAATTTGCGATGCCGGATTTCGTTGGGCAGGTTGCTGCGGTGCTGCGCAAGCATCGCGTCGATCCGGCGCGCTTGAAGCTGGAGTTGACCGAAAGCGTGGTGCTGGATGACGTGCAGGGCACGGTGGAAGTAATGCATGCGCTCAAAGGATTGGGAGTCGGGTTGTCGATGGATGATTTCGGCACCGGCTATTCGTCGTTATCCTATTTGAAGTTACTGCCGCTCGATCAACTCAAAATCGATCAGAGTTTTGTCCGCGACATCACCTCGGACCCGAACGATGCGGTATTGGTGAAGACCATCATCGACATGGCACGGAATTTCCGCTTGAATGTGATCGCCGAAGGGGTGGAAACCGAAGCGCAACTGGCCTTCCTCAAGCAGCACGGCTGCATGGCCTATCAGGGCTATCTGTTCAGCAAGCCTGTTCCGCTTGAGGAGTTTGAGGCGCTGCTGTGAGATAGGGTTTTGGTGTAATTGTAGGGGCGCGATAAATCACGCCCCTACGATATTGCACTATCACCCTGCGATCCCCTACATCTGCCCATGGTCCTGGTCATGCCCATGACGCCTGTATAGCGCAGTCATGATGCCGGATAGCAGCAGGCCGAACACCAGAATGATGAGGTAGATGCTGAGGTCCAGCTTCTCCATTGCGGCATACAGTCCCAGCATGGCGAAGATACTCAGGTTTTCATTGAAATTCTGTACCGCGATAGAGCTGCCTGCACCCATCAGCAAGTGGCCGCGGTGTTGCAGCAGGGCATTCATCGGCACCACGAAATAGCCGCCCATCGCACCGATCGCAATCAACAGAAAAGTTGCCAGAGTACTGTTGGTGATGGGAATCATTACCAGCACCATCAAGCCCATTGCGATGCCGACCGGCAGCACTTTCACCGAATGTTGCAGCTTGACGAATTTCGCCGCCAGCATTGCGCCGAAGGCGATCCCGACCGCCACCCAGGCCGTCAATGCCGCCGAGCGGGCCATGTCGTAATGGAGTGCGATTGCCGCCCAGTTGAGTACCAGCAGGCGCAGCGTGGCTCCGGTACCCCAGAACAAGGTGGTGACGGCGAGCGAGACTTGCCCCAGGGGATCTTTCCACAACAGTTTGAAGCAGTGCCAAAAATCCTTGGTCAGGAAAATCGGATTGCGGCTGAGCGGCTTGTGGTCGATCGCCACGCGCGGGATGTAGAGATTGAACCAGGCAGCGACGATGTAAATTCCGGCGATGATGGCAATCGCCAATTCTGGCGGAGTGTCGATGCCGGTGTCGATGAATGGCACGTCCCACCACTTCAGCATGGGTTCGGCAATGGCCGGGCTGATGAATATGCCACCGATGATCGCGCCCAAAACAATGGCAAGCACCGTTAGACCTTCCATCCAGCTGTTTGCCAGCACCAATTTTTCCGCGGGCAGATATTCGGTAAGGATGCCATATTTGGCGGGCGAGTAAGTCGCCGCACCCAGGCCGACCAAACCGTAAGCGAGCAACGGATTGACCCCGAACAGCATGGCGACACAGCCCAGGATTTTGATGTTGTTGCTGATGAACATCACGCGCCCCTTGGGCAGCGAATCGGCGAATGCGCCGACGAAAGGGGCCAGCACGATGTAGGAAAAGATGAAGGCTTCTTGCAATACCGGCGTGTACCAATCCGGCGCCTGTAAAGATTGCAATAAGGCAATGGCGGCAAACAACAGGGCGTTGTCCGCGAGCGCGGAAAAAAACTGCGCCGCGAGGATGATGTAGAAACCGGGATTCATTCAACTGAGATTGATTTATCAGGTCGTTTTATAACACGAAAGTATTGCCCCTGCTATCATTCATTCCTATCCAAATATTCTTGCGGTAAGTCGGTTTTCATGGCACGTCCTATACAAGCTTATATCGATTTAAGCGCGCTGGAGAATAATCTCCGAGTGGCGCGACAAGCTACTGCTTCCCGCCTGATGTCCGTCATCAAGGCGGATGGCTATGGCCACGGCTTGCTGCATGCGGCCGAAGCGCTGGCTGCGACAGACGGATATGCGCTGCTGGATATTCAGGATGCGGTGCGCTTGCGCGAGGCGGGTTTCCGCCAGACCATCCTGCTGCTGGAAGGTTGTTTCGGCGCGGAAGATTTGGCGTCGGTTGCCGAATTTGATTTTACTTGTGTGATTCACAGCGCGTGGCAGATCGCCATGCTGGATGCCTATCCCGGAAGCGGGACGCCGGGAAGCGGGAAACTCGATGTCTGGCTCAAGGTGAACAGCGGCATGAATCGCCTGGGTTTTGCGCCGCAGCAAGTGGCGCAGATGATGGAACAATTGCGCCGTCATCGCGCAGTGCGCGACATCACGCTGATGACACATTTCGCCAATGCCGACGAGGCACGCGGAGTGGCCGAGCCGCTCGCCTTGTTCAACGATCTCGCCGCACCTCATCGCGTCGCGCGCTCACTGGCGAATTCCGCCGCCTTGCTGCGCTATCCGGCAACCCACGCCGACTGGGTGCGCCCCGGCATCATGCTGTATGGTGCGTCGCCATTCGCCGAAGTAAGCGCGCAACAATTGGGGCTCAAACCCGCGATGACCTTGAGCAGCCGCATCATCGCCACGCAGGAATTACGCGCTGGCGGCGAGGTCGGTTATGGCGCATTGTTCCGTGCCGAACATGCCATGCGCATCGGCATCGTCGCCTGCGGTTATGCCGATGGTTATCCGCGCCACGCGCCGAACGGCACGCCGATACTGGTGGATGGACAGCGTGCCATGACGCTTGGACGTGCATCGATGGACATGCTGTACGTGGACTTGAGTGCGTTGCCGCAAGCCGGTGTCGGAAGCCGTGTCGTGTTGTGGGGTGCGGGATTGCCGATCGAAGAAGTCGCGCGTGCAGCCGGAACCGTCAGTTATGAATTGATGTGTGCGTTAAGCAAGCGAGTGCCGATTAAATTATGAAAGAGCTATCATGAGCGATGAATTGCAGTCCGGCCCAAACGTCAATAAACCAGCCGAAAATTTGTTGGCGCTTAATCTGGGTATCGGTGATGCGCTTCAGTTGCAGGATTCTTCGGTATCGAACCGGGCTCCGAATCGGCGTTATTACGTCAAGCTGATCGGTTTTTTGAATAAGGCAAGCATCGTTGTCTCGCACCCGATGCAAGATGAAACCTTGCTGGCCGTAGAGGATGGGAAAAATTTCCTGGTGCGCGGATTTTCCGGCAGAAAAGCTTATGAGTTCAATGCCAATGTGCTGTTTTCCTCCCATATTCCTTACCCTCATTTGCATCTCTCTTTTCCAAAGCAGGTAGAGTGCCTGACGATGCGCAGTGCGTTGCGTATTCAGCCGAAATTGGCGGGCTGGATCGAGCCGATGGACGCTGCTTCCGCCATGATCAAGGTCCCGGCGGTTGTAGTTGACCTCAGCACTTCCGGTGCGCGTGTCCAGGCCAACAGGCAATTTGGCAAGATAGGCGATGAGGTTAGAGTTGCCTTTCGTTTGCCTATTGATGATGAAGAACAAGTCTTTTCAATATCAGCGGTGATTCGTAATTCATACAACGAAACGTTGACGAAAAATCTTGGCGGCGCTGAAGTCATGACGCACGGTTTGGAGTTCATCCAGCCGGAGGGAAGCATGCGTATGGCATTGCAGAATTTTATTTATAAAACCATGGCGGAAGGCTGAAGGCAATGCTGTTCACTTTAAGCCGTTCGTGGTGAGGTATCGAACCACTTGATGCATGCCCTTCGATACCTGATGCAACGACTAGCCATTCGACTAGGCTGCCAAAAGACAGCAGCCAAGTCGCTGGTTATCAGGGCGAACGGTTGGGCACTCAGTGAACGGTATTGAGGCTAAATGAGAGAAAATAAAATGTTAGGCATCATCGGCGGCAGCGGTGTCTATAACATCGAGGGACTGGAGAACACCCGCTGGGTGAAGGCGGCATCTTCATTCGGTGCGCCGTCTGACGAAGTCCTGATCGGCGAGCTGGCGGGGCAATCCATCGCGTTCCTGCCGCGCCACGGGCGCGGGCACCGCATCCCGCCTTCGGACATCAACTTCCGCGCCAACATCGACGCGCTCAAGCGTCTCGGCGTGACCGACATCATTTCGGTGAGCGCGGTGGGTTCGCTGCGCGAGCACCTTGCCCCCGGCA
>OBLT010001494.1_pt1 | contig 14895 bp, 8 predicted proteins | sample 1518721 | NCBI WGS metagenome assembly OBLT01 (sample SAMEA3539307, study PRJEB22396) | soil metagenome | biome: tundra; feature: field; material: soil | place: USA | collected 2010-05 | depth 0.15 m | reverse complement strand
GTCGACGCGCTCGCGACGGCGATCGAGAAGGTGCGCGAGGTGTTCGGCTGATGACGGACCTCCGCGACCTCTATCAGGAGGTCATCCTCGACCACAACAAGTCTCCCCACAATTACCGGGAGATGCCGGACGCCACGCGCCTCGCGCTCGGCAACAATCCGCTCTGCGGCGACAAGCTGAAGCTCTACGTGCGGATAGAGGGCGACCGCATCGCGGACGTCGCCTTCCAGGGCTCTGGGTGCGCGATCTCGAAGGCCTCCGCGTCGATCATGACGGACTCCGTGAAGGGCAAGAGCCTCGCGGAGGCCGAGACGCTGTACGGGAAGTTCCACGACCTCCTCACCGGCCCGCCGGACGTCAAGGCCGACGGCGCGGGCCTCGGCAAGCTGGCCGTCTTCTCCGGCGTCCGCGAGTTCCCGGCCCGCGTCAAGTGCGCGACTCTCGCGTGGCACACGCTGGAGACGATTTTGAAAGGACAAGAGGCCATCGCCTCGACAGAATGAACGAGCCGGAGCAGACCGTCATGTCCGAAGAGAAGATTCTCTTAGAAGGTAAGAGGGCGGAAGGCAACGCCGAAGCAAGCGCGGCAGCCGCGGCGCAGATTGCGGCGCCCGATCCCGTGCCTTCTGAGCAATCTTCCTCTTCCTCTTCTCCTAATGCTCTTGAGCAAAAAGTCATCGACGAGGCCTTGAAGAAGTGCTTCGACCCCGAGATCCCGGTCAACATCTGGGAGCTGGGGCTGATCTACTCCGTGAACGTGTCTCCCGAAGGCGTCGCGACCGTGAAGATGACGCTCACGGCGCCCGCCTGCCCGGTCGCCGGCTCCCTCCCCGGCGAGGTCGAGACGAAGATCAAGGCCATCCCCGGCATCACCGACGCGAAAGTCGAGCTCGTCTGGGAGCCGCCCTGGACCGCGGAGATGATGACCCGCGTGGCTAGAGTAATGCTCGGAATGTAGCGTCATGCTCGGAGTGTGAGCCGCGGGTCCTCCGTGGCGTGGCGCTGCGAGAGGACCCAACCCAGAGAGAACGTGATCGTCGAGCCGAGCAGCGAATACCACGGCCACGCGATCTTCCGGCCGAGCGCGAACGGCACCCAACCCTTGGAGCCGAGCCAAAGGAACAGCATGAAGACCGCCGACGCCCCGATCGCGGCAAGCGCGTCCGCCTGACGCGCTTTCCGCGCCCAGAGCGCGAGCAGGAACGCGCCGAGAAGGCCGCCCGCCGTCACGCTCGCCAGGCCCAAAGCGACCTGCACGGCCGGGACGTTCTGCGGCAGGCGCGAGAAACCGACGGCCAGCCCGGCGAGAACGATCGTCCAGAAGAGCGTCAGGAGTTTGCCCAGTACGAGCCCGCGCCGCCCCTCGACGTGCTTTTTCCCGAGCAAGGGCGCCACGATGTCGAGCGAAAGCGCCGAGGCGAGCGAGTTGAGCGCGGAGGACTCCGAGCACATCGCTGCCGAGAAGATCCCGGCGATGAGATACGCCGAGATGAAAGGTGGAAGGTGGCCCACGATGAACGACGGGAAGATCTCGTCGCTCGTCCCGAAGCCGCCCGGCCCGACGGCGCGCCCGCCATAGAACGCGAAAAGTCCGACTCCGACGGCGAGGAAGAGGCAGAACTGGAGAATCACGAGAGCGCCGCTGCCGACGAGCGCCTTCTGGGCGTCGCGGAGGCCGCGGCACGCGAGCAGGCGCTGGACGATGAGCTGGTCGGCGCCGTGGCTCGCCATCGCAAGGACCGCGCCTCCGATGACTCCGGCCCACAGCGTGTAAGGCTCGGAAAGACTCCTAGAAAGGTCAAAGAGGTGAACCGGTCTCCCCTGCTCCGCGCACCTTCTCAGAATCTCCCCGAATCCGCCCTGAAAAGAGTGGACCAATACCCATAAGGCCATCGCCGCGCCCGAGATGTACACGGCGACCTGGATGAGGTCGATCCAGATGACGGCCTTGATGCCACCGACGTACGTGTAGAGCGCCGTCGCGGCCGCGAGGATGAGGATCGCGAGCCACACGGGCACGCCGAGGATCAGCGCGATGGGGATTGCGGGAACCGCGAGGCGGACGCTCGCCGCCATGACGCGCGTGACCATGAAGATGAGCGACGTGAAGCGCCGCGCGCCGACGCCGAAGCGCCGTTCGAGGAGCGCATAGGCGGTCGTGATCTCGCCCTGAAAATAACCGGGCAAAAGCAGCGCCGACACCGCGATGCGCCCGATGAGATAGCCGAACGCGAGCTGCAGGAACGTGAAGCCCGTGCGGTACGCGTCTCCGGGAACGGAAAGGAACGTGAGCGCCGAGGTCTCCGTCGCGACGATCGACGCCATCACGGCCCACCAGGGCATCGCGTGAGAGCCCAGGAAATAGTCCTTCGCGTCCTTCTGGCCCCTCCCGAGCACGGCGCCGAGGACGTTGATGCCGGCGAGATACACGGCGATGGCGATCAGCGTCGGCAGCCCGAGGGAGATGCCTTCCATGTGGCGCGATGATCACACAGCGTCGGCTTCGCTTAAGCTCGCGGCATGGGTGCAGCCGTCGAACGCAACAGGCTCCTTCAGGAGCTCGCCGCGTTCTGCGAGGCCCACCCCATCGACGAAAAGATCCTCCTCGTCCCGTCGTTCGCGGTCGGCACGCAGATCCTCGACGCGCTGGCGCGCTCGGGCTGCGCGCACCTGAATCTCCGGCCCGCGACGCCGTTCTCACTCGCGCTCGAGGTGGCCGGGCCGTTCCTCGCGGCCGACGGGCGCCGCCTGCTTTCGCGAGCGCAGCTTCTCGCCGTCGTGGAGTCGGCCTGCGACGAGGTCCTGAAGGCCGACTCTTATTTCGGAAAGCTTCGCGAGCGCGTCGGGCTCCATCGTGCGCTCCATCGCACGCTCGACGAGCTGCGGCGGGCCGGCGTCGCGCCCGGTGCGCTTCCCGCGGAAGCCTTCGAGGATGCGCGCAAGGCGAGAGAGCTGGCCGCCCTCGCGCGCGCCTTCGACGCGACGCTCGAGAGGATCGGGGCGGCCGACGCCGCCGAGGTCTTCGATCGCGCCGCCCGCGCATGCGCCGAACCTCTGCGTCGCATTCCCGCGTCGGCCCACGTTCTGCGTCCCGCCGGTCTGGAGCTCGCGCCACTCGAGGAGCGCTTCCTCGCCTCTTGTGCTCCCGTGACCGTCCCGCTCGACGAGGACTCGCCAGAAACCGGCAGCACCTTGCCGGCACTCACGTTCTCGCACGCGTTGAGCGAGGAGAACGAAGTCCGCGGCGTGTTTCGGCGGATTCTCGACGACGGCCTTCGTCTTGACGACGTCGAGATCGCGTTCGACGACGACGCGACGTACCGGCCGCTCCTTTACGAGCTCGCGTCGCAGTATGGGGTTTCGTGCACTTTCGACGACGGCGTTCCCGTCACGTACACGCGGCCCGGGCAGGGCGTCCTCGATTACCTCGACTGGATCGCGCACGACTTCCGGGTCGCGGCGCTGGAGCGCCTTCTCGCGGACGGACGGGCCGACCTGAAGCCGTTCCAGCCGGCCGCCTCGCGCGTGGGAGGCATCCGCACCGCGCGTTTCCTCCGCCGCGCGCGTATCTTCGCGGGTGCCTCGCGCTATGTGCCGCGCCTCGACGCGCTCGTCGAGCGGGAGAGGCAGCCGGAGTCGGAGGGCGAATTCGGCGGAGTGCGCGACGCGGTGCGCGCCGAACGCCTCGCTGCCGCCGAGACGCTGCGATCCTTCGTGAAGCGGCTCTTCTCACTCACCCCGACAATCTCGCGAGGCCGCGTCTCTCTCCCCGCGCTGGCCGCGGCCTGCCGCGAGGTCGTCGGCGAAATGCTCACGCGGGCCAGCGACCTCGATGGTGCCGCGGCCGACGCGCTCGCGGGCCTCTTTCAGCAGCTCGCGGAGCTCCCGGAGCGGGCGCTTTCGTGCGCGGAGGCAGCCGACCGGCTGCGCGAGGCGGTCGTGGGCCTCGCCGTCGTCTCTGCGACGCCCGCGCCCGGCCATGTCCACGTCGCGCGCCTCTCACGCGCGGGATATTCCGCCCGGCCCCGGACGTTCGTCCTGGGCCTCGACGAGGCCCGCTTTCCGGGGCCTCCGCGCCAGGATCCCGTCCTCCTCGACTCCGAGCGTGACGCCCTGAACCGCACCCTTCCTGCGGCCTCACGTCTCGGCCTTCCGGGCTTGAGCTCCGCAGACGAAAGACGCCATGCCCTCCGCGCGCTTCTCGCGCGCGTACGCGGCAAAGTCGTTCTCTCCTTCTCGAATCGCGACATCCTTCAGGACGCCGAGCGCTTCCCCTCGCCCGTCCTCCTCCAGCTCTATCGGGAGCGCGAAGGCACCCCGGAGGCCGGTTACGATTCGCTCGCGAAGTCGTTCGGAGAGCCCGCGACCTTCGTGCCGGGAGGCGCGCCGCTCGACGAGACCGAGTGGTGGCTCGCGAGTATCCGCGCGGCGCCGGGAGCGCCCGGGCTCGGAGTCGAAGTCGAACGCGCGTACCCGTGGCTCGCGGACGCCGCGCGGGCGGAGACGGAACGCGAGGGCGAGGCCTTCACGCCCTGGGACGGGCGCCTGTCCGCGCCTCAAGCCGAGCTCGATCCGCGTAAGACGAAGCAGCCTCTCTCGGCCTCCCGCCTCGAAAAACTCGCGAAATGCCCTCGGGCGTACTTCTACGAGTACGTGCTCGACCTTTCGCCCCCCGAAGAAGAGCGCTCCGAGAGCGACTGGCTGAACGCCCGCGAGTTCGGAAACCTGCTGCACGAGGTGCTCTACGATTTCATGTCGGGCCTCCGCGCCGAGGGCCTGCGGCTCGATCCTGCGCGCGACGCCGCGCGCCTGAAGGCCGCCGCAGGGAAGAAGATCGCGCGTTGGAGAGACCTCGTCCCCCCCCCGAACCTCGCCGCCCTTCGGGCGCAGGAGGACGAGCTTCTCGCGGCCTGCGACATATTCCTTCGCTCCGAAGCCGAGAATCCCGCCTCGACGCCACGCTGGTTCGAGGTTCCCTTCGGCCTGAAACGCGCGAGCCGCGACGAGCCGCTCGGTTCGTCCGACCCCGTCGAGATCCGCACTCCGGGCGGGGCGTTCCTTCTGCAGGGCCAGATCGACCGGATCGACGAGACGGGCCCTGGCCAATACGCCGTGTGGGACTACAAGTCCGGCGGTGATTACGCATTCAGGGAGGAGGACCGTGCCTCGAGGCCGCTGAACGGCGGGCGTCTCTTGCAGCACGCCCTGTATCGGCGGGCCGCGGCGCAGCTCCTTTCGCGCGCGGGTACGCCTGCAGCGGAGGTCACGTCCGGCTACTTCCTGACGACCCGCAAGGGGAAGATGCAGCGATTCAAGCTCGATGCGCATCCGGCCGACGTCGACGAGACGCTCGACGACCTGTTCGCCCTCGTCGCTTCCGGATCCTTTCCCCACACCGCGGACGAGGCCGACTGCCGGTTTTGTGCCTTCCGCTCGATCTGCGGCGACGTCGCAGCCACGGCCGCGCGGGCCGCGAGGAAGAGAGACTCGGAACCGGCAGACCCTTTGCTGGAGCCGCTGCGCGCGATCGAACGGAGAGGCGTTTGATGACCCTCACGCGCTGGAGTGCGGCCGATCTCCCCGACGGGGCCGCCCGGGACGAGATCCGTACCGCGCTGGACGTCACGTTGCTCGTCGAGGCCGGAGCGGGTTCGGGCAAGACGACGATGCTGGTCGACCGGATGCTCGCGCTTCTGGCGGCCGGAAAGGCCCGCCCCGAAAACCTCGCGGCCGTCACCTTCACGCGCAAGGCGGCGTCCCATCTGAGGCGCCGGTTCCAGAGCGCCCTCGAAGCAGCGACCTGGAGCGAGAAGAACGCCCTTCGCAAAAGGCGCATCGACGAGGCACGCGGCGCGCTCGATCGGCTCACTCTCGGTACGATCGACTCCTTCTGCGCTCTCCTGCTCTCGGAGCGGCCTCTCGAAGCGGGAATCGATCCTGCGGCGCTCCGGGTCGAGCTGCAGGAGGCGGCACTCTTTCGCGCCCGGACTTTCCGCGAGTACGTTGGCACGCTCGCGGATGCGCGCAGCCCCGTCGCCGCCCTCTTCGCGCTCGGCGTCACGATGAGAGAGCTCGAGGACAGCTTCGAGCTCTACGCCGAGTACCCCGACGTCGTCCCCGTCGTCGCGGATCCGCTCGCGCTCCCTGACTTTTCGTTGGTGCGACGGGCGGTTGAAGATTTCTTGAAAAGGGTAATTCCGCTCGTCCCTGGCACGGCGGACGACAGCGGCCGCGACGACGTCCAGCGTGCGCTCATCGACGCCAAGTTCATCCGCGAGCTCCCCGAGTACGCGACTCCGGGCGGATTCGCCCGCCTTCTCAGAACTCTTCGGAAGACCCCTCAACGAAAAGCCCAGTTCACATGGGGCGACAGGAGCGTGGGAAAGCGCGTCATCGACGAGTTCGAGGCGCTGCGCCAGAACGTCGTCAAGCCCGCGCTTGCCGAGTGGCAGCTCGCTCTGCACGAGAGGATCTACGCCGTGCTGCGCCCCGCGCTCCAACACCTCGCCGCGCAGCGCGCCGGCAACGGGCCGTTCACGTATGCGGACCTGCTCCTGGCGACCCGCGATCTCCTGCGCGACTTTCCCGCGGTCAGGCGGACATTTGCGGGGCGCTTCACGCATCTTCTCGTCGATGAGTTCCAGGACACCGACCCGCTGCAGGCTGAGATCCTCCTGTACCTGTCGAGCGACGACTTCGACGAAAAGGACGTGTCGCGTCTGAAGCCGAGGGCGGGATCTCTCTTCGTCGTGGGCGACCCCAAGCAGTCCATCTACCGGTTCCGCCGTGCCGACATCGCGGCCTACATGAGTTTTCGCCGGACGCTCGTCGCCTCCGGCGGACGCATCGTCCCGCTCACGGCGAACTTCCGGGCCGTCCCCGCGCTCACAGGTGTCGCGAACGAAGTCTTTCGAGACGTCTTTCCGCTCCTCGCCGACGAAAGGCAGGCCGCCTTCTCCCCGCTCGAACCGGTCCGCCCCGACCCGGGACCCGCGTCCGGTGCGTTCCGTCTCCTCTCGACGGTGGAGCGCAACCCAGACGACATCGCGCGCTTCGTCCGCTGGGCCGTGGACTCTCAGTGGCTCGTGGCATGCGACGGCCCCGAGCGCGCCTCGCGTTTTGGCGACTTCCTTGTCCTGACGCGAACGCGCGAACACCTCGACGTCTACGCGCGCGCCTTCGAGGCGCTCGGCATTCCGGTTGACGTGTCGGGAAGCAGAGCGCTTCCGATCTCGAAGGGGCTCGCCCAGCTGCGTCCCTTCCTCTCGGCGATCCAGGATCCGGACGACGACGTCTCCGTCGTCGCGTTTCTCTCGGGCCCGCTCTCGGGAGTCGACGACGACGCGCTCTACCGATTCCGCCGGGCCGGGGGGCGCTTCTCCTATCTCGTCGAGCCGCCGCCGGGGGCGGACCCGCGGATCGCTCGCGGGCTGGACCTTCTCGCGAAAGCCCGCAAGGACGTGAACGCGCATCCGGCGGGCGCGGCCCTCGGCCTCATCTGCGACAGGCTCGGGCTCGTCGCGCGCCTCGCCGCCGGGCCCGAAGGCCGAACGGCCAGCGGCAACCTCCTGAAAGTCCTGGCGCTCGCGAGGCGGCTGACGAGCGAGGGGCTGTCGTTCCGGGACGTCGTCGAGCGGATTGCCGAGGACGCGCCCGCCCTCGATCTCGAGGAGATGAGCGTCGAGCCCATCGATGCCGACGCGGTCCGCCTGATGAACCTTCACCGGGCCAAGGGCCTCGAGGCTCCGATCGTCGTCCTGGCCGAGCTCAGCGCCTGGAGAAAGCCGGAACCCAGGCGGCACGTCGCGCGCGGCGCCGCAGGCTCGCGGGGGTGGTTCACGGCCGGCTACTGGATGCGGCCCGACGACCGCGCTCCGCAGTGGGTCGTGACGGCCACGCCTCCCGACTGGGACAGCCGGCGGGCGGAAGAGGCGGCGTTCGAGGAGGCCGAGAAAACGCGCCTCCTCTACGTCGCCGCGACTCGGGCGAGGGACACGCTGGTCGTGAGCCTCAGGGAGGACAAACCGGAAGCCGGAGCCTGGGCGCCTCTCCGCCTCGGCCTGAAGGAGCTTCCGACCGCGGTCGCGGAGCTCCGGGTTTTCGTCCCCGCGAAAACACCGCCGCTCGCGGCGGAGCTCCCCGAAGCGCGAAAACGCATCCTCGAGGGGCGCCTTCGGGCCGCGTCCCCCTCGTTCGCGGTCACGCCAGTCACGGTGCTTGCGAAAAAGGAAGGCCCCCGCGCGCCGGCGGCCGCCGAGAACGCGCGAGGCGTCGCGTGGGGGCGCGCGCTGCACCAGCTCCTCGAGGCGGCGATGCGAACGCCCGGCCTCGCGCTCGGTCCCGTCGCGGAGAACCTCCTGCGCGAGGAGGAGCTCGGGCCGGAGCTCCTCGACGAGGTGCTTCGCGTCGCGACGTCGGTCACGTCGTCGCCGCTCTGGGCACGCGCGAGAAAGGCGAAACGAAGGTTCGTCGAGGCACCTTTCGCGATGATGGTCCCGTCGGCCGAGCTCGGCGTCTCGGACGGGCCCGAAGAGACGCTCCTCAAAGGAGCAATCGACCTCGTCTTCGAAGAGGAAGGTGTGTGGCACATCGTGGACTGGAAGTCCGACGCCGTCGGCGACAACCTCGCCGCGCTCGTCGCGCACTATGCGCCGCAGATCGCGCACTATCGCAAGGCATGGGAATCCCTCACGAAACAGCGGGCGGTGGCGGGGCTCTACTTCATGGACAACGGACATCTGGAATGGCTGAAAGAAAGAGGAAGAGAAGATTCTTTGAAGGGGGTGCGGGGCGCGGCGGAGCCCGAAGCGGGTGCCCCTCAGGCGCAAAGCCGGCACCCCATTCAGGCGTCTTTACCATTCGAAGAAGATTGAAGAACGCATCTTTCGCGTGCTGCCTTCTCGTCGCGCTGCTGGCGCCCGGCTGTGCGTCGTCCGTGTGGAAACGAACCGAGAAGATTTCTTCGAATGGTGAAGAGGCGCGCCTCTACGTCCCGAAGCTCTGGGCACCGCTTCTGCCCGGCTCCGTGTATCCGAACAAGCACGCGCCCGTCCCAACGAAGGGCCGTCCCGCCGTCATCGTCGTCTGCCCGGGGGCGGGGCGCTGCCCCAAGAGCGAGATCCTCAGGCCCCTCGCGGAGCGGGGCATCGTCGTTCTACTCTTCGAGGGCGGGTTGAAAGAGCCGCCGAAGGCGGATTTGCTTCGGAGCCGCCCGGAGGCAGCCGGCGCGCCACAAGGCCTGCTTCTCGTGGAGCCCACGGCTGATTTTCTCAGAGGGTGTATGGGGGCCGGCGCGACCCCCTCCGCCGTTGCGATCCTGTACGGTCGCGCGCCTGAGCCACGTGCGCTCCCCTCCCCCTCGTCCCCTTCTAGGCAACTCTTCGACAGCCTCCCACGACGAGTGCTGCTGGCCGCAATGCTCGGGTCCGAAGCAAATGTTTCTTCTATTCCTTCCGACGAGGTGATCGAAAAGCTCTACGCCCCGGACGCCGCCGGCCGCCTTCCCCGCGAGGCCTACCGCGACGCCGCGGAGTGGCTGGCGGGCGAGCTCGGGGCACGTTGACTCGCGGGTCCTCCAGCGATCTAGAATCCGTCTCATGACCATGAAAAACGAAGGCGCGATCCGGGCAAAAGGCGTTCTCCATCCGTGGCAGCGGAAGCTCTACGGGTTGCTCCTGATCCCGCTCGGGCTCATGGCCGCAAACTCGATCTACCTCGTGTCGTTCACGAAGATCTCGTCGTTCTTCATGGCGATGCTCCTCATGCACGTCGTCCTCGGGGTGCTCATCGCGATTCCGTTCCTCGTGTTCGCGTTCACGCATGGCCGGCGGATGCTCGCGAACATCCGCAACCGGAAAGCGAAAGCGGCCGGCATCACGATCGTCACCCTCGCGCTCACGTGCATCTCGACCGGCGTCTACATGGCCCTCGAGGGCGCGACGCTCACGCACCGCCCCGTCTACCTCGCGCACGTCTGCGCGATTCCGCTCGCGCTGATCGCCTTCATCTTTCACCGCCGCGCGGCCGTTCACAAGCTGCACTTCAAGCGGCTCTTCCAGTGGGGCGGCGCGGTGGCGGCGTTCCTCGCGGGCATGGCGATCCTCCACAAGCTCGAAAAGCCGCCGCAGCGCATCGTGAACAATAACGGCGACACGCAGTTCTTCCTCTCGTCCGCCGAGACGTTCGACCAGGGCCTCCTCGACGGAAAGAAGCTGGCCGCGAACCAGTACTGCCAGGAGTGTCACCCGGATTCCTACAAGCGCTGGGAGAAGTCCGCGCACCGCTTCTCGTCGTTCAACAACCCCTTCTACCGACGTGCGGTCGAGCTGGTAGCCGACCGCGTCGGCCGCGAGAAGACGAAGTGGTGCGCCGGATGCCACGATCCCGTCGTCCTCTTCACGGGTCAGATGGGCAAGGCCACGATGGCGTCCTTCTCGTACGACCAGTTCGAGGCGCAGCAGGGCCTCACCTGCATGGCGTGCCATTCGATCGCCGAGGTGAAGGACGTGCGCGGCAACGGCGGCTACGTCGTGGAGGAAAGCAAGCAGTACCCCTTCGCGTTCACGAAGAGCAAGGCGCTCAAGGAGGTCAACAAGCTCCTCATCCGCATGGAGCCCTCCCTCCACCGCCAGACCTTCATGAAGCCGTTCATGCGGACGCCGGAGTTCTGCGCCACGTGCCACAAGGTCGGACTCCTCCTGCCCCTGAACGACTACCACTGGATGCGCGGCCAGAACCACTACGACAGCTGGTTCGACTCGGGCGTCTCGGGCGTCGCCGTCCGCTCCTTCTACGACCCGCCGAAGCCGAAGGCCTGCCGCGACTGCCACCTCCCGCTCATCGATTCGACGGAGTTCGGCAACCGCGACGGCAAGCTGCACGACCACCTCTTCCCGGCGGCGAACACGGCGCTCCCGGCCATTCGGAACGACCAGCAGACGATCGACGACATCCGCAAGAAGATCCTCGTCGGCTCGCTCTCGATCGACATCTTCGGCATCCGCCGCGGCCGCGAGATCGTCCCGCTCGGCCCCGCCCTGCCGGCGTTGAAGCCCGGCGAGACCGTCGACGTCGAGGTGGTCGTTCGTACCCGGACGCTCGGGCACCCGTACACGAACGGGACGTCCGACAGCAACGAGACGTGGGTCGAGTTCCACGCAGACGACGGGTCGCGCCCGTTGATGGCCTCCGGCACGCTGGACGCGGCCGGCCGCCTCGACCCGGCCGCCGACAAGCTCGCCCAGCTCGTGATCGCGCACGACGGCTCGGCCATGGACCGCCGCCAGCCGCAGGACATCCACGTCCCGCTCTTCAACAACTTCATTCCGCCCGGAGCCGCCCGCGCGGTTCACTACCGTTTCACGGTGCCGAAGGACGCGAAGGGGTCCGTGACCCTTTCTGCCGCTCTCAACTACCGCAAGTTCTCGCGCGACTACTCGATCTTCGTGGGCGGAGAGAACGCGCCGGAGATCCCGATCACGCGCATCTCGTCCGACACCGTGAACTTGCCTGTGTCACCCGCCCCCGCCGGGACGCTCGCCAGGGACGTCAAGCGCGGCAACCCGGACTGGCCCGAAAGGCAGTGGTTCCGCTGGAACGATTACGGCATCGGCCTGTTTCTGCAGGGCGACCTTCGTGGCGCCTCCGCGGCCTTCACGAGGGTGGCCGAAATCGCGAACGACAAGCCGGACGGTCCGCTCAACCTCGCGCGCGCGAAGCTGCAAGAGGGCGATCTCCCCGCCGCCAAGGCCGCGCTCGCGGAATCCGAGAAGAGACGGCCGAACTGGGGGAAGACGCAGGTCTTCCGGTCGCTCGTGTCCAAGGAAGAGGGGCGCCTCGACGACGCGCTCGCCGACCTCGACCGCGTTCTCGTCAAGTTCCCGAAGGACCGGTTCGTCCTGAACCAGAAGGCCCGCGTCCTCTATCTGGCGGGCCGGTACGCCGAGGCGCTCCCGCCTATCGACGCCGTCCTCGCGATCGACCCGGAGGATCTCGCGGCGCACTACAACGCGATGCTGTGCCTGAAGGCGCTCGGCCGGGCGCAGGAGGCGGCCGCCGAAGAGAAGTGGTACCTCTTCTTCAAGGATGACGAAGGGTCGCGCGCCGTCCTTGCCGACTACCGGAGGACGCATCCGTACGACAACCGCGAATCGCTTCCGATTCACGTCCACGACGAGCCCTTCCCCGCGAAGGCCGAGGAGCCGCCGTGGATCGCCGAGATCGGACCGAAGGGCTACGCCTACAAAGGCGCCGTTCCGCCGAACGAGATGGTCCTGCACGACGACCGGCCGGCGGGCGCGCCGCGCCCCTTCGCGAGGCCGGAGCCACCGACGACGCAGGCGGGAGGGAAGGGAGCAGCGGCTCCGGTCGCACTCGCCGTGTCGTTCGCGGCGTCGCACTGAGGCGCGAGCCGGCTTGACCGCGACGGGGCCGGACGACCGGGGCGCCTGATATCGTCGCGGGAAACCATGTCGGACGTCCGGAGGCGCGACCTCCCTGTTGCGGCAGCCGGGCATCTCCTGCTCGCCTTGGTCTTCTTCGCGCCCGCGCTCCTCTCCGGCCGCATCCTCGTCCCGGGAGACACCCTGCACGCCGTCTACCCGTGGGGCGCATACCTGCCGCAGCACCCCAGCCACAACTCCGAGCTCAACGACGTCGTGCAGCAGTTCTACCCTTGGTTCCTCGTCTTCCGCGAGAGGCTCCTCTCCGGGGAGCTGCCGCTCTGGAACCCCGACTCGGCGCTCGGGCTTCCACTCGCCGCGAACGAGCTGACGGCCTGCTGGTTCCCGCTGAGCCTCCTCGCGCTCCTGCCCGCGACCCTCGGCTGGAACCTCCTTCTCGTCGCGCGCCTCGTCCTCGCCGGCAGCGGAGCCTTCTTCCTCCTGACGGAGCTGGGCGTCCGGCGGCTCTCGTCGGCTCTCGGCTCCGTCGCGTGGGCGTACTCGCTCCCCTTCGTCCTCTTCCTGCCGATGTCGATCGCGAACGTCAACGCCCTCCTGCCGTGGCTCGTCGCGGCGGCCGTCCGCCTCGCACGCCGTCCCGGTCCGCGCCGGGCCGCCGCCTTCGGCGTGGCGCTGGCCCTCGTGCATCTCGGGGGGCAGCCCGAAGCCGCGCTCTTCGGCGCACTGACGGCCGCCCTTTTCGGGCTCCTCGCCGCGGGGCCCGGGGTCGCACACGCCTTCGCGTGGCTCCTCGCGGGCGGCGTCGCGGGCACGCTCGCGGCTGGCGTCCAGCTCGTCCCGTTCCTCGACTATCTCTCGCGCAGCCGCGCGCTCCTCGAACAGGGGGCGCGCTTCCAGCCGTTCCCCCCGACCCGCCTCGTCACGTGGGTCGTGCCCCTGTTCTTCGGGCGCCCCCTCGACCGCAGCGCCTGGGGCGAGACCGGGTTCATCGACCACGCGGGATTCGCCGGTGCCATTTTCCTCGGCGCGGCCGGTGTCGCGCTGGCGACGAATCGACGAAGGCGGCTCGTCGCACCGCTCCTCGTCGTCTTCTCGATCGTGCTCCTGTGTTACGTCCTCCCGCCGCTACCCGTCCTCGGCAAGGTCCGGATGCAGCGCCTCCTGCCGCTCGCCGCGCTCGGTGTCGTGGTGCTCGGGGCCCTCGGCCTCGACCGGCTCTCGGCGCTCAGGCGGAAGGGGGCCTTCGCCCTGCCCGCGTTCGCGCTGTGCTGGCCGCTCGTCGTCGCCGTCGTCGTTCTCGTTGCCGTGGAGGCGCCCCCTCTCGCCCTCTCACGCACGGCAATCCCGGGTCTCCTCCGCGCTGCGGGTCTTCTCGCGACCGCGGCGGCGTTGCTCGGGGTCCGGCGCGTCGACCCCCGCCTGCGCACGGCGAGCCTGGCCGTCGTCGTCCTGCTCGACCTCTGGCCCGCCTCCTTCGACTACCACGGCGCTTCGCGGAAGGAGGACCTCTACTTTCAGACCGGGGTGACCCGCTTCCTTGGCGCGCAGCGCGAGGCGTACCGCGTGCTCCCACTCGGCTACACCATGCCGCCCGCGACAAATCTCCCCCAGCGGATCCCAAGCATCCTCTCGTACGACGCCCTCGACGACCTCGAGCAGTCGCGCTTCCTCCGCCGGATGGGAGGCTTCTACGAGGGGCTCTTCTCGACAGTCGATCCCTCCACCGTGAGGAACCCGCGGGTCCTCGAGCTCGCTAACGTAAGGTTCCTGCTGGACGACCCCCTCGGGCCCCGCCGCGACTCTCCGGCGGAGCGCGTGCGCTCCGGCCTCGACCTCAGACTCGTCTACGACGCTCCGGACGGCCGCCTCTACGAGCTGACGACGGCTCGTCCGCGCGCGTGGGCCTCAGGGACCGCGGAGATTGACCCGGGCCTCCGGCGATTCTGGCCCCGGCTCGAGGCAAAGGACCCGCGTGCCGCGTCGGTCCCCTGGGTCGACGCGGCGGACGCCCCAGCGGGTGGCGCCGGGCCCGCGTCCGTCCAGCTCGAGTCGCGGACCTCGGGCGCGATGCGCCTCGCCGTGACGGCGGCGACGGCCGCCTGGCTTCTCGTCGCGGAAGGGTACGACCCGGGCTGGCGGGCGACGGTCGACGGCGCCAAAGCGCCAGTCTACCGGGCCAACGGAGCTTTCTGCGCGGTCCCACTTCCGGCCGGCGCCCATAACGTGATCCTGACGTACCGGCCGCGCTCGCTTCAGGCGGGCGCCGCACTCTCGATCCTCGGCGTACTCTTGCTCGCGGCGGGCTTCCTGAAGGACTGGCCCCGGAGGACCGCATGAGGATCCACACCCTCGACCTCGAATTTCTTCCGCCGCGAGTGAGCGCGTCGAAACTCTTCCAGGCAGCCGGAGTATCGTCGCGACATGCGCCGGACGCGCCTTTTCCTCCTGGGACTCGTCCTCGTATCCCTCGTCGAAGCCGCCCGTCAGTGGAATT